>PPYE01661905.1_pt1 | contig 28082 bp, 25 predicted proteins | sample 1559881 | NCBI WGS metagenome assembly PPYE01 (sample SAMN08240022, study PRJNA423297) | Human gut metagenome, whole genome shotgun sequencing project. | reverse complement strand
TGCGGGAGGTGGATCCATCTACCATGGAATCCCGCCTTATGGGGGATATTTATTTTGCCGGGGAGATCCTGGATGTAGATGGTATCTGCGGCGGGTATAACCTGCAGTGGGCCTGGTCGTCCGGGAAGGTGGCCGGCTGCCGTGCGGCACAGAAAAGGAGACAGGAATGATACGAATTACACAGGTAAAGCTGCCTCTTGACCATACATACGAAGATTTAAAGATCAGGACGGCAAAGCTTCTTCGGATATCCGATCAGCAGATGGGGGCCGTTCATATTGTGAAACAGTCGGTAGATGCCAGAAAAAGGGAGGAGATCTGCTATTCTTACGTGCTTGATGTGGAATGCCAACGGGAAGAAGCTGTGCTCCGGCGCTGCAAAAACCGCAATGCTTCCATCCGGAAGGATAGGCCCTATCAATTCCCAAAGCCGGGAAAGGATATTCTCAATGATCCGCCGGTGATTGTGGGCAGCGGGCCCTGCGGCCTTTTCTGCGCACTGATGCTGGCGCAGCACGGATACCGCCCGCTTCTTTTGGAGCGGGGAGGTTCCGTAGAGGAACGGACAAAAAAGGTAGAGCAGTTCTGGAAGGGCGGAAAGCTGGATCCGGAGTGCAATGTACAGTTCGGCGAAGGCGGAGCCGGCACGTTCTCCGACGGAAAGCTGAACACCCTGGTTAAAGATCCTGTGGGGCGGAACCGGGAAGTCTTAGAGATATTTGCCCGATTCGGGGCAGACCCGTCCATATGCTACGTAAACAAGCCCCATATTGGCACCGATGAATTAAGCCGCATCATTCCGGCCATCCGCCGGGAGATCATCCGGCTTGGCGGACAGGTGCAGTTTTACAGTAAGGTTACCGATCTGATCATTTCAGAAGGCCGGATTGCGGGGCTGGAGATCAATGGAGAACGGCGGATTTCGGCTGAGGCGGTGATCCTTGCCATCGGACACAGCGCCAGAGATACCTTCCGGATGCTGCTGTCCCGCCAGGTGCCTATGGAAGCCAAGGCTTTTGCAGTGGGCGTGCGGATCCAGCATCCCCAGGAGATGATCGATGAATCCCAGTACGGAAAGGAAGCAGCCGCCATTCTGGGGCCGGCCAGCTATAAGCTGACCCACCAGTGCGCAAATGGACGGGGCGTATACTCCTTCTGCATGTGTCCCGGCGGGCTTGTGGTAAATGCCTCTTCGGAGCCGGGACGCCTGGCGGTAAACGGCATGAGTTACCATGCCAGGGACGGAAAGAACGCTAACAGCGCCTTGATCGTAACAGTAAAACCGGAAGATTTCGGCGGAGAAGGTCCCTTGGCCGGTGTATCCTTTCAGCAGAGGCTGGAAGAATAGGCATATGAGCTGGGACAGGGAAAGATCCCGGTGCAGCTTTACGGCGATTTTCGTGAGGGGCGGATTTCCGGCGATTTTGGCGATGTGACCCCGGCTTTTGCAGGCAGCACCGAATTTGCCGACTTAAATCAGATCCTGCCGGATCCGGTGTCGGAGTCTCTGAAGGAGGGAATCGAATCCTTCGGGCAGAAGATTCCCGGCTTTAGCCGTCCGGATGCGGTTCTGGCTGCGGTGGAAAGCCGCACTTCATCGCCGGTGCGGATTAACCGGGATGAACATATGGAAAGCGCAGTAAAAGGCCTCTTTCCCTGCGGAGAGGGGGCCGGCTATGCAGGCGGTATCACATCAGCTGCCATGGACGGTCTGCGGGCAGCCGAGGAGCTGGCCGGACGCTACCGGCCATTTGACTGTTCAGAAGAAAATGCTTGATAATTGCGGAGATAGAAAGATGGAGACAGATTACAGAAAAAGACTGAAGACAAAAAAACGGATTGTAATTAAAGTAGGGTCCTCTACACTGACCCATCCGGAGACGGGAGACCTGCACCTGGCAAAGATTGAAAAACTGGTGCGCATGATCTGCGACCTGAAGGGCCAGGGAAAGGATGTAATCCTGGTTTCTTCCGGCGCTATTGCGGCCGGCCGGCAGGCGCTGGGACACCGGAAACGGCCGGATACCCTGGCAGAAAAGCAGGCCTTTGCAGCAGTAGGCCAGGCGCGGCTGATGATGGTCTATCAGAGAATGTTCTCGGAATATAATCATACGGCAGCCCAGGTGCTTTTAACCAAACATACCATGCTCAGCGACAGTTCCCGCTACAATGCCCAGAATACCTTTGAGGAACTGTTAAAACTTGGAGCGGTTCCTGTTGTAAATGAAAACGATACGGTATCAACTTCGGAAATCCCCCATGTGGATACCTTTGGCGACAATGACCGGCTTTCTGCTGTGGTTGCCGCCCTGGTAGGGGCAGACCTTTTGATTCTTCTTTCTGACATTGACGGGCTGTATTCAGATGATCCGAAGCTTCATCCGAATGCAAAGTTTATCAGCCTTGTAACGGAGATCGACACGGATCTTCTGGCTATGGGAAAGGCGACTTCCAGCAGCGATGTGGGAACCGGCGGCATGTCAGCCAAACTGTCTGCGGCACGGATCGCTACGGACAGCGGCACCGACCTGGTGATTGCCAATGGAGCAGATCTGGGCATCATTCAGCAGATCATGGATGGTGAGGAGAAAGGAACCCTTTTCCTGGCCCATCCCAACAAAGACTTTGACTTGATGGATTACTTAAGCGGCATGAATTAGGCATGAGAACAAATTTCAAAAGAAAGGACGGCTGAAATGGAGCAGGAAAAGATTGACCGAATCAATACCCTCTATCATAAATCCCAGGCAGTGGGACTGACAGAAGAAGAAAAGAAGGAACAGGAAGCGCTGCGGAAAGAGTATATCGCAGCGATCCGAAGAAGCCTTCGCGGAAACTTAAACCAGATTTCCATTCAGGAAAAGGACGGTACCATTACGAACCTGGGTGAAAAATATGGAAAAGGAAAAGATGACTAAGAGGGAGATCCGAAACCGCATGGCGGCCCTGCGCAGGCAGGTAACGGCAAAACAGAAAGAAGCCTGGGACCGGGCCATTACAGAGCGTTTTTTCAGACTGGCAGAAGAAGCCGGCTGCCTGGACAGCCGTCCGGTTTATCTTTATATGGATATCCGGAACGAGGCCGGAACCAGGGGGATCCTTAAGGCGCTTTGGAAGCGGAAGATCCCGGCGGCCCTTCCCAAGATGGAAGGGGATAAAATCCGCTTTTATCTGGTAGAAACGCCGGATGAACTGATGCCGGGAGCCATGGGGATCCTGGAGCCGGTCTGGGGTCTGGAGCAGGCAGACTGCAGGGAAAGCCTGGTCCTTACGCCAGGGGTGGCCTTTGACCGGTCTTTGGGAAGGCTGGGATACGGAGGCGGATATTATGACCGCTTTTTTGCAGAAGAGCCGGAGCATCCCCGATGGGGTCTGGCCTATGATTTTCAGATACTGGATGAACTTTTTCTGGACCCCTGGGACTGCCGGGTGGACCGGATCATCACGGAAGGAGGAAGTATATGACGCTTCAGGAGATTGGACAGAAGGCAAAGGAAGTTTCCCACGTGCTGGGCATTCTGGGAACCGAAGAAAAGAACCGCGGACTGCGGGCTGTGGCAGATGCCCTGGTTTCCGGTCAGGACGGGATTCTGGCAGCCAATGAAAAGGATATGGAAAAAGCCAGGGAAAATGGTATGAGCCAGGGGCTCCTGGACCGGCTTAAGCTGACGCCGGCCAGAATCGAAGGTATGGCAGAGGGGCTCCGTCAGGTGGCCGATTTGGAGGATCCGGTTGGAGAAGTGATCTCCATGAAGCAGCGGCCAAACGGTCTGATGATCGGTCAGAAGCGGGTACCCTTAGGGGTGATCGGAATGATTTACGAGGCCCGCCCTAACGTTACAGCTGATGCCTTCGGCCTCTGCTTTAAAAGCGGAAATGCAGTGATCTTAAAAGGCGGAAGCGATGCCATTTATTCGAATCTGGCCATTGTGGAGCAGATCCGGAAAGGCCTTTCTGATGCAGGCCTGCCGGAGGATGCGGTTCTTTTGATTGCAGATACCAGCCGGGCTGTGACCCGGGATTTTATGAAACTGAATGAATATGTGGATGTTCTGATTCCCAGAGGCGGCGCAGGCCTGATCAAGACGGTAGTGGAGAACAGTACCATTCCCGTAATCGAGACAGGAACGGGCAACTGCCATATTTACGTGGATGAGACGGCAGATCTTTCCATGGCAGCGGATATTGTCTTTAATGCAAAGACCCAGCGCATCGGGGTATGCAATGCCTGCGAATCTTTAGTTGTTCATAAAAATGCTGCAGAAAAATTTCTGCCGGTGATCCGGGAACGGCTTGCCCAAAAGCATGTGGAGATCCGGGGAGATAAGCGGGCGTGTGCGATTGAGCCGTCCTTTGCAGAGGCATCAGAGGAAGACTGGGGAAAGGAGTATCTGGACTATATTCTTTCCTGCCGGATCGTGGATTCCCTGGATGAGGCCATCAGCCACATTAATCGTTACAGCACCGGTCACTCAGAAGCCATTGTTACAAAGGATTATGAAAGTGCCCAGAGATTTTTAAATGAGATTGACTCGGCGGCTGTTTATGTGAATGCTTCCACACGGTTTACTGACGGATTTGAGTTTGGTTTCGGGGCGGAAATTGGTATCAGTACCCAGAAACTTCATGCCAGAGGACCTATGGGATTGAAGGAACTTACAACAACAAAATATATAATTTACGGAAATGGTCAGGTTCGCCCTTGAAGTTTTCAGATAATTTCATAGAAATGTCCAAAAATAAAAGCGGATTTTGACACGATTTTAGCTTTACTACAACCTTTCGCCATGCTACAATGAAATAGCTGATTGTAAACGATATGTAAATAAAGGGAAAAGGAAAGGTAAAATAAGAATATGGATCTGTCATTTTCGTTTTTTTGTCAGCAGGTGATATCGAATCCGGTATTGCTTGTGACAGTTTTCCTTACGCTGTGCGTAATCTTTGTAAACGGCTGGACCGATGCGCCCAATGCCATTGCGACCTGCGTATCTACCCGCTCTATGGATGTGGATGCGGCCATAATCATGGCTGCGGTCTGCAACTTTATCGGTGTTCTGGTTATGACGATGATCAATTCCACGGTAGCTATGACCATAACCAACATGGTGAATTTCGGCGGGCACAATGAAAATGCGCTGATTGCTCTCTGCGCAGCATTGTTTGCTATTGTAGTCTGGGCAGTGCTGGCCTGGTATTTCGGGATTCCTACCAGTGAAAGTCATGCGCTGATTGCCGGTATTTCCGGTGCAGCCATTGCTCTTCAGGGCGGAATTGAAGGCATTAACGGTGCAGAGTGGGTGAAGGTCATCTACGGACTGGGACTTTCCACCATCCTTGGATTTGCCAGCGGCTTCATCGTGTGCAAGCTGGTGGGATTAATCTGCTACCATATGGATCGGCGCAGGACGGATGGATTCTTCCAATACGCCCAGATCGGCGGAGCGGCAGCTATGGCGTTTATGCACGGCGCTCAGGACGGCCAGAAATTTATGGGAGTGCTGCTGCTTGGAGTCTGCCTGATTAACGGAAATGAAAATACGTCCGGTGTAGCTCTGCCAGTTTGGATGATGCTTTTGTGTTCGGCAGTTATGGGCATCGGCACATCCATCGGCGGGAAGAAGATTATCAAATCGGTGGGAATGGATATGGTGAAGCTGGAGAAATACCAGGGCTTTTCAGCAGATATGGCCGGCGCATTCTGTCTGCTTCTTTCTTCGGTATTCGGTATCCCGGTCAGCACAACACATACGAAAACCACGGCAATCATGGGTGTCGGAGCAGTAAAACGCCTTTCGGCCATTAATTTTAAGGTTGTGCAGGATATGGTGCTTACCTGGGTCCTCACATTTCCAGGCTGCGGCTTTATCGGTTTTCTGATGGCCAAGATTTTCCTGGCAGTATTCTGAGTGAACAGTTGTAAAGATAAAAAACGCATACGCGAAGGAGAAGAATCATGTCCAAAAAGAAAGACAGCTATTATTTCGAAAATTTTGTAACTTGTGTAGAGTACAGCAGCAGGGCGGCAAGGATGCTGGAAGAGAACCTCATCCACTTCAGACGGGAGAATCTTAAGGACAGGCTGGATGAAATCCATCGGGTGGAGCATGATGCCGATCAGAAAAAACATGAGATGATGGGAGTTCTGGTAAAGGCATTTATCACCCCTATCGAACGAGAGGATATTATTCTTTTAAGCCAGAGCATCGATGAGGTGACCGATAAGATCGAAGATGTTATGATTCGCCTTTATATTAATAATGTAAAGGACATCCGCCCGGAAGCGGTGGAATTCGCGGCTCTTCTGATCCAGTGCTGCGAGGCGTTAAGCCAAATGATGCAGGAATTTGAAAACTTTAAGAAGTCAAAGACGCTTCACGAGTGCCTGATCCGGATCAATGAACTGGAGGAGCAGGGAGACCGTCTGTTTATCAAATCCATGCGCAAGCTCCACAAGGAGACGGACAATGTGATCGATATTATTGCTTGGAGAGAGATCTTTAATTACTTGGAGAAATGCTGCGATGCCTGCGAGCATGTGGCGGACGCGGTAGAAAGCGTCATTATGAAAAATACCTGATGGACATTACAGTTTTGGATACGGCTGCCTGCAGTGGCAGCCGTTTTTGTATGCCTGGATCCTTTATCGGACATTTCACGGATCTGCGTTGAGATGCACATTTATAATTCCCATGCAATAAAGGTTGAAATCTATGCATATTATGGTATAATTATGAAATCGTTCTTAACAGAAGATATGGAAATGGAGGATAAGAAATGGGTGAAAAGAAGAAACATTTTAGTACGCCGCACACACTGGTGATTATCGTGTGCCTGATCTTTCTGGCAGTGGCTGCAACTTATTTTGTGCCGGCCGGAGAATTTGTGCGGTATGAAGATGAAGTTACCGGCAGGACCCTGGTTCAGGCCGGAAGTTATGCGACCACCGGAACCAATCCGGTGAGCTTTTTTAAGATTCCTGTGGTTATGTATCAGGGAATTCTGGAGGCAGCCGATGTAATCGCATTCCTTTTAATTATAGGAGGCGCATTTGAACTGGTCAATGTCAGCGGCGCAGTTCTGGCTCTGTGCCGAACTGTAGCCAAGCGGTTAAAAGGCCGTGAAATTTTTGTTGTGCCGATTTTCCTGGCGCTGTTTGCGCTTTTCGGCACCACTATGGGAATGTCAAACGAGGTGGCGATTTTCGTCCCCATCGGTATTACCATGGCGCTGACACTGGGACTGGACAAGGTAACGGGTATGGCCATGGTGACTGTAGGAGCGGTAACCGGTTTTACCGCCGGACTTCTGAATCCCTTTACAGTAGGTGTGGCTCAGGATATCGCAGGCGTGCCGCTGTTTTCCGGAATGGGATACCGGGCGGTGCTTCTGGTCTTTATGCTGGTGATTGATACGGTCTACATTATCGCCTATGACAAGATGGTTAAAAAGTATCCGGAGAAAAGCATTCTTTACGGACTGCCGGATGAAGAGGAATTTAAGGCAGATGATGGGAACGGAGAAAAAATGAATAACCGTCAGAAGGCCGTTTTGGTGGTTTTGTTCGGCACTCTGGCGATTCTGATCTACGGCCTGATGCGGTACCAGTGGTATTTTGAAGAGATGGCGGGACTTTTTCTGGCAATGGGAGTGATCTGCGGCTTTATTTCCGGCCTGTCTCCCAGTAAAATCGCTACTACATTTACTGCAGGAGCCAAGGGGATTGCGGGAAGTGCGCTGACGGTGGGTTTTGCAAGAGGAATCCAAATTGTTCTTTCGGATGCCATGATCATTGACACCATTGCCAATGTGGTGGCGCAGGCAGTAAATGCCCTGCCGGTTTCCATCCAGAGCATCGGCTTTTTCCTGGCCCAGACCGGTGTGAGTTTTGTAATCACATCTGGTTCCGGAATGGCAGCAGTGACCATTCCTCTGATGGCTCCGGTGGCAGACCTGATCGGACTGAGCCGGCAGACACTGGTACTGGCTTACCAGATGGGCGATGGATTCTCCAATCTTCTTCTTCCTACCACATCCAGCCTTTTAGGTACGCTGGCAGTGGCCAAGGTTCCCTATGGAAGATGGTTTAAGTTTATGCTTCCGCTGTTTTTGATCTGGACTGTTCTGGGATGCTTTATCATGGTTGGAGCAGTTGTCATAGGATATTAAGGCTTAGATATCATTATAACTAAGGAGAGGAACGATGAAAGAGAAGATTCAAAGTTATATCAAAGGGATCCTTCCGGAACTTTGTCAGATTTCCGACCGGATTTTTGATCTGGCAGAAATCGGATGTCAGGAATTTCAGTCCTGCAGGATTTTGGAAGAATATCTGGAAAAGAACGGATTCCAGGTGGAGCACGGGGTAGGCGGCATGGAGACGTCTTTCCGGGCTGTGTATGAGCAAGGAGAAGGCGGGCCGTCTTTCGGTCTTCTGGCAGAGTATGACGCTCTGTCCATGGGACACGGCTGCGGCCACCACATGCAGGGTCCGGTGATCCTGGGAGCTGCTATGTGCATAAAGGAACTGTGCGGAGATCAGCCCTGCAGGATTGTGGTTTACGGCACGCCGGCGGAAGAGACGCTGGGCGGAAAGATCATTATGCAGGAAAACGGATGCTTCCAGGATATTGACATTGCCCTGATGATGCATGCTGCGCCGGAAACCTGCGTGGATGTAAAGACCATGGCTCTTGAAAATTTCCGCGTTACTTTCCATGGGGTGGAATCTCATGCGGCCATGACTCCGGAGCGGGGAAGGAGCGCTCTGGACGGCATCCTGATCTCTTTCCAGGGAATTGAATTTATGCGCGAACATGTACTGGAAGATACGCGGATGCATTATACAATTCTGGATGCCGGCGGCCCCACCAATGTGGTTCCGGGCAAAGCGGTGGCGGAATACACGCTGCGCTCTTATAATACCCAGTATCTGGCGGAAATCGTAAACCGGTTTATGGATATTTTAAAGGGGTCGGCTCTGATTACGGGAACCACATATACGCTGGAGCGGGATCCGGTTTATAAGGCAAAGATTCCCTGCCTGCGCCTGAATGACCTGATTATGAAGCAGGCAGAAATTTTTGAGGCGCCGCGCCTTTCCCAGCCCAGGGAAAAGACCGGCTCCACGGATTTCGGAAATGTCATGTATGAAGTGCCGGGCTCCTGCATCCGCGTGGCATTTGTGCCGGCCGGGACCCCTGCCCATTCAGAAGGGTATGTAAAGGCTGGAAAATCAGAAGATGCCCATAAGGCAGTCATGTACGGAGCGGAGATCCTGGCAGGAACCTGTCTGGATATCCTTGCGGATCCGGCCCTTCTTGCAGAAATCAAGGATGACTTTGCACAGCGCAAGCAGATAATGGGGAAGGATATATAGAAGTGAAAGCGTTATTTTGCAAAGAATCGGATGTGGTTCTCCACTGGACCATGTCCGTGGTGGGAGGCTTTCTGGGAACGTATGCGATTCTGACCCATAACGGCACATTTGGCTCGGCGGAAACGGGAAATATGATGGAACTGGCGGTGGAGGTGACTTCTCTCGAACTGGATACTGTAGCTGTGCGGCTTCTGGCTTTTCTGGTTTTCGGAGCGGCCATTGTGATTTCTTATCTTCTGACCACTTACTCGAAATGGAATATGCGAAAGCTGGCCATCTGGATCGATGCAATTGGACTTTTAACAACGGTTTTTCTGCCGGATTCTTTGGATCCTATAGCAGGGCTGTATCCGATCTTTTTTTGTGCAGCGTTTCAGTGGGGGACGTACTGCGGTGCAGAAGGATATAACAGCGCCAGTATATTTATTACGAATAATTATAAACAGCTTCTTCTGGCCTGGACCCGGTATTTTATTGAGAAGGACCGGAAACTTTTGGCCAAAGCTGTTTTGTACTCCATGACGGTGGTTTCGTTTTTTGCAGGGGCATGCATCGGCTGCTTTTCCGTTTACAGCTGGGGGAAATACGGGGCCTTTGTCTGCCTGATCCCGCTGGTGGCTGCCAGGCTGCTTTTATGGGCAGGGGAGAAAGGATCATTTTAGTACTGCTGCCTTTTCCTGTACTGGGAGGGGGTTTCATGAAAGATCCGGCGGAAGGTATGGATAAAGCTGGAGACGCTTTTATAGCCGCACAGATGGGCGATTTCTTCTACGGAATGGTTTTCTGCTTTAAGATAATGGCAGGCCAGATCCATCCGGCAGCTGGTCAGATGGTCATGGAAGGACAGGCGGCAGATCTCTTTAAATTTCCGATGGTAATAATACTTGCTGATTCCCAGCATCTGTCCCATGGTGTCCAGGGTCAGATTTTCGGCACAGTGTTCCCGGATGTAATGGCTGGAGAAGAGGATTTCCTGACGGAAATTACTGCAGGCAGCTGCGGAAGGCATATCGCTTTCTGCAGCTGCCTTTTCCATTTCGCGGGCAATCAGGGTGATCAGCTTCAGAAATTCCGAGGCGATCTGGATATCTTTATAGACATCATCGGAGTCATAGAGCTGGTAGATGGAAAGGAGGCACTGCCTTATGTCTGCGTAATGTTCCATCCAGGAGCGTATCACAAAGATAGAAGAAGTCTTTTCCAGAAGAAGCTGAAAGGCCTGGAACTGATGGAGCCAGTCTGTGTCTGCCAGAAGGGTGTAATGGGAACCGCCTTCCTGGCCTTTTAATGGTCCTACACAGTGAAGGATCCCGGAGCCGATGAACAGGATTTCTTCCGCATCGGCAGTACAGGAAATCCGTTCTCCGGTACAGCCGTAAGGCCTGGTCATGGGCATGGTAATCTCCATGGCATTGTGATAGTGCATGGGATAGGTTTTGTGGTTCTTTTCCGAGTAAAAAAGCTGGAAATGCCGGTTGACGGAATAGGTAACGAATTCATAACCGTTTACAACTTTGTTTCTTGCCATGGCGCATCTTCCTTTCTGCCCTTAGGATAGCAAAAATCAGCAGAAATAGCAAGAATCAACAATGAATAAGCAAGAATGAAAATTGAAGAAAATCCGGGAAAAACCTATAATAAAGACATCACAGACAAGCAGAGAACCCGGGAAATCTGAACTGTCGCAAACAGCTGAAATAATGGAAAGGAAACAGAATTCTTATGAGAAAGAAAACCTATGCTGCCAGAGTGCTGGCAGCAGTATTGGCGGGAACCATGATTTTACCTGGCTGCAGCGGACAGGCAGAGACTGCCGCAGAAACAGACACTGCGGCTGAGGAGAGCCGGACTGAGGCATCATCTGAGGCGCAGACGGAGACACAGACAGAAGCGGCTGCAGAAGATGCAGTGGAAAAACCGGAAAAAATCACCTTTATGGTAGACGGTACGCTGGTAACCAAGGCCAACGGACAGGAAGAATGGGTAAACCGGTGGGAAGAGCTGACCGGGATCCAGCTGGAAATCATCCAGCCGGACCATACGGCTTATTATGATGTACTGGGGCAGACCATAGCCAGCGGTCCCGATAACTGGCCGGATGTACTGATTACCACCTCCCAGTATTATACCAACTATGCCAAGGAAGGCGTTCTGTGGGATATGACAGAGGCCTGGGAGAATTCGGAGATTAAAAGCTCCGGAAGGATCGTGAATGAAGATGTGGTAAACAGCCTGTATATTGATGATCATTTATACGGTCTGGCAACCGGCCCAGGTATGGGGTGCATTACCTATATAAAGAAACAGTGGCTGGATAATGTGGGGCTGGATGTTCCCACAACTTATGAAGAATACATTGAAGTTCTGGATGCCTTTACCAACGGAGACCCGGACGGAAACGGCGTAGACGGCGATACCTTCGGTGTATCGGCTGCCGGATTTATCAATGGGGAAGCGCCTTACGTTCAGTACCTTCCGGAGTTCTGGCAGGACGCCTATCCCACCTTTTATCAGAAGGAAGACGGAACCTGGGTGGATGGATTTACGGAAGACAGTATGAAGGAAGCCATCCAGCGTCTGCAGGATGCTTACAATGCAGGATATATTGAGAAGGAGACGCTTACCAATGCCACTTCCGACTGCCGGACGAAATTCTGGGAAAACAAATTCGGTATCTTTACCTACTGGCCCGGTTCCTGGCAGAAGCGTCTGTCGGAAGGTCTGGAAACCAATGGGTATGACGGCGAGCTGATTCCCATTGAGCCGATTGCTGAGGTGGGGGCCTATATTGACCGTACGCCGGTGGCGCTGTGCATTACCACAGCCTGCGATAACCCGGAAGGCGTATTTAAGTATTTCTTTGAAACTGCGCTGGATGGCGGAGAAGTTCAGGAACTCTGGACTTACGGTGTGGAAGGCGTCCACTGGTCCGCGGCTGCGGAAGAAGTGTGCGGCGTCTCCTATGAGGAAGGCCAGTTCCATATGCTGGAGAGCCGGGAATCGCCGGGAACCCAGTATGCAAAGGCATTTTTTGCAGGCGATAATCCTCTGGCCAGATTTGAGGAAGGAAAGGATATCGGCGAAGGAAGTTTTGATCCCATGGTTCTGGAAAGCAATGAACTGTTTAATGCCAACAGCCGGCCGGCCCAGCTTCCTGTATCCACAGAGGAGATGGCGCAGTATAACGGCGATCTGACTACCTTAAAGTATTCCATCATTGCGGACTGTGTGACCCAGGGGCTTTCGGTGGAAGAAGGCATGCAGCGCTTTGAAGAAGAAGGCGGAGCGGAGTGGTCCCAGATTATTCTGGATTCGCTGAACAATTTGAACAATTAATAACAATAAATGGAATCCTCCCGTTATTCGGGGGGATTTCCGTGAAAAAGGAGGAAATAACAATGATTACGATTAAAAACCCTGTATTGACCGGATTTCATCCGGACCCGTCAATGATCCGTGTAGGGGAAGATTATTACATTGCGGTTTCCACATTTGAGTGGTTTCCCGGCGTGGAGATCTACCATTCAAAGAACCTGCGGGACTGGGAACTGGCTGTAAGGCCCCTGAACCGGCTTAGCCAGTTAAATATGACCGGGGAGGCTTCCTCCAAAGGTGTCTGGGCTCCCTGTCTGTCCTATCATAATGGGAAATTCTATCTGATCTACTCGGATATGAAAAGCACCGGCGTTTTTTATGACGTAAATAATTATCTGGTGACGGCAGAAGATATCCAGGGTCCCTGGTCTGATCCTATTTATATGAATTCCAGCGGTTTCGATCCATCGCTTTTCCATGATGATGACGGGCGGAAATGGTTTGTCAATATGTTCTCTGATTTCCGTACCTGGAAAATCCGCTTTTCCGGAATCGTCCTTCAGGAATACTCGGAAGAGGAACAGAGGCTGATCGGCGAGCCTGTGCGGATTTTTGCCGGCACACCGGCCAGGACCACAGAAGGCCCGCATCTGTATAAGCGAAACGGCTGGTACTATCTGTTCTGCGCAGAAGGAGGAACAGGCGTGCGCCATCAGGAGACGGTGCTTCGCAGCCGGAACGTGGAAGGGCCTTATGAGGTAAGTCCCTTTACGCCTTTGATTACCGGATGGCCCTATGCGGACAATCCCATCCAGAAGGCCGGACACGCAAGTCTTGTGGAGGGAAACAACGGAGAATGGTATCTGGCGCACCTGTGCGGCCGTCCGGTGGAAGGAAAATACTGCATTCTTGGCCGGGAGACGGCTATCCAGAAAGTAGTTTGGGAAAATGACTGGCCAAGGCTTGCCGGCGGAAGCAATAAGCCCCAGACGGAAATAGAAGTAAATTACCCGGATACATCGGCTGAAACGTCCCATAAAGGAGCTGGTTATTTCGGAGACTGGCGGGATGATTTCTCGGGAAGCACCTGGGATGCCCACTTCCAGACTCTCCGCGTTCCTATGGGGGATAAAGCTTCCATGACGGCGCGTCCCGGATGGCTTCGCATGTACGGCCGGGAATCCCTGGAATCCTGCTATGATCAGAGTTTCCTTGGGTTCCGACAGCAGCATTTCTGCGTTCAGGCAGATACAAAAGCCGAGTTTGCGCCGGTGAGCCACCAGCAGATGGCCGGACTGACCTATTTCTACAATGGAAGCTGCTTCTATTATCTGTATGTGACTCATGATGAGGAACTGGGCCGTGTGCTGACGGTGATGCGGAAGCTTCCGGAAGGCTTCGATATGCCGGCCGGTGCGGGAATTCAGCTTCCCCAGGAAGGTCCGGTATGGATGCGGATGATGGTGCGTTACGGCGATGCACAGTTTTACTACTCTCTGGACGGGGAGAAATACGAAAAGATCGGACCGCAGCTGGATGCCCGGCGGATGTCCGACGAGGAAGGGCCGGGACGGTTTACCGGCGCGTTCTTCGGCATCTGCTGTCAGGATATTTCCGGAAGAAGAAGAGCGGCAGACTTTGATTTCGTGGAGTACCGGGTGTTAACGGATACGGACCAGACGGAATGATTCCGTGTGAAATGTGCAGCGGAAAGGAACTGAAAAATCATTCCGGAAAGGCGGGAAAAACCATGAAAAAGAATTCAGACCGGCAGGCGGTAAATCCGTACCTTCCCTCCTGGGAGTACGTCCCTGATGCGGAACCCCATTTGTTTGAAGGGAGGCTTTATATCTATGGCTCCCATGACCGGTTTAACGGATATGCCTACTGCCAGAACGATTATGTGTGCTGGTCGGCATCGCCGGAGGATCTGGCAGACTGGCGGTACGAGGGCGTGATCTATAAACGGACGGAGGATCCCAGGAACCGGGACGGAGACAGCTGCCTCTATGCGCCGGATGCAGCCAGGGGCCCGGATGGCCGGTATTATTTATTCTACGTGCTGGACGCGGAGCCGGTAATCTCTGTGGCTGTCAGCGACAGTCCGGCCGGGACTTATGAATTTTACGGGTACGTCCGGGACAAAGACGGAAGGATCCTGGGGGAGCGCCCGGGGGATGATGCCCAGTTTGATCCGGCGGTGCTTGTTGACGGAGAACGGATCTGGCTTTACAGCGGCTACTGCGGCATGTATAATCCGGGGCGGAAAGGCCCCATGGTCATGGAACTTGGACCGGATATGCTGACGGTTTTGAAGGAGCCTGAAACACTGATTCCCAGTGCTCCCTACAGTCAGGGAACCGGGTTTGAGGGACATGCATTTTTTGAAGCCTCATCCATGCGGAAGATCCGGGACCGGTATTATTTTATCTATTCATCAGAACAAAAGCATGAACTCTGCTATGCGGTAAGCAGCATGCCGGACCGGGGTTTTTCCTACGGCGGCGTTATCGTCAGCAACTGCGACCGCGGGATTGGCAGCTATAAACCGGCTGAATTTACCACGGCCTACGGCGGGAACAACCATGGAAGTCTGATTGAATTAGACGGAAGGTATTATATCTTTTACCATCGGCACACAAACGGCATGAACTACTGCCGCCAGGGATGCATCGAGCCGGTGGAAATCAACGGGGAGGGGAGGATACGCCAGGCGGAGATCACCACCAGCGGCCCCAACGGGCAGCCGTTACGGGGCGAGGGAACTTACGGGGCGTATCTGGCCTGCAGCCTGTTCTGCCGGGATGTATCCCTTCTTACGGCGCCGCCGGGAAGCTGGATGGACGCGCGTTTCCCTAAGATCACCCAGGAGGGACGGGACGGGGATGAAAATCCCGGATACATTGCCAATATGCGGGACGGGGCAGTGGCAGGATTTAAATATTTTTCCTGCAGCGGGATCCGTCAGATTGCCGTTACGGTCCGGGGAAAGGCCGACGGCGTTATGGAAGTGCTTACGGAAATAAACGGAGAGCCGGTTGGGAGGATTCCCCTGGGAAAGAGCAATGAGTGGAAGACGTATCAGGCTGCTGCTGCCATTCCTGATGGAATACACAGCCTGTATTTCCGCTATACGGGAAAAGGGTACGTAAGCATGGCTTCCTTTACTTTAACTTTTTAATTCTGCAGGATTAAACGTTGATTTTATTTCGGATGCTGGGTATAATGACGAAAAGAAGTGAAAACGTGATCGCTGGAGAATAGAGAAATGCAGAAACCAAGGGGAAGGGACGCCGGAAAGCATGAGGCGTCAAAAAAGAATGGGCATGATTTTCGGGAAGAAAAAGAAAACCGGGAAAAGGAAGTGATGGAAACGGCCCTTCTGGCCGGCCACATCCTTCTGGAAAACGGGGCGGAGATTTCCCGGGTGGAAGAAACCTTTGACCGGATCTGCCGCCATTATGGCGTAGAGTCGGGAAATGCTTTCGTGTTAAGCAACGGCATCTTTATCACTGCCGGCAGCGAAAGGGAAGGCTACTTTGCGAAAGTGCAGCATATTCCGGTAAGCGGAACCCATTTAAACCGGGTAGCGGCGGTAAACCAGCTTTCCCGCGAGATGGAGGAGGGCCGATACACCATCGGACAGCTGAAACAGGCTCTGGAGAGCATTAAGGCCATGCCGGAGAAGAAAAAGTCAACACGGATTCTGGCATCGGGAGTGGGAAGCGCAGCGTTCTGCTGTCTGTTTGGCGGAGATGCATGGGATATGGCGGCCGCTCTTTTTGCCGGACTGATCCTGTATGGTTATGTGCTTTTTATCAGCGGGCCGCATTTATCCAGAATCGTGGGGAATATTGGCGGCGGGGCGCTGGTTACCTTCCTCTGCACCTTCTGCTATCTTTTCGGATTCGGGCATCACCTGAATTTCATGATCATCGGCTCGATCATGCCCCTGGTTCCCGGCGTGGCCTTTACCAACGGCATACGGGATATCGCGGACGGAGATTATATTTCTGGTTCTGTGCGCATGCTGGATGCACTTCTGGTGTTTTTCTGCATTGCGATCGGTGTGGGTATGGCATTTTCCCTGCTAAAGGGGCTTATGGGAGGGATTCCTTTATGATTCTGCAGATTCTGGCGGCAATGGTGGGGACGGTGGCATTTTCTCTTTTGTTCGGCGTTCCCAGAAAATATTATCCTTACTGCGGGCTCATCGGCGGGGCCGGGTGGCTGGTTTATTCTCTGGCAGTCCGATATTTTGAACCGGAGGCGGCAGCCCTTCTTGCCACCATTGTTATCATGCTTTTGTCCCGGGCTGCAGCAGTATGGCAGCGCTGCCCGGCAACGATTTTTATGATTTCCGGCATATTTCCCCTGGTTCCGGGGGCCGGGATCTACTGGACTTCTTATTATATTGTAACGGATCAGCTTACCCTGGCGCTGCATACCGGCTATGAGGCGGTGAAGACAGCAGTGGCCATCGTGCTGGGAATCGTATTTGTTTTTGAGATTCCCCAGCAGGTGTTTCGGGGACTGGAAAGGAAAGAGGCTGGAGAATGAATGGATTCTCCAGCTTCTTTAAATTTGTCATCCTTTCTGCTTCTTGATTCGATTAACGATAAAGCAGCTGAGAAGGAAGCCGCCTACGGCAAAGCAGGCCATGATAATGAAGACGATCCGGTATCCGGCAAGGCCTTCATAGCGGTCTAAGATACCGCCGTAAATCGCGTACATGAATGCGCCGGGCAGATAGCCGATGAAGGAACCCATGGACATGGCAGAACCGGTGATCTCTCTGGGAACTTTTACTTCATCCATAGGAGCAAAGAAGATGGCTCTCATGCTGAATACGCATGCGCTGATGCACAGGGTAACGGTCATGCCCATGAAAATTCCCATGGACTCGTGAGGCAGGAATGCAAAGACTGCCAGGGCCGCCTAACATTTTCAGTCCGTACTGGTTGATGATGCCGTATACGCCTACCAGAGCAGCGGGAAGGGCGTAGGCTTCTTCCAGGAAGGGAATGAAGTACGTTAATCCGCAGTAAACGCTGTATACAAAGAAAATATTAAAGGATACCAGCTAGATGTTCACATTTTTTAAAGCGCTGACCACGCCGTTCCAGTCCAGCGGGATCAAGGTAGTCCTGGCGTCGGGGCGGCCACCGGAGGGTGTCTTTCCTGTGGCGGAATACCTGGAGCTTCCTCGTTTTGGAAGCTATGTTCTGGCATTTAACGGGGCGAAAATCATTGAACTTGGCAGCCGGAGATGTATTATTTCCATGAGGCCCAGGTATTTCACTCGGAACCCTGGTATCTGGAAGTGACGCCGAAGCAGGTGGACAAGGCATACGGGCTTAAGCACCTTCTCCGCAGCCTGCAGATTCCCAGGGAGGCTATGGTGTGCTGCGGGGACAGTTACAATGACATGGCCATGCTGCAGTATGCCGGCCTGGGGGCAGCCATGGCCAACGCGCCGGAAAAGGTGAAGAATATCGCCGATTATGTGACGGTCCATGATAATGATCATCACGGCGTAGTGGAAGTGATACGGCGCTTCTTTTAAAAAACAAAAAAAGCGGTGCGGTTTGTGACAAAACTGCATTGCTTTTTTATTTTCTGCAACTTTTGGCCTGCCTGGATAATCTATAAGATAAGAAAGCAAAAAGCAAGAATTTCAGGGAGGTGGATTTATGCATTTACAGAAGAAATTAAAGGAAGGAAAAAGATTTTATATGGGAGATCTTTTAAAGGGCATAGCCACAGCAGCAGCGGCTGCAGTTTTGGCGTTCTCAATGACAGCCTGTTCACAGCAAACGTCGATTCCCGAAACCGAAACTTCCGCAGAAGAGACCGTCTCGGAAGCAGAAACCCAAAAGCCTTCCCAGGCAGAAACGGAATCAGCCGGTGCAGAGGCAGCCGGCCCGGAAGCGGCAGACCTGAAGGATGTGGCGGGGCTGGTGGGAATGAACGATGAGGCCACCGCAGACCTTCTGGGAGGGGGAGAAGAAAACTGGACGGAAGATAGTTCCTTTTACATCGGACGGACGTATAATGTCCAGCTGTTTGATGTGCCGTGCCAGGTATTTACCACCTGCGGCCAGGATAATACGGTGGAATCCGTGTCTGTCTGGATCGTCAGCGGCGAGCGCCAGGTAACGGACGAGGAAGCAAAGGAATGGGAGAGCCGTGTAACGGAAATGATGGGAACGGAACCGGTTTACGACAAAGGAATTTCCGAAGGCGGAAGTCAGAACTGCAGGTGGAATGCAAACGGAATGGCCGCCACAATGAATCGGATGGCGGATATCCTTACGGTCAGCTTTCAGCTGGCAGTGGGAGAACTGAAATAGAGACAGCGATTTATCATAGGCTGCGGAATGAGAGTGAATCCGGCAGACTGCCTGTTTTCGGGCGGCCTGCCGGATTATTTTTTGTTTGCTTTTGTACAGCGAATGTTATATAATTATTTAATCCATGCGTTCTTTTATGGAATGCGTGAATCCCATTAAGGAAGGAATTTTAATGATTACAAAAGTTGGAAATAATGTATTTGATTCCGATAAAATCGAAGCCGCAGCTCCCAAGGAAGAACCGGCACGTCAGTATTATTTTATCGGCATAGCCAGAGAGATGTTAAAGGCACAGTTTGAAGCGGATGTTTCTTCCGGCGAGGCCCAGAGGCGCTACGGAAAGGAAACACTGGATGCCATGCTTGCCGATGAAGTATACGGAACCTTTAAAGTGGTGACCTTTGGCTGCCAGATGAATGCCCGGGATTCGGAGAAGCTGACTGCCATATTGGAGCAGATCGGCTATAGAGAGGCAGAAAACGAGGATGCGGATTTTGTCCTTTACAATACCTGCACCGTTCGGGAGAACGCAAACCTTAAAGTTTACGGCCGCCTGGGACAGCTGGGCGCCCGTAAGAAGAAACACCCGGAGATGTTGATTGGTCTCTGCGGCTGTATGATGCAGGAACCGGAAGTGGTGAAGAAATTAAAGACCAGTTACCGTTTCGTGGATCTGGTTTTCGGCACCCATAATATCTTCCAGCTGGCAGAGCTGATCGCCCGCCGCTTTATGGAAAAAAAGATGCTGGTGGAAGTATGGGAAGGCACGGATCAGATCGTGGAAAATCTCCCGGTGGACCGGAAGTACTCCTTTAAATCCGGCGTGAATATCATGTTCGGCTGCAATAACTTCTGCAGCTACTGTATCGTGCCCTATGTCCGCGGCAGGGAGCGGAGCCGGAATCCGGAGGAGATCCTTGGCGAGATCCGGAGACTGGCAGATGACGGTGTGGTGGAGATCATGCTCTTAGGCCAGAATGTAAACTCCTACGGAAAGACCTTAAAGGATCCCATTTCCTTTGCGGAACTTCTGCGCCGCGTGGAGGAGATTCCGGGAATCGAGCGGATCCGTTTTATGACTTCCCATCCAAAGGACCTTTCCGATGAGCTGATTCAGGTGATGAAGGAATCGAAAAAGGTATGCCCCCATCTTCACCTGCCCCTGCAGTCCGGAAGCAGCCGGATCTTAAAGGCCATGAACCGGAAATACACCAAAGAACAGTATCTGGAGCTTGCTTTTAAGATCCGCAAGGCCGTTCCGGATATTTCTCTGACTACGGACATTATCGTAGGATTTCCGGGAGAGACGGAGGAGGATTTCCTGGAAACCATGGATGTGGTGGAACAGGTAAAATTCGACAGCGCCTTTACCTTTATTTATTCCAAGAGAACCGGCACGCCGGCGGCAGCCATGGAGAACCAGGTTCCGGAAGATGTGGTGAAGGACCGGTTTGACCGGCTGTTAAAGCGGGTGCAGGAGATCGGCGCCGAAGTTTCCGGCAGAGAGCTGGGCACAGTGCAGAAGGTGCTGGTAGAAGAGGTAAACAGCCATGATTCCAGCCTGGTGACTGGCCGCCTGGGGAACAATACGGTGGTGCACTTCCCGGGAGAGGCTTCTCTTATTGGAAAGATCGTGGACGTGCATATGGATGAATTCAAGGGATTTTACTATATGGGAAGAGAAGTGAGGTAATACATGGCTGGTATGACACCAATGATGACCCAGTATCTGGAGACGAAAAAGCAATATCCGGACTGTATCCTGTTTTATCGTCTGGGTGATTTCTACGAGATGTTCTTTGATGATGCGCTGAAGGCATCTAAGGCACTGGAGATCACGCTGACGGGAAAGGACTGCGGACTTGAAGAAAGGGCGCCCATGTGCGGCGTCCCTTTCCACGCCGTGGATTCCTATCTAAATAAGCTGGTGCAGAAAGGATTCAAGGTAGCCATTGCGGAGCAGATGGAGGACCCGAAGCTTGCCAAGGGACTGGTAAAGCGGGAGGTGATCCGGGTGGTAACGCCGGGCACCATTACCAGCGCCCAGGCACTGGATGAGACGAAAAACAATTATCTGATGGGAATCGTTTATCTGGACGGAATCTTCGGGATCGCGGCAGCAGACATCAGCACCGGAGATTTTTTTGTGACAGAGCTTAAGACGGAACGGGACTTATTTGATGAGATCAATAAATTCACGCCGTCGGAAATCGTGTGCAATGAGGCCTTCTACATGTCCGGTGTGGACGTGGAGGGCCTTAAGGAACGTCATCAGGTTTCCTTATCTTCCCTGGACAGCCACTTCTTCGGAGATGAGACCTGCCGGAAGATCTTAAAGGAACATTATCATGTAGGGAGCCTGGACGGCCTGGGCCTGGCGGATTTTGATACCGGCGTTATTGCTGCCGGCTGCGTGATGCAGTACCTGTATGAAACTCAGAAAAGCACCCTGGACCATCTGACTACCATCACCCCCTACCAGGTAGGGCAGTATATGGTTATCGACACTTCCACCAGACGGAATCTGGAACTAGTGGAGACTCTGCGGGAGAAGCAGAAGCGGGGAAGCCTTCTGTGGGTTCTGGACAAGACAAAGACAGCCATGGGAGCGCGGCTTCTGCGAAGCTATATCGAGCAGCCTTTAATTCACCGGGATGCAATCCTGGCCCGCCAGGAAGCGGTTCAGGAATTAAATATGAATTATATTTCCAGGGAAGAGATCTGTGAATATTTAAATCCCATCTACGATCTGGAGCGTCTCATCGGCCGGATCAGCTACAAGACGGCCAATCCCCGGGATCTTCTGGCATTTAAGAACTCCCTTGCCATGATCCCCCATATCAAGACGATTTTAAGGGACTTCCAGAGTCCGCTTTTAAAAGAACTGGAGAGCGAGATGGATCCCCTGGAGGATCTGTATGCGCTGATCGACAAGGCCATCGTTGACGATCCGCCCATTCTGGTGCGGGAAGGCGGCATGATCAAGGAGGGCTACAATGAAGAGGCCGACCGTCTCCGTCATGCAAAGACCGAAGGAAAGACCTGGCTGGCAGAACTTGAGGCCAGGGAAAAGGAAAAGACCGGGATTAAAACCTTAAAGGTAAAATTCAACAAAGTATTCGGCTATTATTTTGAAGTAAGCAATTCCTTCAAGAACATGGTTCCCGATTACTTTGTGCGCAAGCAGACCCTGGTAAACGGCGAGCGGTTTACTACCGATGAGCTGAAAAACCTGGAAGATATCATTATGGGGGCAGAGGAGAAATTAGTTTCCCTGGAGTACGATCTGTTCTGCCAGGTGCGGGATGACATTGCCTCCCAGGTGGTGCGAATCCAGAAGACGGCCAAGGCTCTGGCGGGAATCGATGTATTTGCCTCCCTTTCGGTGGTGGCTACGCGGCATAATTATGTGAAGCCGTCCATCAATGAAAAGGGCGTGATTCAGATCAAGAACGGCCGCCATCCGGTGGTGGAACAGATGATGCGGGATGACCTGTTTGTGGCCAATGACACCGCCCTGGATAACGGGAAGAACCGGATTTCCATTATCACCGGACCGAATATGGCGGGAAAATCCACCTACATGCGGCAGGTGGCCCTGATCGTTCTTATGGCGCAGATCGGAAGCTTTGTGCCGGCAGAGGATGCCAATATCGGAATCTGCGACCGGATCTTTACCCGCGTGGGCGCATCGGATGATCTGGCCAGCGGTCAGAGTACCTTTATGGTGGAGATGACGGAGGTGGCGAATATCCTCCGGAATGCCACGAAAAACAGCCTTCTGGTGCTGGATGAGATCGGACGGGGCACCAGTACCTTTGACGGCCTTTCCATTGCCTGGGCGGTGGTGGAGCATATCAGCAATACGAAGCTTCTGGGGGCCAAGACCCTCTTTGCCACCCATTATCATGAACTGACGGAGCTGGAAGGCACCATAAACGGCGTTAATAACTACTGCATTGCCGTAAAGGAACAGGGGGACGATATTGTTTTCCTGCGTAAGATCATCCGCGGCGGCGCAGATAAAAGCTACGGCATCCAGGTGGCGAAGCTGGCCGGCGTGCCGGATTCGGTGATTGCCCGGGCAAAGGAGATTGCCGAGGAATTAAGCGGTGCGGACATTACGGCAAAGGCAAAGGAAATTGCGGAAAACGGCGCTCCGGCAGTATCTCCCCGCAAGCCGGTGGCAAAGCCGGATGAGGTGGACTTACAGCAGATGACGCTGTTTGATACGGCAAAGGATGATGATATTATCCGGGAGTTAGGTGAACTGGAACTGGGGCACATGACGCCCATTGATGCGCTGAATACATTGTACCGTCTGCAGACGAAATTAAAAAACCGCTGGGACGGCAGGGCGTGACAGAGCAACCTTCATGCGCCGGCGGCCGACGCACCAGCTTAGGATAAGGAGTGAGCAGTATGCCGAATATTACCATACTGGATGAAAGCACGGTAAATCAGATCGCGGCAGGCGAGGTGATCGAGCGCCCTGCCTCTGTGGTAAAGGAGCTTCTGGAAAATGCCATTGATGCAAAGGCCACTGCCATAACGGTGGAGATCAAGGATGGAGGAATCTCCTTTATCCGGGTAACGGACAATGGCTGCGGGATTCCGAAGGATCAGATCAGTCTGGCTTTCCTGCGCCATGCCACCAGCAAGATCCGCTCGGTGGAGGATCTGATTACGGTATCTTCTCTGGGATTCCGGGGAGAGGCCCTGGCCAGTATTGCTGCAGTCTGCCAGGTGGAGCTGATTACCAAGACCAGCGATTCCCTGACAGGGAGCCGGTATCAGATCGAGGGCGGCACGGAGAAAAGCCTGGAGGAAGTGGGTGCGCCGGAAGGAACCACCTTTATTGCGAGGAACCTGTTTTACAATACCCCGGCCAGAAAAAAGTTCTTAAAGACGGCGGCTACGGAAGGGGGGCATGTGGCGGATCTGGTAGAGAAGATCGCCATGTCCCATCCGGACATTTCCATCCGTTTTATCCATAATAATCAGAACCGGCTCCACACTTCGGGAAACAACAACATCAAAGATATTATCTATACCATTTTCGGCCGGGAAGTGGCAGGAAATCTGCTTCCGGTGGATGCAGTGGGCGAAGCGGTAAAGATTACCGGATACGTGGGGAAGCCGGTGATTGCAAGAAGCAGCCGGAATTTTGAAAATTATTTCATCAACGGCCGGTACATTAAAAGCGGAATCGTGGCAAAAGCCATAGAGGAAGCATATAAGCCATTTATGATGCAGCATAAATTTCCCTTTGTGCTGCTGCATTTTGCCATTGAGCCGGAATTTCTGGATGTGAACGTGCATCCCACCAAGATGGAACTGCGTTTCCGGGACGGAGAAGGGATCTATACTATGATCCGGGATACCATTGCCCAGGCTCTGTCTCACAAGGAACTGATTCCAAGGGTTTCTTTTTCTCCCGGGAAGGAGGAGAAAGAAACCAGGGCGGACTTTGCCAGGAAGGATGCAGAAAGCCCGGAACCTTTTGAACAGAAGCGGATGGGTCTTTACCAGCAGACACTGCGGCAGCTGACCTCCATGCCGGAGGATAGTTTCCTGCGGGAAGGGCAGAGAAGAGACCCGGCCGGTGAGCGGCGGCTGAATCCCCTTCGGTCAGAACTTGTTTCGGCTGAGAGAGAGAAAGAAAAGGAACCACAAAAGGAAACGCAGGAAGCGCCTCCCATATCGGAAGAGGCACGCGGAGAAACTGCGGCGGCAGAGCAGCCTGCTGCGGATTATTCTGCACCGGATCATCCTGCGCCGGAAATCCCAAAAGAGGCTCCGGTTCAGATGGAACTTTTCGACGGCCGTTTTCTGGATAAACGGGCCAGAGAACATCACCGGCTCATCGGCCAGCTTTTCGATACGTACTGGCTGGTGGAGTACCAGGAGCAGCTTTTTATCATCGACCAGCATGCGGCCCATGAGAAAATTCTTTTTGAGCGGACCATGGAATCTCTGAAGAAAAGGGATTTCGGCACCCAGATGTTAAATCCGCCTCTGATCCTGACACTTGGGATGGGGGAGGAGCTTTTAATGAAGAAATACATGAATTATTTTAACGACATGGGGTTTGAGATCGAACATTTCGGAGGCAGAGAGTATGCAGTGCGGGGCGTTCCGGCAAACCTTCCTTCCATCGGAAGGACGGATCTGTTCCTGGAGATGCTGGACGGACTTTCGGAGGATACTCAGGCAGAAAAACCAGATCTGATCTATGAGAAAGTGGCATCCATGTCCTGCAAAGCTGCGGTAAAAGGCAATCACGCCATGTCTTTTGCGGAGGCAGATGCACTGATCGATCAGCTTTTGGGGATGGAAAACCCGTACGCCTGCCCTCATGGAAGACCCACCATTGTTTCCATGTCCAAATATGACCTGGAAAAGAAATTTAAGCGGATCGTATAGCCGGAAAGGAGCGGATTCTATATGGAAAAGACGCCTCTCATTATCATAACCGGTCCCACCGCCGCCGGAAAGACCGATCTTTCCATTCGCCTGGCAAAAGCCATAGACGGTGAGATCATCAGCGCGGATTCCATGCAGGTCTACCGCCACATGGATATCGGTTCCGCAAAAATACGGCCGGAGGAGATGGACGGAGTTCCCCATCATCTGATTGATGTGCTGGATCCTGCCCAGGAGTTTAATGCTGCGGTGTTTAAGCAGATGGCAAAGCAGGCGGTAATGGAAATCCGGCGGGGAGGGCGGATCCCCATCCTGGTTGGGGGAACCGGATTTTACATCCAGGCTCTTCTTTATGACATTGATTTTGATCCCCCAGGCAAGGGGCAGACAGATGGGGCCGCCTCCGGAGAGAATCCTGCAGACGGATCCATCCGGAGGGAACTTGAGGAGCTTGCCAAAAAGGAAGGGCCGGAGCATCTTCATAAACTCCTGGCTCAGGCAGATCCGGAATCTGCCGAAGCCATCCACTGCAATAATGTGAAGCGTGTGATCCGGGCACTGGAGTACTACCGCCAGACCGGCGAGAAGATATCGGTCCATAATGCCAGGGAGCGGGAAAAGGAATCGCCCTATGCCTTTCGCTATTATGTAATCAATATGGACCGGGCGCTTTTGTATCAGCGGATCGATCAGCGGGTGGACCGGATGATGGAGCAGGGCCTTGTGGACGAGGTAAAGAAACTGAAAGACATGGGATGCCAAAGAGGGATGGTTTCCATGCAGGGCCTTGGCTACAAGGAAATCCTGGATTACCTGAACGGAGGGTGTACTCTTGAGGAGGCCGTGTATATTCTGAAGCGGGATACCCGGCACTTTGCCAAGCGGCAGCTCACCTGGTTTAAGCGGGAGCGTAATGTGCGCTGGCTTGACTGGGAAAAATTCAATTTTGAACCGGAGCGGATGCTTCAGTACATCCTTCAGGATGCCTCCGGTATCCTGGGATCATTGAAGGATCCGGGAACAAAAGCAGCCTCCTATGCAGACAGCGGAGAATCAAACAAAACAGAGAATGAAACAAGATAAAAGGAAGCGTTAAAGATGAATACAGATAATATTTACGGGCAGTTAGGCATTTCTGCACCGGTTTTGGCATTCTGCCGGGAAATCGAAGAAGGATTAAAGGAACGTTTTGCCCGAATCGATGAAAATGCTGAGTACAATCAGATGAAGGTCATAAAGGCCATGCAGGACAACCGGGTCAGCGATGTGCATTTTGCAGCCACAACCGGATACGGTTACAATGATCTTGGACGGGATACTCTGGAGGATGTGTATGCCAGCCTGTTCCATACGGAGGCGGCGCTGGTCCGCCCCAACTTAATCAGCGGCACCCATGCCCTCCATATTGCCTTATCCGGAAATCTGCGTCCGGGGGATGAGCTTCTTTCCCCTGTGGGAAAGCCTTATGATACTCTGGAAGAGGTAATCGGTATCCGTGAGTCCTGCGGTTCTCTTAAGGAATACGGCGTCACTTACCGGCAGGTGGATCTGCTTCCTGGCGGGAAATTTGATTACGACGGGATCCGGGAGGCCATCAATGAGCGGACGAAGGTCGTTACCATTCAGCGTTCCAAGGGATACGATACAAGACCTACCTTTTCCGTAGAGCAGATCGGAGAACTGATTTCCTTCATTAAGAAGATTAAGCCGGAGGTTATCTGCATGGTGGATAACTGCTACGGGGAATTTGTGGAGACCATCGAGCCTACAGACGTGGGAGCGGATATGGCAGTAGGTTCCCTGATCAAGAATCCGGGCGGCGGCCTGGCTCCCATCGGCGGCTATATTGTGGGAAAGAAAGAATGCATTGACCGGGCGTCTTACCGGCTCAGCGCTCCCGGACTGGGACGGGAGGTAGGCGCCAGCCTGGGACTGAATACTTCTTTCTATCAGGGGCTGTTCCTTTCCCCAACGGTGGTGGCCGGCGCGTTAAAGGGCGCGATATTTGCGGCCAATGTCTACGAGAAGCTGGGATTCCCTGTAGTTCCCAACGGAAGCGAGGAGCGCTATGACATTATCCAGGCCATTACCCTGGGAAGCGCCGAAGGCGTGATCGCCTTCTGTCAGGGCATCCAGGCAGCGGCTCCGGTGGACAGCTATGTGAGCCCGGAACCGTGGGATATGCCGGGATACGATGCGCCGGTGATTATGGCGGCCGGTGCCTTCGTTCAGGGATCTTCCATTGAACTGAGCGCAGACGGACCGATAAAGCCGCCTTACGCCGTGTATTTCCAGGGCGGACTTACCTGGTACCATGCAAAGCTTGGCATTATGATGTCTTTGCAGAAGCTGGTGGAGAAAGGGATTGTGACTGTTTAAGACCGAAACTGCCTGGAATTATTACACTTTTATGAATTTTTTTCAAATGATATACAGATATGGAAAATTATGATAGAATGAAGGACGAGCGATTTATGGGAGCGCTGAGAGGATGAAAAATAAAAACGTTTGGGTTCTGCTGATCTTACTTTTGACCGGAGTTGTGCTGGGTGGATTTATTGGTAATGTTACTGAGGGGATTCCCGCATTATCCTGGCTGAGCTTCGGCG
>PPYE01293479.1_pt1 | contig 28096 bp, 23 predicted proteins | sample 1559881 | NCBI WGS metagenome assembly PPYE01 (sample SAMN08240022, study PRJNA423297) | Human gut metagenome, whole genome shotgun sequencing project. | reverse complement strand
CCTAGTAATCGACTTTATTTTAATTCCTATTTCCCCAAATGTAAAATTGATTTTTTAAATATACTCATCTCATTTATTGATTGTATTGATTTATTGATGTATATTATCTTTCATATATACTTCAATACATTTATTTTTTCTATATATTATTTCACCTCTAGACAATTGCTTTTTGTTGCGTAATAATTATACGCAGTTCATAAATTAAATTATGGGGAAATTTACAAGGAGATAAGATCATGAAATACGATTTTGCAAGTATCATTGACCGCAAAGGCAAAGATGCCCTTGCAGTAGACAATCTGCCGAACGGATTTGGTATCGTCGATGAGGTACATGTCCGTGATGGTCTCGATTGCATTCCAATGTGGATTGCAGATATGAATTTTGCAACTGTTCCAACTGTAACAGAAGCACTCATTGAAAGAGCAAAGCATCCGACTTACGGATATTTCAATATAAGAGATGAATACTACGACAGTATCATTAAGTGGCACAGAGACCGTAAAGGAGTTACGGATCTTACAAAAGAAGAGATTGGTTATGAAAACGGAGTTCTCGGAGGTGTAGCAAGTGCCCTTCACGTACTCTGTTCCCAAGGAGACAATATTCTGGTTCACTCTTCCACATACATCGGATTTACCGGGGTATTGAATAATAATGGCTATCACATTATCCACAGTCCGCTCCAGAAAGATGAGAATGGAATCTGGCGCATGGATTTCGAGGATATGGAGAAAAAAATTGTAGATAACAAGATTCACACAGCTATCTTCTGTTCTCCACACAATCCTTCCGGTCGTGTATGGGAACGCTGGGAAATCGAAAAAGCTATGGAGATTTATGAGAAACATGATGTTTATGTCATTGCAGATGAAATCTGGTCTGACATTATTCTTGGTGACCACAAGCACATTCCGACACAGTCAGTATCCGAATATGCTAAAATGCATACAGCTGCATTTTATGCACCATCCAAAACATTTAACCTTGCAGGACTAATTGGAAGTTATCATGTTATCTATAATAAATGGTTAAAAGAACGTATTGAGAAAGAATCATCACTTGGCCATTACAATTCCATGAATGTTCTTTCCATGCATGCTCTGATCGGTGCTTATTCACCGGAAGGAAATGAATGGGTCGATGAGCTTCGCCAGGTCATCGGAGAAAATGTTGACTATGCATGCAACTACATTGAGAAGCATTTTGAAGGTGTAGAGGTTTCCCGTCCACAGGGAACTTACATGCTTTTCCTTGACTGCGAGAAATGGTGCAAGGCTCACGGCAAGACTCTGGAAGAGCTGCTTGTATCCGGATTTGAAGCCGGCGTATTCTGGCAGAACGGAGAGGCTTTCCAGAAGAAATGGGCAATCCGTATGAATCTTGCACTTCCACTTTCCAGAGTGAAAGAAGCATTTGACCGACTGGATAAATACGTGTTTAATTAAATAAAAGCATTACATAAGGATCGGGAGCATCTGTTTTCTGATCCTTATTTATTTTTTATCTGACTCAAAAATAAATTCCAGTATAAGAATAAATGTCTGCCAGCGTGGTAGACTCTCCAAATTCATTTTAAGAAAAATTCAACATTTTGTAGCACATATTGCGTATGCACCTCATCTGTGCTACACTACACCTACATCAAATTTCGAGCACGATATTTTCATTATGTTTCAACACCCACGGAAATCCCCAGCCAGGATTTCATTTCTGAATTTCATTGCTTTTTCAGCAAAGAATTCACTCAGATTTTTGATGATGTTACTCATTCAACGCACTCATTCAACGCAACTTTAAGTGACCCTGCACTTGCATAAGTTGCATGCACACCGGGCAAATGTTACGGTACTTCTGAAATTTTGACAAATCCCTTTTGTATAGAATTTATTTTCATTCAATTTCTATATTGTCTTTTTATACTTACAATATCAAAATATATTCAAAAAGTTTTATCTAAGGCTTACGGGCTCTGTATTTTCAGCATTTCTTCATACCATCAATGTCCCTGTTGAAAAAATCAATGACCTTACAGACCACATTACAAGGAGGCAAGTTCATATGATGTTTGACACTTTTGAATCATCTGATGTACAGGAGACCAGACTGGTCAGTCGTGAAGAAGGACGTATCGAAGGTGAACAACTCTACCTTATCAAACAGATTATTAAAAGAATACTTAAAAACTCCCCTGTTTCTCAGATAGCTACAGATTTGATGGAACCACTTGACACTATCCAGCCAATCTATGACCTTGCCATGAAGCAGGCACCTGATTTTGATGCTGAGAAAATTTTAGCTTAGTTAATTCCAAAGACTACTGAATCTTTGTCTAAATAGCAAAATGGTAAAAAAACACCATGCTTCTTTTTTCCGAAACATGGTGTTTTTCACTGGTATATTCTTATAATCTCTATCTAATTCTTCACAATATTTGAATTTCTGTACACGGACAACAATATTCCCATATAAAAGTAAGTAATCATCATGGTCATATTTCCATGAGATAAAAATGGCATATAATTTCCGCTAATCGGATAAAGTCCTGCATTTACTCCAATATAGAACAGTGACTGTAAAATCAAAAATATTACACAGCCGATGCTGAGCATATATCCCAGGCGATTCTTCTGTTTTACCGCCATTCGAAGCAATAGTGCCATAAATACCGCAAATACTACAACCAGAAAAACTCCTTTTACATTTCCAAAATAATGGAACAGGTATGTCCAGATATAATCATTTCTTGCATAATTATAAAGCGTGATAGTTTCTACTTCTGTGGCACCATTATATGGATCCGTTACTTCTATTTTTCCGGAAGACTGCGACTCATGCCATTTACTTGAATTTGAATCTTTTGCAGCATTTGCTACGTCTGCAACCGCACCTCTTGTATAATCCCAGTGTTCTCCGGTAATTAAAGCTTCCAGTCGATGTACCTGATAATCTGTAACGAAACGTCCATTACCCCAAAATGTTATTCCGGACATCAGTAGCAGGCAGATTCCAATCACACCCCACATTCTAATCAAAAATTTCTTTTTATTTTCTCCAAACCAGCCCTTACAGACCGCCACATGCAGTAAGACCAGCCCTGTAATTCCGGTAACAACTGCAGATGACATAAATGGTATCATCAAATCGGTAAGTACTGTTATTCCAAGACACACGGTACTAATGATCAGTCCTTTCGTTCCTTTTCTGCGGAAATGATAAATTGTCCCTGCGTAAAAGGGAATGACCAGATAGGACAATAACATCTGAACTATACTTCTGCCATTGACCATCGGTCCAATCCACATTGTTTCATCAAAAAAGATCTTACTAACTATGGAAAAGACTGCCGGTATCTGCATGACTACCCAAATTGGAAATGACCACTTTACTAATATAGAATAATCCAGATAACAGATTCCTAACATGACCGCTATTCCTATTAACATTGCACTCCAAATTCCACCATATAAAAAGTTATCTTTGAAAGCTTCCAGTGTACTCATATTCATTGTTGGAAAAGACGAAGTAACTACCGCCTGTAAGATCAGTCCCATAATACTAATAACTAAAATCGCCATCAGAACTGTCCATTCCATCTTCGGGCGGTGCACCCGGTCAAGCTTCACGCCTGCCTCCACTGGATCTCCCATCTCTACTACAGCCATCGACTCGGCTTCTTCTTCACCTAATCCATGAGCCATGAAATCCTGTTTCTGGTCTTCAATATGTGCTTCTACTTCCTCCGCAACCATGGTTCGCGCACGCTTTGTACGGATCTGTTCCGTCAAAGATTTCAAATATTCCTGTCTATCCAAAGCATACACCTCCCAGAACATTTCTCACTGCTCCGGCGTATTCTTTCCATTCTTTTTCTTTTGCCCGAAGTTGCTTCTTTCCTTCTCTTGTTATGGAATAATACTTTCTTGTCTTTCCACCCGCTTCCTGCTCGTAAGACTTTACAAACTCCTTTTCCTCCAGTCCATGAAGGAGCGGATATAATGTTCCTGCTTTTAACTCAAATACATTCTCTGACTTCTCCCTCAAAGTCTCGATCATCTCATAACCATACATGTCTTTCTCTTCCAGAAGCTTAAGAATCAACATCATCGTGCTTCCGGACACCAGGCTTTTATCTACTGCCATTTTATACCTCCCCTTTCTTTTTCAATTCAGAATCTTTTTAATCAGTTCTGATTTTTGCATTCATATCTACCCTGCCGACACATCTTATCCGATATAACTGATATAAATTGACTTTCATCATTAAAACAATGTTTTATATCGATAATCGATATATCGGTTATCTACATAGTATATCGGCAATCGATATATGTCAAGCATTTTCTGTAGATATATGCGAGATATGTGCAAGATATATGCAAGATATATGCAAAGAAGCAGCCGTTTTCACGACTGCTCCTGAACTTCCATATGCGTCTGATGCCTAAATCAGGAAATCTTATTCAATGACGATTTCAAACTCGTCCCCAACTTCCTTTGATGTTGGTTTCTTTCCCTGACTCTTTGCATATTTTTCAACATTTTCTTTCTGTACCGGCTCACTTACCAATACTTTAATTGGACCTTTTTCATTCTTCAGAGCCTCTGCTGTCAGCATGATCGGCTCCGGGCAGGAAAGTCCTCTTGCATCTACTTCTACCATATCTATATACTCCTTTCAGACATTATTTTCAGCTATTCTGTTGTAATTATTTCATCTGAATTTCTTTCTGTTCTTATTTCTTAGCTGTCTCTCTCTTGCATGTAAATGCTATGATGAACAGAACTACGATGCAAAGAATACATGCAACTTTTCCGTTAGTTGGAACTGCTCCAGCTACAACTGCTTTTGTCTCTGGATTGAGTGCTGTTCCGCTTGCTGCAAGTCCGAAGTTATGGCAGAGTGCTGCACCTACAAACATTCCGATTACTGTAATTCCAGAATCAGAAGAGCCCTGTCCTGCAAGGATTAACTGACGAAGCGGGCATCCACCTGCAAGAACTGCTGCAAATCCAACTGTATACATACCAAGGATATTCCACAAATGTTCAGAATGTGCAATAACTCCTGGTGTGTTAAATCCTACTACAAATTTTCCTGTTGCAATATTGAAGATCAGCATTACAACGAAAAGTCCGCCAATAACAGATAATAAATCAAAGTTCTTCATAATAATGACATCACGGATTCCACCTGCAAAGCACATTCTTGATTTCTGAGCCATAGCTCCGAAGATCAGGCCTCCTACAAGAGACATAATGATTGGTGCGTGTAAGCTTCCCGGACCAGCCGCACTTACTTTCAAAAGTGATGTGCATGTTGCAAGAATCAGAATTCCAACAACGATGACCGGAAGTACTGCTCCACTTGCTTTTGTTGTTGCCTGTGCTCTTCCAAGGCTGAATCCCTGTTTCAGAGCAAATACACCAGTTGCTACTCCAAGAATAAATCCGATAAGTGCTACCCATGCATTTAAATCACCGGCTGACATACGAAGTACCATACGAAGTGGGCATCCCAGGAATACGAGTGCTCCGATCATAATGATCACACCAAGTACAAAACGAATCATCGGTGAAGATCCACCTGTAGAGCGGAATTCTTTTGTCGCAATTGAAATAATAAATGCGCCAAGAACCAGACCGATAATCTCTGGTCTTGCATACATTACTGCTTCAGCCTGATGCATCCCCATTGCACCAGCTGTATCACGGATAAAGCATGCGATACAGAATGCCATATTTGCCGGGTTACCAAAATATGCAAGACATGCTGCTACAAGTCCGCATATCACACCTGCCAACGCAAGTGTTTTCTTTGAGCCTGTTAAATTCATATTTTTTCCTCCTCCAATAACATAACTCTCGTCTTTAGATTACAACTTCTATTTTAGTTTCTTTTTTTCGACACGTCCAATTGATAAATGCATTAAATCCCTTATATTTATTGTTAATGTTTATACATATTACATATCATATTAATAGGATTAGTGCTTATATTTTTTCTGTATTTTCTTTATTTTTCTTGTATTTACTATTTTCTTCCTGTTTCTTCATTTATACAGCTCTCTGTTTTTATACATTTCCAATGCATATTTTGCATATTAAAAAGATTTTTCCATTTTTTTCTTGCATATTTATGAATTTAGGTGTATAGTATGATTTGCGATTGCAAATAAGATATTTTCTTATTAGAATAGAAAGTAAATGATACATTAGGAGGATTTCGAAAATGAAAGAAAAAGTCGTATTAGCATATTCAGGCGGACTGGACACAACTGCTGTTATTCCGTGGTTAAAAGAGACATTTGGCTATGATGTAATCTGCTGCTGCATTAACTGTGGACAGGGCGAGGAGTTAGATGGTCTGGAAGAAAGAGCAAAGATGGCTGGTGCTTCCAAATTATACATCGAGGATATCATTGATGATTTCTGCGACAACTACATCATGCCTTGTGTAAAGGCTCATGCAGTATATGAGAATAAATATTTACTCGGAACAGCTATGGCTCGTCCGGCAATTGCTAAGAAATTAGTTGAAATTGCAAGAAAAGAAGGTGCTGTAGCAATCTGCCACGGTGCTACTGGTAAAGGAAATGACCAGATTCGTTTCGAGCTTGGTATCACAGCACTTGCTCCAGACATCAAGATCATTGCTCCTTGGAGAATGACAGATCTCTGGAAGATGGAATCCCGTGAAGACGAGATTGCTTACTGTAAAGCACATGGTATCGACCTTCCATTTGATGCCAGCCACAGCTACAGCCGTGACCGTAACTTATGGCACATCAGCCATGAAGGTCTTGAGCTTGAGGATCCTTCCTGCGAGCCAAACTATGAGCATCTGCTCGTACTTGGTGTTACACCAGAAAAAGCTCCAGATGCGGGTGAATATGTAACCATGACATTTGAAAAAGGTGTACCGACAAGTATAAACGGACAGCAGATGAAGGTATCTGAGATTATCATGAAGCTTAATGAGCTCGGTGCTAAGCACGGAATCGGTATCTGCGACATCGTAGAGAACCGTGTTGTAGGTATGAAATCCCGTGGTGTATATGAGACACCTGGCGGAACAATCCTTTACGAGGCACATCAGCAGTTAGAGGAGTTAGTTCTTGACCGTGCTACGACAGAAGTTAAGAAAGATATGGGAAATAAACTTTCTCAGGTTGTTTATGAAGGAAAATGGTTTACACCACTTCGCGAGGCAATCCAGGCATTTGTTGAGTCAACTCAGGAGTACGTAACAGGAGAAGTGAAATTCAAACTTTACAAAGGTAACATCATCAAAGCCGGAACAACTTCACCGTACTCACTTTACAATGAGTCTCTTGCAAGCTTCACAACTGGTGACCTTTATGACCACCACGACGCTGACGGATTTATCAATCTGTTCGGACTGCCGCTTAAGGTTCGCGCTATGAAGCTTCAGGAAGTAAAGAGCAATAAGAAATAATTCTTGAAACCATAATTAAAATAATCATAAAAAATAGTGTGTAGATTATCTTTGCAATGACCTACACACTATTTTTATTTAAGAATGCTTTTCTATCTTCGGAATATCTTCGCTACGCCTGTCACTGCTGCCCCGATTACTACATACACATCTGCCAGGTTCGCGGTGAGTCTTCGAAGTCTGCTGTTTTTCCACTGGATTCCGATATAATCAATGACTTTTCCACGAATCAGTCTGTCATAGGTATTGCTGATTGCACCGGCTGTCAGAAATACCATGCCGAATTTTCTGAGCCATTTTCCTTTTTTGAGAAAGAGCCATGCATCATAAATTGCAAGCCCGGCACACAAGATACCAGATGTCTTTCTCACCAGCTCCGGCTTCTTATCCAGTGTATTAAAACAGAAGCCTTTATTATAAACCTTCCGGAGCACAACTTTGTCCAGAATTGTCTCCCGTTCTTCCTCTTCTTCAAAATTCTCCTCGATGTACTGCTTAATGCCCATGTCCACGCACACCAGCACAACAAGAAGTCCTCCTGCTGCCATCAATAACATCTGCTATACCTCCTGAATTTTTCGTATCTCCTCCTGGCACTGTGCTGCTTCTTTCTCTCTTTTTTCAATGGATTCGCACAGGGCAATGTACTCTAAGTCCGCCACTTCTCCTGCTTTGAATTTTTCATAAATCTTCTTTCCGATTTCGATGTAATCCCTTTCATTGGCACGATCCAGAGAACGAATCTGGCTTTTGATACGCTGCACTTCCAGGGTATCTTCCGTCTTCTTTCCAAAGTCCTCTGCTACGTCTGAAATTTTCTTTCCTAACTGCTCAAAAAAGTCTGCCATATTGTACCTCTCCCATCTGTTATAATCTTCTCAATCTGTCCAGCGATTGATACAGGTCCATCGTTCCATAGCCCCACTGTCGGTTCGGGAATTCTGAAAATGTGTTCTGCTGTGCTCCTAATATGATAATATTTGCCACCTGACTTGTGGTAACTCTTGCCGGAATCGGCTGGTTCAAAATCCATTCCATGATCATCGCACAGGCTCCGGCTGTGATTCCCGTTGCCACACTGGAACCGCTTCGCCTTACAAATGTTCCATTTACCCCTGCTCCCAAAACCTGGACTCCTGGAACTGCAAAATCAGGTTTTATTCTCTTGTCTCTAGTATAACCTCTGCCAGAATTAATATCAACACTCTTATCTGCTCCCCTGTAATAAGCAACCGTGATCGGATCATCGGTATTCGCAGGCTCTGTCAATGTCACGTCCGGACTTGCCTCCAGAAAATATACATTTCCATCGAGAAACTCCCGCACAGGAAGCCAGATGTGAAACTCTCCATCTGCACGCCCCAGCGACTGTACTCCTATCTTCCAGATACCCTGTGCCGGATGATCGAATTTCAAAAACAAAAGCTGGGATCTTCCATCCCGCAAAAACAACTGGTATTCCACATCCACAACCGTCTGCTCAAAGGGAAATGTAAGCTGATAGCGACTTCCCTGCCGAATGGAAATCACCGGACTTCTCTCCCCAGACGGAGATATAAGATACGCTGTCACAATATTGGGAATGGTCCCCCATAATTCTGCTACAAATCCCGTATTTCCACTTTCGACACGCATTTCCACTTCCTGAACCTCTCCTACCTGATTCAGTTTTCCCTGAAAATGATGTCGTTCATTTGCCTCATTTCCTCCTCCGATAACCACGCACCGATCTACCAGTCTGGAATAGCTTCCGAGAATCCGCGACAAACTGGACATTCCATTATGTCCGCCAAGATTCGTTCCAAGTGCCACACACATAACAAGGGGCTTCTGTTTTTTCAGTGCCAGAAGATGCAGATACCGAAGTCCTTGCACAATATCTGTCTCCTGATAACACACTGCCTTCTGTCGTATTCCATAAAATTTTCGCAAATAATCTTTCGCTTCTTTTAACTTCACTACTGCAATTTCAGCCTCTGATGCCGCCCCGGTAAAACCTTCCTGGATATTTTCTCCACCTGCTGCCACACTTGCTAAAAATGTACCATGTCCATTTTCATCGCTTACTGGCACAATTTCCTTTGGATTGTCACTTTTCAGTGCCTGATTAATCTGATTATTCGTATACTCACTTCCATATGTAAATGTATCCGGTGGCTGACCGTTCTGGTCAGTCTGATCCCATATCGCCGTGATTCGACTGCTTCCATCTATGTTTCGAAAGATTTCATTTTCATAGTCTATTCCTGTATCCAAAAATCCAATCATAATTCCTTTTCCTCGAAGATTAAGACCCGGGTAATTCTGAAGCACACTGATTCCTGTCTCATTCATAGCTTCCATATCCAACAGTGCATAGCAATTTGGAATGCTGTTATAACCATAAGCCGCAATGCTTAGTTCTTCCCCTAGACTTTGATCCACATATGCTACACGATAGCCAAAGCCAAGGCTCTGCACACAAATCTGGCTCTTGGGATAGACCAGTTCCTGATCTAACCGGTAATTCGGGATAATAAAATCCCGAAAATCCTGAGAGAGGATTTTTTCACGGCATGAAGTATCTTCTGTCTCTTCCTCCTTCTGCTGTGTTGCTATCACTCTCTCCTTCAAAACATTGCTTTTTGTATTTTTTTGTGTCTTTAGCAACGTATTTATTTCTCCACAACTATCATTCATAAAAAAGAAAACACCTCGTATACTTTTCATATGTATATGAGATGTTTTCTAATTTTATTATTTGGCATTATCTTCTATATTTTTATAACTGCCTTACTATCTATGCCTGACTTTCTAATCTCGGTACTTCCTGCCCTCTCAGCGTGATAATCGGACCACCAGTATTTTCTATGTACTCCTGTGTAATCGTCACTTGACCGATGCTGTCATCTTTCGGGATTTCATACATGATATCCAGCATAAATTCTTCGATAATCGCACGAAGGGCTCTCGCTCCTGTATCCTTCTCCATTGCCTTTTTCGCAATTGCACGTAATGCACCTTCTGTGAAATCGAGCTTCACTTCATCCAGTGCAAGAAGTTTCTGATACTGCTTCAGAATTGCATTCTTTGGCTCCTCCAGAATCTTCACATACATATCTTCTGTGAGTCCCTGTAATGTAAAGACTACCGGAAGTCGTCCCAGAAACTCCGGGATCATACCAAAGTTTCTAAGATCTTCTGTTGTTACCTTCTCAAGAATCTTCTTATCATGATCATATTTATCTTTCAGATCTGCGCCAAATCCAATTGCAGACTGCTTTGTAAGTCTCTCTTTGATGATGCCGTCCAGATCCGGAAATGCTCCTCCACAGATAAATAAAATGTTCTTTGTATTGACTGTTGTGAGCGGAACCATCGCATTTTTACTATTAGCTCCAACCGGAACTTCCACTTCGCTTCCTTCTAAAAGCTTCAGCATTCCCTGCTGTACGGACTCTCCACTGACATCACGCTGACTCGCATTTTTCTTTTTTGCAATCTTATCAATCTCATCAATAAAAATGATTCCCTGTTCTGCTTTTTCCACATCGTTATCCGCTGCTGCCAGAAGCTTCGATACGACGCTTTCGATATCATCTCCAATATAACCTGCTTCCGTCAGAGATGTAGCATCTGTAATCGCAAGCGGCACATCCAGAATTCTTGCCAGCGTCTTGACAAGATAAGTCTTACCGGAACCTGTAGGTCCAATCATCAGCATGTTAGATTTCTCAATCTCAATGTCGTCCATGGAATCCGTTGCCACACGCTTGTAATGGTTGTATACAGCAACAGACATCACTTTCTTGGCATATTCCTGTCCGACTACATACTCGTCCAGGCTCGCCTTGATCTTATGCGGTGCCGGAAGGTTATGAATGTCAACGAGCGGCGTTGCCTTCTCGCCTTCTTTTTTCTTCTTCACGCGCTGCTGCTTTGGAATCTGCTGGCTCATATCATCAATATTTAAGAACTGAACTCCCGGCATATTCATAAGCTGGCTATAATCAATCGCACCACCGAAGTTCATATTATTCATAGCATCAAAACTCTTTTGCATACAGTCATTGCACACACACATATTGTTCGGAAGATTAATCATCTTTCCAGCCACACTCTCTGGTCTGTGGCAGACAAAGCAGACTTTCTCATATTCATCATCGTTATGATTGTCATTGCTATTATTATCGTTGTTATCAATTGTATCTACATAATCCTGTTCAGACATGGTTCTTTCCCTTCTTTCCTACTTTTGTTCCTCTACCATCTTAATGAACTGCTCCTCCGAAATAATCGGAACTCCCAGTTCGTTTGCTTTTTTATTCTTTGATGAAGTCGATGTCACATCATTATTGATTAGGTAATTTGTTTTGGAAGTGACAGATCCCGTAACTTTTCCTCCCAGGCTCTCAATCAGTTCCTTGACCTCTCCTCTGTTTGCAAAATGTTCCACACTCCCGGTAATAACAAAGTTCACTCCGGCAAAGATCTGTTGACTCTCTGATTCTTCTTCCTTTGGAATCTCAAGCTCTGCAATCAGTCGCTTTAAGCTTTCTACATGCTTCTCATCCTGAAAATAAGTTACAAATGCGCCGGCAAGTACTTCGCCTACTCCCTGAATCTCTGCAAGTTCTTCTGCAGTAGCATGGATCATACGATCCACATCACCGGAAAATTCTCTGCAGATGACCTTCGCATTTGCAAGACCAATTCCCGGAATTCCAAGTGCATAGATAACTTTCGGAAGTGTCGTCACTTTTGCTTTCTCCACATTTGCGATCAGGTTCTTGTAGGATTTTTCTCCAAAACCTTCCATCGTCTGAATCTCTTCCTGCCATTTATCCAAATGGAAAATGTCTGTGAATTCCTTTATAAATCCACGGTCAATGAACTTCTCCAACGTTGCCTCTGACAAACCTTCAATATTCAAAGCATCACGGCTCGCAAAGAGTGCAAATGCTTTGACATGCTTTGCCTGACATTCCGGATTGGTACAATACAGTGCTTTTGCATTGCTGACCTGGCGAATCTCTGTCTTGCCGCCACAGACCGGACAGACTTCTGGAATATCTTTCACACCACTTCTTGTCAGATTCTGTGCAATCTGTGGAATGATCATATTAGCCTTATAAACTTCAATCTCATCCCCCACACCAAGTTCCAATTCTTCCATAATACTGATGTTGTGGACACTAGCACGGCTCACTGTCGTTCCCTCCAGCTCCACCGGTTCAAAGATAGCGACCGGATTGATGAGTCCTGTTCTAGATGGACTCCACTCAATCTCCAGAAGCTTTGTCTGACGGATCTCATCAGCCCATTTAAATGCAAATGAATCTCGTGGAAACTTAGACGTCCGCCCCAGTGATCTTCCATACGCTATATCATCATATACTAACACAAGTCCGTCGGACGGGAAATCGTTCTCGGCAATTTTTTCTGAAAATTTAATAACTTCCGCCTCTACTGTGTCTCTTATTACTTCGTGGTATTCTACTACTTCAAACCCCTGCTCTTTCAGCCATTCCATCTGACAGGCTCTGGAATTGTGGAAATCCACATCTTTTGCACTGACCAGTGTAAATGCATAGAATTTTACATTTCTTTTTGCTGTAATCTCACTGTTCAGCTGACGTACAGAACCGCTACAGAGATTACGCGGATTTTTATATTTGGCTTCTGCTTCCTGAATCTGTTCATTAATCTTCTCAAAATCTTTATAGCCGATCACTGCTTCGCCGCGCAGTATCAGCTCACCTTGATAGCTGATCTGAAGCGGTACATTTTTAAAGACTTTTGCATTGTTTGTGATGACCTCGCCTACTTCTCCATTTCCACGGGTGACTGCCTTAAAAAGCTGTCCGCCCCGGTAAGTCAGAACAATGGTAAGTCCGTCCATTTTCCAGGACATCAGTGCCTTCTGATCTCCCACAAAATTCTTTAATTCTTCTACATCTTTCGTCTTGTCCAAAGAAAGCATTGGGCTTTCATGCCGTTCTTTTGGGAGTTCACTGACCACTTCATATCCAACTCGCACCGTCGGACTATTGGAAAGTGTGATCCCAAGCTCACGCTCCAGTTCCTGAAGTTCATCATAAAGCTTGTCGTACTCATAGTTGCTCATGATTTCTTCTGCGTCTTGATAATATGCTTTTGATGCTTTATTCAAAAGCTCCACCAGTTCCTTCATGCGTTCCTGCCTGTTCATATAGCTTCTTTAACTCCTGTCCTTCTATTTTTCGCACTGCTCCACTCTTTAAGCTTCCCAGTTCTACATTCATAATTCTTATTCTTACAAGCTTTGTCACTTTATATCCAAGTGCTTCGCACATTCTCCGGATCTGACGGTTCAGCCCCTGTGTCAGAATAATGGAAAATGTGTACTTTCCAATCTGCTTTACCTCACACGGTCTTGTTACCGCATCCAGATTCTTTTCCACGTCCTGTATATGCACACCCTCTGACATCTGCCGCACAAATTCTGAAGTGATTTCTTTATCCACGCGGACATGATATTCCTTTTCATGATGATATCTCGCCCGCATCATACTGTTGATCAGTTCTCCGTCATTTGTCATAATAAGAAGGCCTTCCGAATCTTTATCCAGTCTTCCTGCATAGGTCACCCGCACCGGATAATGCAGGAAACGTATGATATTATTTTTCACTTTCATATCCCCGGTACACACGATACCTGCCGGTTTGTTGACTGCCAGAACAACCTTCTGTTCTGCACCCTGGATCACTTTTTTCCCGACACAGATTTTCTGCTCCTCTGACACTTTCATGCCCGGTACAGCCCGTACGCCATCCACCGTCACACGTCCCGCCTCTATGAGACGGTCCGCTTCTCTTCTGGAGCAGATACCTGCCTCACTGAGGTATTTATTTAATCTTATCATTTACTAACACTCCAATTACTTTGCAGTTCCTATTCTGCCTTATCCGTTGTCAAAATACTGCTCAGCTTGTCATCCTGTACGAAATTATTGCAATCGTACAAAAACAGCACACTTGTAATTTTATTCTTATCTAACAGATCCGACACATGCTTCTGATAATAATCTGCATCTACCACGATGATCTCCCTGTAATATGGAATTAAAAATGGAATCATACAGTCTGCAAAGGAATCCTTCACCAGAAGCAGCCGGTCCGTGCTGTCTGCTGTCGTGCGGATATCTATTTTATCATAATCTCCACCGAGAAATACTTCATACGCATCAGGTTCGTCCAGTTTTGTACGGTCATAAAGCTCTGCTGTCTTTATGCCCTCAGACTCATAGCTTGCCACCATCTGCGTGTTATCGGAAGCATTTTCCGTTAAATATGCGTATATCGGTTCACGGTATCCGCTTTCAAATCCACTTGTTCGGGAAAGATTTCCACTGAAATCACCGGTCACTACATAAGGTTTTAAAGCCGGTGCTTTCGAAGTGTCAAGCCCCAGATCTGAAGCAATCTGCTGCCATACAAGACTAGCTCCAAGCGTTGTCCAACGGGAATCTGTGTGGTAATAAATTTCCTTATCTTTATTCGCATTTAGAACACCTTGTGCATCAATCCAGTTCACACTGTCTCCAAGCATGCTCTGAATCTGTGCAATCTGCACTGTCTGATCTTCCACCGGAGCATAAGAAGGAAGCTTATCTGCCCATACATTTGCAGCGTCCGGAATCAGTGCCATATACATCGGCACATCGGAATAATCCTCGGCAAACGCTGTAATCGCGTCCACATTTGCCTGAACCTTCTTTTCGTCCAGCTTGTTAATATCCGCCAGAAGATACTGGTTCTTTCCTCGGTACACACCGTTCACGTCCCGTCTTCCAAGAACTGTATCCAGTTTCGCCTGGGTATCTTTCACCGTCTCTTTGAAAAATGTCCTTCCTGCTCCTGTCACATTCACAAGACACAGGATCATGATCACGGCTGCGAATACAAATACTGCACTTCTGCCTCGCTCCAGACGTTTTTTATTCTTTTCTTTTTTATCTTTCTTTCCAAATACCAGAATCTTCTTCCAGATAAGATTCGGAAGTGGTGTACTTGCAAGAAAAGCCACTACAAGAACGAACACATTTCCAAGGAAAAGGTATCTTCCCATGATACCAACCACATCGCCTCCGCCAAATCCAAACATCACTTTCAGATAACCAAATGACGCTGCCGGTGTCTTACCGAAGAAAAATACCCAGCCAAGCGCTGTGAAAAACCATGTATAAATCTGTCCAAGCACAGGTGGTAATCTCTTTAAAAATGGCAGTGCATAACGCTCCACGATCTGCCAGAATGCAAGGTAGATACCCCAGACCAATCCACCTGTGACCGTTACCTGCCACGGTGCATTCTTCCACATACCTGCATACCAAAGTCCCATCAGAATTCCGGATACAAGTGTTCCAAGCCAGCCACCCCAGAGTGGTTCACAGATGTAATCCCAGAACCATGCAAAAACAGAGCTGTTAAAACGGCGTACAAATGTTGTTATGTTACGTGCCACATATGGATAGCGGAAATTTTTCTTCACATCAAATCCAAGCATTCTGCAAAGTCCCACCGCCATATCACAATATCCACTGAACGCAAAGTAAATCTGGAACATGAAGGTTGCACATCCCAGCCATGCACCAAACACAGACAACTCGCCTGCCTTCAACGACATGATCTTGGTGAATGAATCTGCCAGGTAATCTGCAATGATAACTTTCTTTGCAAAACCACATACAAATAAAGTAATTCCTTCGCCGGCCTTTGCCCAGGACAATTTGCGAGTCTTTAATTCCTTTCGGATCTGCGGATATTTTACGACCGGTCCTGCCAGGAACAACGGAAACATTGCTATGTAAACTGCAAAATCCAGAATACTTTTCTGAGCCTTTACATTTCCCCGGTGAATCTCAATCAGATAAGAAAGCACCTGTAAGATGCAGATTCCTATTCCGACCGGCACTTCCGAAATAAAGCCCACGCGTTGTCCGATAAATGCAAAGAACACATATACTATAATATTGATCAGTATGCTTCCAGCAAATAACTGCTCCGTACTCCTTCTTCTTCGCATGTAGCCTTCCATCTGAATTCCTACAGCATAATTAAACAATATAAAAAATGCCAGAACGACCAGATTGACCGGGGCTCCCCATGCAAAAAAAACTGCTCCCCCTGCAACCAGGGCAATGTCTTTTATCTTTCCCGGAAGCAGATAATACAATATGAAAATAACTGGTAAAAATACACATATAAATGCGATACTATTGAATAACATAATTTCTAAACGCTGCCTCCAGAATTTTATTAATACAAGCCTCATAATAGGCTTTTGTCATTGTACTTCCGTCCTCCCCATAATAAGAAGCGTCCGTAAGATCTGTTGTGTCTACATATTTCACTTTTTCTTCCTTACAAAGAGCCTTCAAAGCTTCATTGTATGAAGTTACATCCAGCGCGGTACTCATCTTGGACAAACTTCTATCATCTGATGATGTATCACTATCACTATTGCTCTTAGAATCTGTGCTGCTCTTAGAATCTGTACTGCTCTTAAGATCCGAGTTGTCAGTTGTATCTTTAGCATCTGAATCTGAATCAGTATCTGAATCGGCTGAACCTGTCGCATCACCTGTACTTGTCAGTGACAGGTATGCCGGGATACTGCATACATAAACTTTCGTATCCGGCAATGCTGCTTTCACCTGCTCAACAAAGCTTTTGTAATTCGCTGCAAATGCATCCGCTGTCTCTCCACTGACTGCTACATCTCCTCTTCCGATACAGAGGATAAGCTTCTGTGGTGCAGTCTCTGCTTCTGTTACAGCTGTCAAAAGCTCATTTAATCCGGAACCTTCCGCATCGCTGACCGTTGCTCCATCCTTTGACTTCACCTGCGACTTACTCAAGATGTCATTCTGTCTGAAGCCAAGTGCAGTACTGTCGCCAAGCACAATGCAGCCATCCATTTTTTCTTTTGCAGACTTTGCTTTCCACGCTGCCGCCTCATCTGCTTCTGTCTGCTCTAATTCCTGAATCTTGGCATCAATCTTCTGAACATTGGCATCTTCCAGTTCTGTCAGTTTCTTTACTCCTTCTGTCGCATCCACTCGCGGATTCATCATTCGTGTTCCAATAATCAGCGCACCGATCAAAAACAAGAGGATTACTGCAACAATCGCAAAACGAAGCACTTTATCCGGCTCCATTTTTTCCTTCATTTTTTCTTTATTCTTTTCAAACATTTTTATTCTCCAATAAACAAATAAACTATGTACATCTTTAAAAAGACATACATAGTTTATTTTACTTTGTATAAGAATAAAAGTCAAATTTTATAACTGTTTTATCAGATTCACCATCTCAATTGCTGATAACGCGCAATCATAACCTTTATTGCCAGCTTTACTTCCGGCACGTGCAATTGCCTGTTCAATATTTTCTGTTGTAATGATTCCAAATAAAACAGGAATACCTGTTGCAAGCTCGATCTGTGCAATTCCTTTTGCTGATTCGTTACACACCAGATCATAATGAGATGTATCTCCACGAATAACTGCACCTACGCAGATGACTGCATCGTACTTTCCTGACTGCGCCATTTTCTGCGCTGTAATTGGTATTTCAAATGCTCCCGGCACCCATGCTGCTGTAATATTTTCTTCTTCTACACCATGTCTCACAAGTCCGTCAACAGCTCCGCCTAATAACTTATTGACAATAATTTCATTAAATCTGGCTGCTACGATTCCAACTTTCATTCCCTCTGGTGCTACTACTTTTCCTTCAATTACCTGAATCTGTTTCATGTTCATCTTCCTCCTGCATTCTTTTTTATAATTGTATTTCTTTGAAAATGTGTCCCATTTTTTCCTGTTTCGTTTTCATATAATTCAGATCATATTTTTGTGGCTGGATCTCTAATGGTACTCTTTCCTTAATTTCCAGTCCGAAATCCTGAAGCCCATAAACTTTATCCGGGTTATTGGTAAGAAGTCTTAAGGATTTCACGCCCAGGTCTGATAAAATCTGAGCTCCGACCCAGTACTCTCTGAGATCTGGGGCAAATCCCAGTTGAACATTCGCCTCGACTGTATCATATCCACGTTCCTGAAGTTCATATGCTTTGATCTTATTGATCAGTCCGATTCCTCTTCCCTCCTGTCTCATGTAGAGAATGATTCCTCTTCCCTCTTCCTCCACCTGGCGCATTGCCGTCTGAAGCTGCAATCCACAGTCACAGCGAAGAGAACCAAAAGCATCTCCGGTCAGGCATTCTGAATGGACTCTGCAAAGTACATTTTCTCCCTCCCCGATTTCTCCTTTTACCAAAGCAAGATGATGCTCTCCTGTAATGTCATTAACATATCCATGAATCTTAAATTCTCCATACTGTGTTGGAAGATCTGCCACCGCCTCTTCTTTTACATGCTTTTCATGAATTCTTAAATAATCCTGCAAATCTTTGATTGTGATAAATGTAAGATGATACTTACGAGCCAGCTCCCAGAGTTCTGATGTACGCATCATCGTTCCGTCTTCTTTCATGATTTCACAACATACGCCACATTCTTTCAGCCCCGCCAGTCTTACAAGATCTGTCGTTGCCTCTGTGTGACCGTTACGCACAAGTACACCGCCTTTTTTTGCCACCAACGGGAATACATGGCCCGGTCTTCTGAAATCTTCTGGTCTTGATGTATCATCCACACATTTCATCATCGTATATGCACGTTCTGCTGCCGATATACCGGTTGTTGTATCTACGTGATCAATCGATACCGTAAATGCTGTTTCATGATTATCGGTATTTTCTGAAACCATCTGTGGAAAATTAAGCTTTGCTGCCAGTTCTGCGCTCATCGGCGTACAGATCAGCCCCTTTGCATGCGTTGCCATAAAATTAATATTTTCCTGGGTCGCAAACTGAGCAGCACAGATCATGTCTCCTTCATTTTCTCTGTCCGGGTCATCTGTAACAAGGATGATCTTTCCATCTTGTAAATCCCGGATTGCCTCTTCTACTGTATTATATTGATACTTTTGTTCCATCTGTTCTTCCTCCGTTATCCTTTTTCTGTTGATGTATATTTAAAATCCAAATTCTTCCAGAAACTCCATTGTAATTCCTGTCTTTTTCTCATGTTCCAATTTGGACTTTTCTTTTTTTCCAATCCCCATTAATTTTTCTACATATTTTCCGATTATGTCATTTTCCAGATTCACAAAATCTCCGGATGCTTTTTTCAGAAGTATCGTCTCTTCCCCTGTATGTGGAATGACTGATACCTGAAACCCTTCATCGTCTACCTTCGCAACCGTCAGGCTGATTCCATCGATGCAGACAGACCCCTTTTCCACGATCAGATCTAATATCCGCTGTGAAGTTTTAATGGATACCCAGACTGCATTTTCCTCTTGGATCATTGACCTGATAACTCCTGTTCCGTCAATATGGCCGCTCACAATATGGCCTCCGAATCTTCCATCCGCTGCCATTGCCCGTTCAAGATTTACATAACTTCCAATCTTACAATTTCCAAGACTGCTCCTTCTGATCGTCTCTGCCATGACATCTGCCGTAAATCCGTCAGGCTGCAGGGAAGTGACTGTCAGACATACTCCATTTACCGCAATACTGTCTCCGATTTTCGTACCTTCCAGTACTTTTGCTGCCTTCACCGCCAATACCCCTGAATTCCCATTCAACTGAATATAACGGACTTTTCCCACTTCTTCTACAATTCCTGTAAACATAATTCCTCCTGTTCTTTTCTTAAGACCTGACAGGTAATTTTTAGGTCTTCTCCAATCTGGCAGATATCTTTGAACTTTAGTACCGCTGCCTGAGACGGAAGCTCTATCCCAATTCCATCCACCGGAGTCCGGCTTCCTGCTCCGCCAAAGATTTTTGGTGCAATAAATGCCTGCACCTCCTGGACAACTCCGGCCCGTAATGCACTGTCATTTAAAGTTCCTCCACCTTCCAGTAAAATGCTGTCGATATTTTCTTTTCCCAGATACTCCATCAAATGCTTCAGATTAACATGTTTTTTCATATCCGGACAAAATACGGTTTCCACTCCCATTGTCTGCAAAATTTCTTTTTTCTTCTCTACATTCTCCAAATCTGCATAGGCTACAATCGTCCGGTACTCCCTCGCACTTTTTACGATCTGGCTGTCCAGTGGAATTCTTAACTTACTGTCACAGATAATCCTGACCGGACTTTTAAGCCCTTCTACCCGGACATTCAGCATTGGATCATCAGCAAGTACCGTTCCTATCCCGACCATGATTCCCATATACCGATGACGCATATACTGTACTTCTCTGCGTGCGGCTTCTTGGGTGATCCATTTTGAAGCTCCTGTCTTTGTTGCAATTTTTCCATCCAACGTCATTGCATACTTCATAACTACATACGGTGTTTTGGTCGTTATATAATGAAAAAATATTGGATTTAATTCATCACATTTGTCTCTCATAAAATCTTCCACAACCGCTACACCGGCATCTCTTAATATCTTCGCTCCCTTTCCTGCCACTTTCGGATTTGGGTCTCTGGATCCAATCACTACTTTTTTTATCTTCTGCTCTAAAATTGCTTCCGTACACGGCGGAGTCTTTCCATAATGACAACATGGTTCCAATGTAACGTACAGCGTTGCCCCTTCGGCTGATTCAGTGAGAGAAGCAATTGCATTTCGTTCCGCATGCAACTCTCCGCATCTGGCATGATAGCCTTCGCCGATAATACGTCCATCCTTTACGATGACCGCTCCAACCATCGGATTAGGATTCGTCCATCCTTCTCCTTTTTTTGCAAGTTCTATTGCACGTTTCATATAATCCTGGTCTGTCACATACATTCCTTCTTTCTTTTTATCTTAGAACAAAACCCCTGCAGATGATCTACAGGGGTTTTGTTCACTGGTACTTTAATCACAACTTCATGACTAATTATCTGCGAAAGTAAAAAGCTCTGAAATGGTCTACCATCTCAGAGCCTCGATACCGCATTCATAACTAAAACTATATGTACCGGCTTCTTCTCTCATCCAGACTATACTGTCGGCTTCGGAATCTCACCGAATCATGCCTCTCGGCTCGCGGGCTTTACCGCCGGTAGGGAATCTCACCCTGCCCTGAAGATTTCTATCTTTTTTTGTATAATAATACTTTATTGCTTATTTGTAAAGAATTTTTTGACTTTTGAGAATTATTTCGCAAAAATCCATAAATTTCGCTTTATTTTTCACTGCATATTTTGTTGAAACACTTTTTCTTCTTCCAGAAATAATACGGTATTACGAATAGAAGTGTTCCTCCCCATGCAATAGGATAACTGATCAGCAAAATCTCCACCTTATGATAAATTGGAGTCAGAATCATAACCCACGGGAGTCGTATTAAAAACAATCCTCCAAATGTAAATATCGTAGGCCACAGTACATCTCCGACTCCGCGAAGTCCACCGTCCAGGTTTTCAAGCAGAATGCTGAGCAGATAACTCGGTACCAGGAACCGGAGCATATACACGCCTATGTCAATCACCTTCGGATCTGTTGTGAACATGTGATACATTGGCTCACAAAATGCATACAATGTAAAGATGATCATACCTGTAAATACATAAGAAATACCAATGTTTACCCGGATACTCTTATATACCCGATCCCACTTACCTGCGCCATAATTCTGTCCGACAAATGTTGTGACCGCCGCTCCCAGTGCACTGGATACTGTCCAGAAAATCAAATCTAATTTTCCATAAGCCGCCCATCCTGCTGCAGTATCCGTTCCAAAGCTATTGATTGATGCCTGAATGACTACATTGGTCACTCCATAAGCGCATGCCTGCAGAGCTCCCGGTATACCGATTTTCAACTCTCTTTTTAGAACACATGCTTCCATGCGAAGTTCTCTGAATTGTAGTTTCATAGAATCATAGTCTTTTGTCAAAGACCAAGTCACAAAAAATGCGCTGACACACTGGGAAAATACGGTTGCCAGTGCTGCTCCTGCAATTCCCATTTTTAATATAACTACCATGAATATATCCAGACCTATATTCAGTACGCAACAGACCACCAGATAAAGAAGCGGTCTTTTGGAATCTCCGACTGCTCTCATGATCGCCGCTCCCATATTATAGACCAGCGTAAATAAGATTCCCATAAAATAAATGCGTAAATATGTAGTTGATGATGCCATCATATCCTGTGGAGTGTTCATGATCTTAAGCAGCCATGGTGTCAGCACTGCTCCCACTACAGATATTACGAGGCTGACCACAATGGAAAATAAATATGCAGTATGAAGTCCTGTATGCAGTCTTCCTTTGTCTTTTGCTCCGTAATACTGCGCAATGACAACTGCCGCTCCATTTGCCAGTCCATTAAAAAATGTAACAACAATCGTTGATAAAACAGCCGCCGGACCGCCTACGCTGGCTAATGCCGCCTTCCCCACAAAGCGTCCGACGATAATCGTATCCACGGTTGTATATAATTGTTGGATTAAAGTTCCCAGCATGATCGGGAAGAAAAATATCAGAAGCTGCTTCCAGATAATCCCCTCCGTGATCGTATTTTCTTCTATTGTCTTTTTCCCCAAGTTTTTTCCTCTCTTACCTCATTATTTCTGTATATCTTTTGCAAATCTGCGCTTATTTTCAGCCAGCACATATCCGCAAACGGCATTATGCCTTCCCCAAGGCTATGTCATATAGAAATATATTATACTTGATTTAAAATTTATTGAAAGGCTTTTTTAAAAATTAGAATTATAATGCTACAAAAATTATGCTATAATATCTCTAATAATTATCCAGAGAGGTTTTCACTATGATCGTTCTTAATCTGAAAGCAAAGGTCTGTATGTCCCACCTGCTTTTAAAACCAACATTTGATACTTTTTCCCTGATTGAGGGAGAAGTAACTACTTTTAACCGTTTCCAGGTAGATGGTAGAATCCATAAAGACTTTTTTGATGAAGCTTTTGAAAAGGAGTATTCCACCTGGGGAGAAGTGCGCGATTTTTTCTTCCAGGTAATCCGTGGAAAGAAAACTCCGTTAAATTTCAAATTCATATTATCTCTAGCAAAAGATCAGTTCGAATCCTTTCTCACTGAGCATGATCTGACCTACCGCCCTGCGGAAATCCAGGGACTGTATCTTAATTTCCGCTATGACGGACTGGCACTTCAATGCATCACCGGGACTTCCATGAATACATTTACCATGGATAAAAGCGTAGAAAAAGCCTGGGACGAATATGTCCAGAAATTCTTCGCTAGTCAGGAGCTTGATTTTGATATGGAATAGTTTTGATATATGATTATAAAAACTCCTTCCACAGTTTATCCATGGAAGGAGTTTTTCTTACATCTTGGCTTCAATTCCATTTATTCAATACTCTTGAGTGATTCTACCATATCAATCTTCTTCAATTTAAAATACATAATTCCATTTACGATCAATGAAAACAGAATTGTAAATAGCAGACTGTACATGTAACTTGAAAAGTTAATATTTCTTCCGAACATGGCTGTGTCTACTTCCACCGTATCAATGATAAAGGCATGCAGGAATTTTCCAAGCACCACTCCTACCGCCGCTCCGATGAATGTCAAAAGTACATTTTCACGATATACGTGTTCTGCCACTTCCAGATCATAGAATCCTAGCACTTTCAAGGTCGCCAGTTCCCTCTGCCGCTCCGTGATATTAACAGTATTAAGGTTATATAGTACGACAAATGCAAGCATTCCTGCAGAAATAATCAGTACTACAATAACCAGATTCAGACTTTTTAGCATATCGTCCAACTGTTTTTCAATATCACGCATATAGCTGACGCTAAGCGCTCCGTCCTGAGTCAGAATGTCTTCACCAATCTTGTTATAGTCTTCCTGCGTATCTCCTTTTTGTCCTGCAAAGAAAATACTGTTATATTCCGAATTCTCACCATACACTTTTTCATAATAAGAAGGAGTGAAGAAAATATAGTGTCCCATATAGTTCTCGCAAATATGAGCAATTTTTACTTTCTTGTTACCATTCTCTTCGTCTTTAATTTCAATGGTATCCCCTGCTTTTGCATTCAAAAGCTTTCCGGTTTTCTCAGAAATAATGACACCTTCATCATCAAGCGTATATTCCTCTTTTGATTTCCGGTCGTGGAAATCAAAATAATCTTTTACGTCTTTCGGTTCCGAAAATACGACCTGATAAGTATCACGTTTATTCTTTCCATTGACAAGTGTTACATTCTTCATGCTGGTCTGCATATAATGACTGATGTCCGAATCGTCCTTCATATAATCCAGGAGATTCTGTCTTGTCTCATCTGAAATGTCTTCTTTCAGGTAGACACTTCCATCATACATCTGAATATCCCGGAACTGTAGTTCTGCAATTTCATAACAGGAATCTTTGATTCCATATCCAACCAGCATCAATCCCATACAACCGCCAATTCCAAAAACTGTCATAAAGAATCGTTTCTTATATCTGGTTAAGTTACGGATACAAGACTTCCATGTGAAACTTAAATGTTTCCAAATAAATTTTATTCTTTCCAAGAAAACTCTTTGTCCATTTTTAGGTGCCGGTGGGCGCATCAGTACTGCCGGCTGTGCTACAAGTTCTTTGTAACACGCAAAAAATGTTGCTGCCATTGTACATACAATTGCTGCCGCCGCTGCCATCCAGGCATAAATCCATTGGTATGGGACCAGAATATGTGTAATATGCTGATATAATATTCCATATGCATAGACAATGATATATGGCAATATCTTTTCACCGATCAGCACACCCAATACACTGCCGCCTGCTGTCGCGATCAACGCATATCCAAGATATTTCTTCGCGATAGACATCTTGCTATATCCAAGTGCTTTCATGGTTCCGATTGCGGTTCTTTGCTCTTCTACCATTCGCGTCATGCTGGTCAGACTAATCAGCGCCGCGACAAGAAAGAATAATACCGGGAAGACACGGCCAATCGCACCTAGACGCTCCGCGTTTTCTCCGTACCCGGAATACTCAGTCAAAGTATCACGGTCATAGACATACCAGGTTGGTTTTTCGATATCCTGAACCTTTGCCTCTGCGTCCGCAATTTTCTGTTCGCCTTCTGCAATCTTCTGGGCAGCCTCCTCTTCACCATTGGCATACTCAATTTTTGCCTCTGCAACTTTCGCTTCATTTTCCGCGATTTCTGTTGCTCCCTCTTCCAGCTTCTTCTCCTGCTTTCGAATTTCAGCCCATCCGGACTGAATCTGGGATTTTCCACTTGCAAGCTGCTGCGGAACACCATTTAAAGAAGCCTTCGCAGCGTCAAGCTCTGACTTCGTCTGAGCCAGAGTTGCTGCAGTGTCATCAAGCTGCTTCTGGGCAGCATCCAGTTCAGCTTTACTCTCATCATATTTCTGCTGTTCAATGGAAATCTTCTGCTGCATGCCAGCTTCGTTTTTCTTAAGCTCGGTAAGCTGTTGTTCAGATTGTTCTTTTTGCGCTTTCTGCTCGTCTGTAAGCTGATCCTCAGGTATTTGGTCAAATGCTGACAATGCAGAATTTACTGCCTCGATCCTCTGCTGAATTTCCGTCAATGTCTGCTGGTCTGCCTGAATCATCTGCTGAAGCGCTGCAAGTCCTTCTCTTCCAGACTGAATCTTTGCTTCTGCTTCCGGCTTCGCAGCCTCATATTGTGCAAGTCCGGCTTCATATTGCGCCTCACCTTCCTGAAGCTGTGCAAGTCCGGCATTATATTGATTCTGTGCCTGTTCCAGTTCGCTTTCTTTTTTGCTCAATGTATTCTTAGCACTGGCAATCTGCTTTTTACCACTGGTGATCTGTGCTTTTCCACTCGTCAACTGCTCCTCGGCGTCTGCTATCTTAGCCGCCGCATCCGCAAGTTCCGAAGCTGCGTCCGCTCTGCCCTGCTCCAGTTCTTCTCTCGCCTTGTCGATCTTCTCTTGTGCTTCATTTACCAGCTCCTGCTTTCGAATTTCGGCTCGTTCGTCCGTAATATCTTCGATCTGATCCAGGACTTTCTCTACTTTCTTATCATATCCGTCCGTAAATGCTACTTCATTTTTTGCACCTTTGACCTGTACATATACTTCCGTGTATACGTCCATATCAAACGTCTCTTCCGGCACCATGACAAATGCACTGATAGTTCCGGTACCAATCGTTGCACTTCCACGTCCATAAGAAATGTACATCGGACTGCTGCAAAGGCCGACAACTTTCAGCGTATCTGTCGTCAGAGTATCTGTAACCTCATCAGACGTTCCGGAACGCAATTTAATTGTATCTCCAACCTTATATCCTGCATCCTGGTCTGCCAGACATTCACCTGCTTTTTGGGGCATCTGTCCGTCACTCAACTTCACCTGATTCATCTCATCCTGTAAAGATATCACATGCAGGACTTTTTGTTTCTTATCTACGATCTGCATGAAGTCCGCGCTGTACGCCCCCTCTGCATGTTCTACTCCGTCGATTTTCGAAATCGCGTCCACATCGTCCTGTGTCACGCCATATGTACTGAGCGCTTTGATATCCATAAGATTGCTTTCATCAAAATATGTATCTCCCGTCAGTCTCATATCCGGCTCCGATGCACGAATTCCTGAGAAAAATGCAACACCCAGTGCCACAATAAATAAAATAGACAGGAAACGCCCCGGACTCTTTCGGATCTCCATATAAAAATCTTTGCTCGTTGGTTTCATTTTCATATGTAATGCCTCTCTTTACCACTCAATCGTCTCGACTGGAACTGGGTGTTCGTTCACTGTCATCTCTGATACCATACCATTCTTTATCTTAATGACACGGTCCGCCATTGGCGCAATTGCAGAGTTGTGTGTGATCAGAATTACAGTCATCCCCTTTTCCCTGCAAGTATCCTGCAAAAGTTTCAAAATCGCCTTACCTGTATTGTAATCCAGTGCTCCTGTCGGCTCGTCACACAGCAAAAGCTTCGGATTCTTTGCAAGCGCTCTTGCAATGGAAACCCTCTGCTGTTCTCCACCAGATAGCTGCGCCGGAAAATTATCCAGACGCTCACCAAGTCCTACATCTTCCATAACCTCCTGGGCATCCATAGGATTCTTACAGATCTGAAGAGCTAATTCTACATTTTCAAGAGCAGTCAGATTCGGGATCAGATTATAAAACTGAAATACAAAACCAATGTCATCTCTTCTATATGCTGTCAATTGTCTCGGTGAATACTGTGCAATATCTTTTCCGTCCACGATCACACGCCCGGAGCTTGCCGTATCCATACCTCCAAGAATATTCAATACTGTCGTCTTTCCGGCACCACTTGGGCCTACCACAACCGCAAATTCTCCCTTCTCAATCTGGAAATCAATACCGGCCGCGGCCATAATCTGCACCTCGCCCATCTGATATATTTTCTTCACATCCTCAAGGGATACAAAACTACTCATAACTTTCCTCCACTTCCTCCGTTGACACCCAATCCTCTTCCCTTACCGTTTTTTCACCTTTCCCTGATTCAGCCATCAATGCTAATTCTGCTTTCATTCTATCATAATCTTTCATATCCAAAATCACGTACTCACCTCTGCCATTTTTAGTCAAAAATACCGGAGCACCTTCACTTGTTTCTTTT
>PPYE01661904.1_pt1 | contig 28101 bp, 20 predicted proteins | sample 1559881 | NCBI WGS metagenome assembly PPYE01 (sample SAMN08240022, study PRJNA423297) | Human gut metagenome, whole genome shotgun sequencing project. | reverse complement strand
GTGCCGGGGCGGCGGGCCGCCCGCTGGGGTCGGGGCAAAAATTCCATAGCCATAGGAAACTTCCTCGCGGCCGGTCAGGGCCAGTGTGGGGCGTGGAGCGCACCTCAGCGGATGCGCAGGGTCTTGATCTCGTAGGGTCTGACGGTGAAGCGGATGGCGCCGTCCTCCACCGTGACCGGCTCGCCGTCCGGCTGTTCCAGGCAGTCGCAGCTTTCGGCGCTGGTGAAGGGGCGGCCCCAGTGCAGGGTGGTCTCGGTGAGGGAGTTGTCGCACTCGTACATGCGGACGATGACCCCGTCCCCGTCCTCGGCCTGCTTGATGGTCTCCACCACCACGTTGGGGGCCTCCACGGCAGCCAGACAGAAGGCTTCGCCGGGGGTGCCGCCGGCCACAGCCAGGGCGGGCTGGTTGAGGAAGAAGGCTTCCCGCACGGTGCCCGCAGCCCGCCAGCCTTCGGCGTGGGGGTAGAGGGCGTAGGTGAAGTGGTGCACTTCCTGGTCGGTGGTGGGGTTGGGCTCGATGCCCGACTTGATGAGGGTCAGGCTGAGGCAGCCGTCCTTCACCGAATGGCCGTACTTGCAGTCGTTGAGCAGGCTCACGCCGTAGTGGCCTTCGGACAAATCGGCCCACTTCTGGCCGCAGCTTTCGAACCGGGCCTTGTCCCAGCTGGTGTTGGTGTGGGTCTTGCGGGTCAGGTTGCCGAACTGCACCTCGAAGGTGGCTTCGTCGGTGTGGACGTTCACCGGGAAGCGCACCTTGAGCAGGTGCTGGTGTTCGTGCCAGTCCACGGTGGTGACAAAGTCAATGCGGCGGGTGTTGGCGTAGAAGTGGATGTCCTGGGCGATGGTGGAGTTGCTGAAGGCCCGCTCGATGTGCAGGGTGGCGCGCACCGGGCCGGTCTCGGTCCAGGTGAAGGCTTTCAGGTCGGTGACATCCCAGAACTTCTCGGTGTAGAAGATGTCGATGTCCCAGTTGTCGTAGTAGATGGGCTTGTCCTCAAACACCCGGAAGGCATTGGCCGCCTGCCCCGCCTGGAGCACCTGGCGGCGGTTGTCCTTGTCGAAGAGACCGCCCAGCTGGCCCTGTTCATCGAAATTCACGGTGTAGAAGGGGGTTTCCAGGGTATGGCCGTCTTCGCTGAGGGTGAAGGGGCAGGCCGTTGCGGGGGCAGCGGCCGGGGCGAAGGTCTTGCGGCCCTTGGCGGGCAGGTCCTTCAGGTAAACCACGGCGCCGTCGGCGGTCTGCTGCACGGGGTAGAGGTTGCCGTCCCCGTCGGCCAGGGCGGCGGCGGAGCAGTCGCCCAGCGCCACCACGTCGTTGCGGGCAAAGCCGGTGGTGTTGAAGACGGTGATGCCCTCCCCCGCCGGGGCCAGAGCGGCCAGACGCTCGTCCCGCAGGGCGGCGATCTGGGCTTCCATCTGGGCGTATTCCTTCCTGGTGACCTCGTACACCTCATGGATGGAGGAACCGGGGAGGATGTCGTGGAACTGGTTGATGAGGATGCCGTGCCACAGCTTGTCGATGGCTTCGGCGGGATAGGCCACGCCGGGGGCGGCCAGCACGCTGAGCAGTTCCAGGTCCATCATGTGCAGCTCCGCCTTGCGGTTGGAGCGCTTGTTCCGGGCCATGGAGGTCAGGGTACCCCGGTGGTATTCAAAGTAGAGCTCGCCCTCCCAGGTGGGCAGACGGCGGTTGCCGGAGACCCGCTCTTTCAGCTCATCGAAGTAGGTGCGGGCAAAGGCCTGCCGCACCTTGGGGATGCCCTCCACCCCTTTTTCCATGCGCCGGGAAGTTTCCAGCATGGCGCGGGTGGGGCCGCCGCCGCCGTCGCCGTAGCCGTAGCAGACCAGGATATCGTTGTTGATGCTCTTCTGCTGGTAGCGGTGCCAGCCGCCGATGATGGCGTCCGGGTGCAGGATGCCGTTGTAGGTGGTGAAGAAGTCCTTCTCGTCCTGGCCCACCCCCAGGGTGGTGACCAGATGGGTCAGGATCTGGGTGCCGTCGATGCCCCGCCACATAAAGGTGTCGTAGGGCATCTTGTTGAACTGGTTCCAGGCCAGCTTGGTGGTCATGAAGTAGTCAATGCCGCACTTCTTCATGATCTGGGGCAGGGCGCCGGAGTAGCCGAAGACGTCGGGCAGCCACAGAATCCGGTTGTCCGCTCCGAACTCCTCCTTGAAGAAGCGCTTGCCGTAGAGGAACTGGCGCACCAGGCTTTCGCCGCTGGTCAGGTTGCAGTCGGCTTCCACCCACATGCCCCCTTCCGGTTCCCACCGGCCTTCGGCCACCCGGGCCTTGATCTGGTCGTACAGTTCGGGGTAGCGCTGTTTCAGGAAGTAGTACAGCTGGGGCTGGCTGGACATGAACTTGTAGTCCGGGTATTCCTCCATGAGCTTGAGCACGGTGGCAAAGCTGCGGCAGACCTTTTCCCGGGTCTGGGCCACCGTCCACCACCAGGCCACGTCGATGTGGGTGTGGCCGATGCAGCTGGCGATGACCTCGTCATGGCCGGCCAGGTCGGTGTACAGGGCTTTGGCCAGGTAGTTGCGGGCTTCGGCCACGCTGGCATAGAAGCTCTCGTTGTAGGGGGTGCGCAGGTCCAGCAGGTTCACCGCCTCGTTGAGCACCCGTTCCAGGTCGCGGCGGGCCTTGCCGTCCGGCTCCAGCCGGGGGAAGGCCTGCAGGGGCACCACCATATCGTAGTACAGCCCCTCAATTTCCGGGTCCACCTCCCGCAGGTCCACGATCAGGTTGAACTCGGTGTGCAGGATGCCGGTGTAGGCCTGCAGTTCCAGCCGGTAGGTCTTGCCCGCCGTGGCGCAGCGGTCCAGCAGCACATCCCGGTGGTTCATGTCGATGCCCTGGGTGACCGCCCCGTTCACGAACAGCAGGAACTGGGGGTTCTTGGCGTCGTCCCACTCGTCGATCTGGGTGCAGACGTGCATCCACAGGGGTTTGCCCTCCATCTCGTCGGGCACGGTCACGTCGGCGCGGAACCAGTAGTGCTTGTCCGGACCGTACCAGTGCATGGTGCGGCAGTCGAAGGGTTCAAAGGGAGCGGGGTCGGCGTCGGCGTCCTCCGGGCGCAGGAAGTTGCCCGGTTTGTACAGCCAGTTTTCGGTGGGGAATTTCTGCTTCACCGACAGCTTCTGCAGCTCGGTGCAGATGCCGTTGATCCGCTTGTCCAAAAAGCTCATTGTTTCCATAGAGGGATTCCTTTCCTGGGAAGATCATTCGTAAAGGGTTCAGAAGGAGTTTGCCTTGATGTAGTCCAGCAGCCGGTCCACGGTGGTGAAGGCCAGACCGGTGACGGTGTCGGCGCAGCCGTAGTAGACGGCGATGCGGCCGGTGGGGGCGTCGGTGAGGGCGGCGCAGGGGAAGGTGACGTTGGGCACGTCGCCCATGCACTCGTAAGGCATGTGGGGGGCCAGGATGTAGTCCTTGCCCCGGGCCTTGACCTTCCAGGGCTCGTCAATGTCCAGCATGGCCGCGCCCATGCGGTAGACGTAGCCGTTGCAGGTGTTGATGACCCCGTGGTAGATGAGCAGCCAGCCCTCGTCGGTCTCGATGGGGATGGGGCCCGGGCCGATCTTCAGGCTCTGCCATGCGGATTCGTCCCCCTTGACGGCGCCCATCATGTAGCGGTGGCGGCCCCAGTAGACCAGGTCCTCGCTCTGGCTGACGAAGATGTCCCCGAAGGGGGTGTGGCCGGTGTCGCTGGGACGGCTCATCATCATGTAGCGGCCCTGGATCTTGCGGGGGAAGAGCACCCCGTTGCGGTTGTAGGGCAAAAAGGCGTTTTCCAGCTGGTGGAAGGTCTTGAAGTCCTCGGTCCAGGCCAGACCGATGGTGGGGCCGTGGTAGCCGTTGCACCAGCTGACGTAGTATTTGCCGTCCATGTAGCAGACCCGGGGGTCGTAGCGGTATTCCCGGTTGGTCACTTCCGGGTCATCCCCCACCAGATGGATGGGGTCGTCGTCGATGGTCCAGTGGATGCCGTCCTGGCTGAAGCCGGCAAAGATATCCATGCTGATGGAGAGGCTGTCGCACCGGAAAACGCCCGCAAACCCGTCGCCGAAGGGGACCACGGCGCTGTTGAAGACGCTGTTGGACCGCTTGTTGCCGTCGCGGCCGATGATGGGGTTGCCGTCGTACCGCCACAGCGGGGTGCGGGTGACGGCGGGCGGGTCCTGCCAGGGAATGTTGGGCAGCGGGTTGCCAATGATCTTAGCCATACTTTCTAACCTCCTGTGGTTGGAGAAGCGTTATCCCACAATGCGCACAACCGGTGCAAACTGCTGCTCATGCAGCTCGTCCATGGCGCGTTCTGGGTCGGTTTCGTCGGTGAGGGTGAGGGTGAAGCGGTACTCTGCAAAGCCGGACAGGTCCAGCTTGAAGTTCGTTTCCCAGGTGTTGTTCATGAGCCAGGCAAACACCGGGCGGCGGTTGTCCTCCGGGCGGTTTTCACACAGGCGGATGGGGTGGTGTTTCAGCGGGCCGAAAGCATACAGCGGGGTATCCCGGGCGCCCAGCAGCACCCCTCCGTCCCGCCCCAGGAAGGCCAGGCCGTCGTCGCTCATGCTGTATTCCATGCAGCTGCCGGGCAGCTGGTCCACACCGGGGCGCAGCGCTTCCCGGCCGCCTTTGCGCAGCCAGACTTCCCGGCCGGTGAGATCCAGATTCAGGGGCAGGTAAACGCTCTCGATGTCGGTGGACAGGGTCTTGCCCAGTTCCAGGCGCATGTCGATACGGGGCAGGTCCTCATACAGTTTCAGCACCACGTCGCAGTGGATGGTGCCGGGCATGGACCCGCGCAGCCGCAGGATGGTGAACACCGGGCCGCGCTCCTCGCAGACCACCTCTTCCAGGGTGGCGGGGAACTGTCTGGCATGCTGTCCCCGGATGTTGCGGCCCAGCAGACGGCGCTCCTCATACACGTCGGTGACGCCGGGGCGCACGGGGGTACATTCATATACCGGGGTGAAGAAGGGCAGGCCGGTCGGGGCCATGAGTTCCCGGCCATGGGCTTTGTCGTACAGGCTGCACAGGCCCCGGCCCACCTCGTATTCCAGGCGGAAAAACCGGTTTTCAAAGCCGTACGGCAGACGGAAGGTCACGGGATCGTAGTCGTTGACGATATCCCGGATGCGCTCGGCGCCCACATAGCACTTGCGGGTGTTCAGGCGGGTCTCCTCCGCCTGGGCTCTCTCATAAGTATACTGTTTTACCTCCCCGGGCGTAAAGGTATCCACGAAAGAAATCCGGCGTCCACGGGGATGGGGGCTGACCTGGCAGGGAATCACATGGCCGTCCTCGCCGCGGATGACGGCGTTGGGCAGGCCGGCGGGCAGGGTCTCCACATAGAACTCCACCGCCATGGGGCCGGTGAGGCTGGTGGGATTCTGCACCCGGATACGGCCGCTGGTGGCGTAGTACCGCAGGATGTCCCCCTGGTCCCGGGCAATACGCCCCAGCATGCGGGCGGCGGCCTCGTGGGCCCGGGAAGCATACCCGGTCTTGCGGATATCCAGGTCCAGCACCATGGATTCATAAGGGTTGGTGATGCTGGCGGAATGGCCCCAGGTGTGCTCGGCGTAGAGCAGCAGAGCGTCCTCAGCATCCCGCACCAGGGCAGGCTGGTGCACTTCCAGCGCGGGGTCCAGGCGGCGGGCCAGCTCATAGCTGCGGCAGGCGTCCCGGTAATGCTTCACCCCGTAGGGGGTAGAACCCACGCCGTTGGCCCACCAGTCGTTCAGGTCCCCGTGATACACCGGCGCCTCCTGCAGTTTGGGGGCGATGGCCGCGTACAGTTCCTGCAGACTGACCATCCGCACTTCCACAGCTTCGCCGTACAGGCGGTTGTAGCCCTGGATGGTCTGCAGGATCAGGGGTTCCGGCGGAGCGTTGTCGCTGAACACGCCGGACACCGATGCCAGGATGAAGTCGTAGGGGTAGCCGTTTTCCTCACATTCGGTGAGGTAGCTGTCCAGATTCTGGGCCAGGGCTTCCACATCGTCCTCCGGCAGAGGGGCGGAGCCCAGGCGGTCCATGGTCATGAAGTTGGGGGTGTGGTTGGGGCGCAGCCCCAGCACGTTGCCCAGGTTGTAGTGCTCGCCGTTCCACACCAGCAGGCGGCCCTCCTTGTTCTCCCAGAAATAGGCGTTCTGGTTCTGGTGCAGGGGGTACATGCCGTGGTGGCAGTGGATGTTGGTATACAGAAATTCCACGCCGTTGCCGATCATGGCGTCCCGCTGGCCCATGGAAATGCCGTTGATGTCGGCACACATGGCCGTGTTGAAATTGATGCCTTCGGCGGCGAATTTCTCCCGCCACTGGCCCAGGCGTCGGGCATAGATGCCGCAGTCCAGCAGGTCGGTGAAGTTCAGGTAGTTGGCGGACAGGCCCAGGCGGCCGTCTTTGGCCAGCGCCATGAACTGCGCCTTTTCTTCCTCAGTGGCGGTTTTGAAGAATTCCTCCACGCAGAACAGGGTCTCGCAGTTCCAGCGGAAATCGGCGTTGGCGGGGTCCTGCATCAGGCGCAGGGCACTGCGGATATAGTCCACCTGCAGGTCGATGACGTGTTCCTGCAGATCGGTATATCCGATATCGGTGTGGGAATGGTGGACCACATAGACGGTCCGTATGGCGTGCTGTTTCATGGGCGGACACCCCTCATACGGAAATTTTGTTTTTTTGTCTTGGACAGCGCGGTTTTTGGGGGATAACCCCCACAAAAAGGCCGCCGCTGGGCCGGGCCGGTGAAAAAGCTGGATCGATCTTGAAAGATGCTGTTCGATCAAAGGCGGCGGCGCGCTGCCGCTGCTGCTGTTTTCTCCTGCCCGCGCAAAGCGACGGCCTTTGTGTTACGGATTGATAGCGGATAGAGAACCGGGGCGATTACTCGGCAGCGGTCTCAGCGGAAGCACCACCGTTGGAGGCCATGAAGGCATCCACCTGGGCCTGGCACTGAGCCATGACATCGTCAAAGCCGGCGGCGCGCAGGTCCTTCATGATGGCGGGCACGATCTCGTCGGTGGCCTTGGTGCCGGTGAGCAGTTCGCCCTTGTAGCGCTCGTAGACCGCCACGCAGTTGGCCAGCTCATCCTTGAAGTCGGTGGTATCCAGGCTGAAGCCCAGCAGGACGGAGGGCTCGGCGGCCTCGTTCAGTTCCTTGACTTCGTCGTACTGGTTGAAGTCGTAGTCGTCGGTGGGGGTGACCACGAAGAAGCTGCCCTGGGTGTAACCGGCCATGGTCCAGTTGGCGTTGTTCTTGTGGACCCATTCCTTGGTGTCGTCGGTGTAATCCCAGTCATCGCCCTGGACGCCGTAGTACAGCAGGTCGCGGACGTAGGAGTCGGTGTTGACCAGTTCCAGCAGCTGCAGGGCCTTTTCGGGGTTGGCGCAGTTGGCGGAGATGCAGTTCATGGAGCCGCGGACGGTGTCGTTGGAGACGATGGTGGGGCCAAGCTTGGTGGTGGCAGCCTCAACGCCCATGTTGGGGCCCCAGGTGGTCTTGGCGGCGCCGGACCAGCCCTGGGCTACGCTGCAGGGCTTGTAGGCGTTCTCTTCGGGCTTGGTGGCGGCGTCGGAGTTGATGATGCCGTCCTGATACCATTCATGGAAGGTGTCCAGGGCGGCCTGGATGTCGGGCTGTTCCAGCACGGAGACCACGGTGGCGGTGCTGTCGTTGTACTTCACGCCCAGCGGCAGCAGGCCGGTGCCCATGTTGTCGTACTCAAAGGCGGCCCAGGTGGCGCCGTTCTGGTTCATGGGGAAGGAAGCTTCACCGGAGGCGTCCTTCATCTTGGTCAGGGTGTCGGTCATGGTGCCCAGGTCGGCCATGGAGATGGCTTCGGGGATGGTGAAGCCGGTGGATTCGGCCAGTTCCTTATCCCAGACCAGGTACTCGGTGATGGAGGAGTCCTTGTAGGAAGGCACGGCGTACAGCTTGCCGCCCACTTCGCAGGCTTCCCAGTAATCTTCGGGGATGGAAGCGTACAGGTCGGGGGTGGCGGTCTTGACCAGCTCGCTGATGTCGTAGAAGGCGCCGATGTTGATGTCGTTGACATAGGTGTTCATGTTGGTGAACAGGATGTCATACTCGCCGCTGGTGTTGACGATGACGTTGCGGCGGTTGTCCCAGTCGCCCCAGGAGACGACCTGCACGTCCAGGTTGACGCCGATCTTCTCTTCCAGGTAGGGGTTGATCTGCTGCAGCCAGGCGTCATAGTTGGTGGGCTGGCCGTTGCCGACGGTGACCCACTTCAGGGTGACGACACCCTCGGAGCCGGTGGAAGCGGTGTCGCCGGTGGCGGCGGAAGAGCTGCTGCCGCCACAGGCAGCCAGACTCAGCGCCATGGCGCCGGTCATGCCCAGCGCAAGTGCTTTGTAGAACTTTTTCATCTTGTTTCTCCTTTTGTATGGTTGGATTGCGGAGCAGGGAGGGTTCCCTGCCAAAGACACACGGAAAATCAGCCCTTGACCGCGCCGATGGTCAGACCGGAAATGAAGTATTTCTGGAAGAAGGGGTAGGCGCAGGCGATGGGGATGACGATGACCACCGCAATGGCCATGCGCACCGATTCCGACGGCATGGAGTTGCGGTACTGCTGCAGGCTCAGGCCGGCAGAGGGGTTGTTGGCGATGTAGTCCAGGTTCTTCATCATGTTGTTCAGCAGGGCCTGCAGGCTGTACAGGTTGTTCTTGGAGATGTACAGGCTGGACTGGAACCAGTCGTTCCAGTACCCGAAGGTGAGGAACAGGCCGATGGTGGCGAAGACCGGCTTGGAGATGGGCACCACGATGCGGCTGAAGATGGTCAGCTGGGAGGCACCGTCGATCTTGGCCGACTCGATGATGGAATCGGGGATGGTGGTTCGGAAGAAGGTCTTGGATATGATGACGTTGAAGCTGGATACGGCCAGGGGCAGCACCAGGCACCAGATGGTGTCGTTGAGGTGGAGCATGTTGGCCACCACCACGTAGTTGGCGATCATGCCGCCGTTGAAGATCATGGGGATGAAGACCACCCAGTTGAAGAAGTTGCGCAGACGGTACTGCGGGCGGGAGAGCACATACCCCATGGTGGTGGTGAGCAGCACGCCCAGCACGGTGCCGATAACCGTGACCAGCACCGAGATGAACAGGGCGTGGGCGATGGTGCCCCGCTCGTTCCACAAGAAGGTGTAGGCGCTGGCGGAGAAGGTCTCCGGGATGAGGGCGTAGCCGTTGAGGCGGATGGACTCCTCCGAGCTGACCGAGATGATCACCACATAGAACACCGGGAACAGGCAGATGAAGGAGAGCAGAACGAAGAGGGCGTTGAACAGCCCGTTGGTCATGGGCTTGATCTGGTTCAGGCGGAAAGCGGCTTTGGCCTCCTCCTTTTCCAGGGCCTTCTCGGCTTTGCGGGACTGGCGTTTTTCGGAAATGGTCATGACTGGCTCCTCCCTCCTCAGATGATGGCGCTGTCTTCATCGATCTTGGAGACGATGAAGTTGGTCAGCAGGATGGTGATGCAGCAGCAGGCGGCCTGGAACAGACCGGCCGCGGCGGTCTGGCCGACGCTGACCTGGCTCTGGATGGCCTGGTAGATGTAGGTATCGAAGGTGCTGACCACGTTGTACAGGGAGTTGGGCACGCCCTGGGTGACCTGCCAGAACAGGCCGAAGTCGGAGTAGAAGATCTTGCCGATGTTCAGGATGAACATCATGATGATCATGGGCTTGATGGAGGGGATGGTGATGTACTTGGCCTGCTGCCACTTGGTGGCGCCGTCCAGCAGGGCCGCCTCATACAGGGTGGCGTCGATGCCGGTGATGCTGGCCAGATAGACCACCATGTTGTAGCCCATGGACTTCCAGGTGGACATGAAGGTGAGGATGAAGGGCCAGTAGCTGGGTTCGGAGTACCACATGACCTTGTCCCCGCCGAAGAACTGGATGATGTTGTTGGCCAGGCCCTTGTCCGGGTTCAGGAAGGCGTAGACGAAGTAGCTGACCACGACCCAGGACATGAAGTAGGGGAAGAACATCATGGTCTGGTAGCATTTGGAGGCGAACTTGGAGTACAGCTGGTTGATGATGATGGCCAGGGTCACCGGAATGACCAGGTTGATCACGATGAAGACCAGGTTGTACAGCAGCGTGTTGCGCAAGAGCATGCCGAAGGTGTTGCTGGACAAAAAGAAGTTGAAGTTCTTGAACCCGCACCAGTCGCTCTGGAACAGGCTGACCAGGAACCCCTTGCCCGGGACCAGCTTGAACTCCTTGAACGAGATGATCAGGCCGAACATGGGCAGGTAGCAGAACACCGCAAACCAGATGGTGGCGGGCAGGCCCAGCAGGGTCAGCTCGGTGTCGTCCCGGGTCCAGTGCCTGCGCCTGCGCTGTGACTGGGCGGCGGGGGCCGCTTTCTCCTTTTTCATGAGATTCGCTCCTTTCTCACAAATAAATTGCCGGTGGCGCGGCCGTTAGTTAACGCCCCGTTAACATCGTTAACATCCCGCAGGCCGCACGTTTTCATTTGTTAGCTTAATATTAACTATTTCACGACCTGATGTCAACCGTCAAACTGCATAAAATTCCGGTCTCTTTGTTGGCTGCGTCATTTTTTTGTAACTTATCAGCCTTATTTTATTTGTTTTGCCAAAATGGTCAATTTTTGAAGTTAACTTTTGTTAACATATATATTGTCTTTTTTTCACGGGCACTGTATAATGGAATTATTCTAAACAATGCAAACGGAGTGTACCATTATGAGCAAACCCACCATGCAGGACATTGCGGACGCTTTATCCACCTCCCGCATCTCCGTCTGGAAGGCTTTGAACAACCGCCCCGGCGTGTCCGACGCCCTGCGGCGCCAGATCCAGGCCAAGGCCGAGGAAATGGGCTATTTCCAGTCTGCCCGACCGGCGGAGCCCGCGCCCCAGACCCGCCACGGCCGCAGCGTGGCGGTGGTGGTCTGCCGGCCGGAGTCCTCGGTGTTCTGGATGCAGATCATCCACCAGATCGCCAAGGATCTGTCCGCCAAGGGCGTTAACCTGATGTATACTTACCTGCCTACCTCTTATAAAGAGGGCTTTGCTCTGCCCGCCAGCCTCACCGACGGGTCGGTGGAGGGCATCATCGTGCTCAACGTCTACTGCCCGCCCCTTCTGCAGATGCTGGCCGACCTGCCCCTGCCCAAGGTGTATCTGGATACCATTCCCGCTTTGCCCTTTTCCCGTTTACACGGGGACCTTTTGTTGATCGAAGGCCGGGAGCAGGTGCGCCAGATCACCGGCCGCCTGCTGGACAAGGGCCACACCAGGCTGGGGTTCCTGGGGGATGTGGCCTACGCCCAGACCAACACCGAGCGCTACCGGGGCTTCCTGGACGCCCACGCCGAGCGGGGCCTGACCCCCGACCCGGACCTGTGCCTCACCGGGCCGCTGGGGCTGCGCACACACTATGAGGAGATCAGCTATTTCCTGGAACACATGAAGACCCGGCCCGACGGCTTTGTGTGCGTCAGCGACTATATCGCCCACTTCATCCAGCGGTATTTCGAGGAGCACGGCATCGACCCGGAAGGCCGCATCGCCCTCACCGGCTTTGACAACAACAGCGAATACCTGAACATTGCCGACCGCATCACCACCGTGGACGTGCGCCCCAAAACCCTGGGGGCCCGTCTGGCGGTGAAGATCCTCTTCCTCATGGAGCACCCGGGCATGTCCCAGGAGGTCAGCTATGTGAGCTCGGAGATCCTCTACCGGGGGCTGCTGGCCGGGAAGAAATGAGAATCCGCAAAAAAAAGCATCGCCCCCGCATGGTCTGCTGCCATGCGGGGGCGATGCTTTTCCGGGGCACCGGCTGTCAGCGGTTCACCTCGATCAGGAAGCGGCTGCTGCCGGCCGGATAATAGCTTTCCGTATATTCGATGGGGCGGTCGTTGGCCATCCGGCCCACCGATGTGATGTAGACGGCGGGCTCAAAGGGGCCCAGCCGCAGGCCCGCGCTCACCTCGGGGGGCGGCGGCACCACTTCCAGCCGCCGGCTGGCCCGACGCACGTCCAGGCCCCGGTCCGCCAGCACGCCGTAGAAGGACAGGTCGGTAAAATCCAGTTCCGCCATGTCCGGGAAATACTTGCAGGGAACGTAGAGGGTGGTGTACACCACCGGGGCGTTGTCGTTGCACCCTTCCAGGTGGCGCACCCGCACCAGGCGGGTCACCCTGGCCCCCTGGGGCAGTTCCAGGGCCGCGGATACGGATTCCGACGCCCGGACCACCCCGATCTCCAACACCCGGGTCCGCAGGGTGCGGTGGTTGCGTTCGCTCTCCGCCCGGTAGCCGGTGATGAAGCTGGTGGATTCGTGGACCACCTTCGGCCTTGTCACAAAGGTCCCCCGGCCCTTCACCCGGGACAGGACCCCTTCCCGGGTCAGGGCGTCCAGCGCCTGCCGGAGGGTGGGCCGGCTGACCTGCAGTAAGGCGCAGAGCTCCTTTTCGGTGGGGATCTGGCTCCCCACCGCATACTCTCCCGAGGCAATGCGGGTGCGGATGTATTCCGCCGCCTGCTCATGCAAAGACTTGGCCATGGCTGCCCTCCGTTCCGGTATCCTTGTTCCTTCCAGTATACCAGCGGGGCTGCCCCGGCGCAAGGTCAGGGCCGGACGCTGGCCGCGATCACCATGATCTGCCCGCCGTCGGGGGATTCAATGGCATACTCCCCCGCCGCCTGGGGCAGGATGCAGGTCTCGGCGTAATGCAGCGCAAAGGGTTCAAAGGCGCCGGTGGGGCTGGTGATCAGAGCCCGGGCACCGTCCACCAGATTCAGCACCTGCACGCTGCCGTTCCGGTGCACCGGCATCCGGCCGGAAGTGGTATACCGGTAGGTGTCGATGAACTCCCGCTCATGCAGGCCGGTGCGCTCCACCAGACCGTTCTCATCCCGGCAGACTTCCTTTGTCTGGCCCACCAGGTTTTCCCGCACCCAGGCGGTGTCCCGGTCAAACTGGATGTTCGCCATGCCGTGGTCGATGTGGATGGGCCGGGGCTTGCCGTCCAGGTCCAGGCGCCCCCAGTCCCACAGCTTGAAGGTGAAGATGTAGGGTGTGGCGCTGATCTCCAGCACCATGGTATCGGCCCCCGAGCAGTGGGTGGTCCCCGCCGGGATCAGCACATGGTCATGCTTTTTCACCGGGATGTTGTTGATGTACTTTTCCGCCGGGAAGGGCGCGCCCCCCGCCTGGGCCAGACGCAGGTCCCGCTCCATGGCCGCGGGGTCTGTCCCCTCCTTCACCCCCAGCCACACCGAGGCGTTCTCGCCGGCGTCCAGGATATAGTAGCTTTCATCCTGGGTATACCGCATGTTGAAGGTGTTCTGGATGTACTCGGTGAGAGGGTGGACCTGCAAAGACAGGTTCTGCCCGCCCACCGTGTCCAGCATGTCGAACCGGATGGGGAATTCCTTGCCGAAACGGGCGTGGACCCGCTCCCCCAGCAGCGCCCGGGGCTGCTGCAGCACCAGGTTCAGGGCCGGGGTCTGGATGAGGGCGCCGCCAAAGTCCAGCAGCAGGCTGTTCTCCTCCGGCACGCCGTCAAAGCTCCAGGCATAGTTGCTGCCGTTTTCCGGCAGTTCAAAATGGTCCTTCATCCAGTGGCCGCCCCACACGCCGGGGTCAAAGTAGGGCACCATCCGGAACGGGCGACGGGCCGTCTGCCGCAGCGCTTCCCGGTAGGAGGCCCCGTCCACCATGGCGGGGCTGCCCTGGGTGGTCATATCCAGGTAGAAGTCCATGGTGTTGAGCAGATGGTCCTTCTCCCGGTCGGCCCAGCGCCATTCGGCAAAAAAGCCCCGCTTGTACTTTTTCAGTTTGGGCAGGTCGGTCCGGGCAGTGCGCCAGTTGGAAAGCCCCCGGCGATAGCGCAGCTGGATCTCCCAGCGGGTGATGTCGGCCACCACCTGCACATCCCCCGGGTGGACCAGGCTGGCCCCCACCCCATAGACCACCACCGGGCCGTCGGCGGCCTGGATGCGGCTGCGGGCTTCCCGGATCTTGTCCGGATAGAAGAAGTCCTTCAGCCGCCGCACCGTCATGATGCCGAAGACCGGGTCCTCCGGCAGGAGGTCCTGTTCCAGGACCGCGTCCATCTTTTCCGGCTCAAACGCCAGGTCATCGCTGTGTACCACCAGCTGTGCCCCCACCGGCTGCAGGCAGGCCAGGACCTCCTCCTGGTCCACCCCCGGATAGCACTCCACACACAGCACCTTGTGCCCCTGCATGGCCCCGCGCAGAGCCGCCCCGATGGCCGGGGCCCCCTGGCTGACCCGGGCCTCCGGGCACTCCGCCTTCACCCGGGGGAACAGCACATACCGCCCGGTCTCCTCTTTTTCCGCTCTCATCATGACAATGTCCGCCTCCTTGGCCTTGTTGTACCTACAGCATAGGGGACGGGGAAGCATTTGTCAATACATATCTGAAATTTATTTGATATTTTTTCAAATATGTATTTACATATTCTTGTTTGCCTGCTATACTGTGGCTGTAAAATCACAACGAAAGAAGGCGTTAAAATGGCGGCTCCCCTGCTTTGTCTGGACGTGGGCGGGACCGAGCTCAAAGGGGCTCCGGTGGACAAGGGCGTTCTGCTGGCGCCCCTGCAGCACTTTCCCGCCCAGGCAAAAGAAGACGCCGGTCCCCTGCTGGACCACTTTGCCCGGGTATTCCGGGAACTGGACGCCCGTTCCGGGGCCTCCGGCCCGGTGGGCGGGCTGCGGCTGGCCTTTCCCGGGCCGTTCGACTATGAAAACGGAATCTGCCTGCTCCGGGGCCTGGACAAATACGATGCCCTGTACGGCACGGATCTGCGCCGCGCGCTCTTCACCCGGCTGCAGGACCGGGTGCCGGCGCCGCAGGACATCCGGTTCATCAACGATGTGGCCGCCTTTGCCCTGGGCGAGATCCGGTACGGCAGCGCGGCCGGCAGCCGGCGGTCCCTGGCGGTGTGCATCGGCACCGGATGCGGCAGTGCTTTCGGTCTGGGGGACAGCCTTGCCCCCGAGGGCTCGCCCGGGGTCCCTCCCGGCGGCTATATTTATTCGGCGCCCTTTCTGGACAGCTGCATCGACGACTATATCAGCAAGCGCGGCCTGATGGCCCTGTGCGCCCAGCGGCTGGGGCAGCCCCTGGAGGGCGCCCAGCTGGCGGCCCTGTGTGCCCAGGGTGACCGGGAGGCCCTGGCCTGCTTTGCGGCCTTCGGCATCCGGCTGCGGGACGCCCTGGCCCCCTTTTTGCGGGCATTCCGCCCCCAGTGCCTCTGCCTGGGCGGGCAGGTCACCCGGAGTTTCTGTTATTTCGGGGAACCGCTGGCCGGCCTCTGTTCCCGGCTGGACGTGACCCTGCACGTCACCGCCGACACCTCCGTGCGGGCGCTGCAGGGGCTTTGCACAATTTGAAAAAAGAAGACATCCCCGCCGGAATGGTGTATACTGGAAGCATCAAAAAGAAACGGAGGAACGCGGCATGAACAGCAGCATCACCATTCACATCTTTTACACCGGGACCAACGGCAGCGCCCGGGACTTTGCCCGGGAGATGACCGAAAGCGGTCTGGTGGACCGCATCCGCGCCGAGGAGGGCAACCTGGGCTACGCCTACTACTACCCCGCCCAGGACCCGGAGACGGTCCTGCTCATCGACCGCTGGCGGGACCAGGGGGCCATTGACGCCCACCACAAGTCCGATATGATGGACGCCATCGCCCAGCTGCGCAAGAAGTACCACCTGAAGATGCGGGTGGAGCGCTTCCGGGACGCCGACTGAACCTTTTGCAGACAAAACAGCCCCCGGGCCGCCTTTCGGCGGCCCGGGGGCTGTTTTGTTCCGGTGCGGGTCAGGGGGTTTCCTGGGGCTGGACAAAGTGGGCTGCCCGGTAATCCCGGGGGGCCATGCCGTACACCGACTTGAAGGCCCGGGAAAAATGCAGCTGGTTGGCATAGCTGACCATGGCGCTGATGGCGCTGATGGGCAGGGTGCTCTCCTTCAGCAGCTGGGCCGCCCGGGCCATGCGGTAGTGGAGCAGGAAGGCCTGGGGGCTTTCCCCCATGGTGTCCCGGAAGACCTTGCCGAAATAGCTGCGGTTCAGCCCGCAGAAGGCGGCGATCTCCTCGATGGAGATGTCCCGCTGGTAGTTCTGTTCAATAAAGGAAAGGGCTTCCTTCATGTAAAAGTCCCGCAGCCGGCGCTGGCTCTGCTCCCGGTGGGCGGAGGAGGACTGCACCAGCCGGTCCAGGAAGAGGAACCCCTGCCCGATGATGTGGATGGGGCTGGCCTGGGGATGGTTGACGATGTAGAGCATCTGTTCCTGCAGCAGGCGGCCGGCCTCCCGGTTCAGGGGGGTGTACACCGGCTGGCGGCGGCTCAGCCCCGCCAGACTCAGGCTCTCCCGGGCACGCAGGCCGTCGAACTCGATCCAGGTGTACTCCCACGGGTCCTCCCGGTCGGAGACATAGGTGGTGGGCACCCCCGGCACGATGAGGAACCCGTGCCCCCCTTCGATCTTGTAGGCCTGGTCCTCGTCATACAGCACCCCCCGCCCCGCTATGACATAATGGAACAGATAGTGGTTGCGGGCATGAGGGCCGTAGGAGTGCAGCGGCTCGGTGCGCTCCCACCCGTACTGGTACAGGTTCAGGTCCACAAAACGCTCGTCCTGGAAAACATGAAACTTCAGCTTGTTTTCTGTCTGGATATCGTTATTCTGCTGCATTGCCGGCCACCCCCGTAATTTTTCTTGTTTTTTTCTTATTATATACCCTGATGCGTCATGACTTCAACGAAAATTGCAGAAAACCGCTAAATTGAGATATAAAAACTGGCAGCAGGATATTCACCCTTTCTTTGTCAGAATGTATAATAAAGCCGTCAGATCGGGAAATAATTTGTGCATAGTGCACATTGCACAAAAAGTTCCCAGAAAATTCAGCACATTGGCAAGGTCATAGAAGACCCTGCCGCTGCCGCACCGGCCGGGCTGGCAGAAAACCACTGCAAACGATCAGACAGGAGGAAAACATCTTATGAACATCAAACGGAAGTTGCTTGCCGGATTGATGGCGGCGTGCGTCACAGCCGGGTTGGGAACCGGGCTGACGGCCTGCGGTTCGGGCGGTTCGGACGGCAGCGTCAACCTGACGTTCCAGATCTGGGACGTGGCCCAGCGGGACGGCATGCAGGCCATGTGCGATGCCTACACCGCCGAGCACCCCAACGTACATATTGAGGTGCAGGTCACCAGCTGGGACGAGTACTGGACCAAGCTGGAAGCGGCGGCCATGAGCAACCAGATGCCGGACATCTTCTGGATGCACACCAACGAGATCCTGAAGTACGCCGACAACGGCAAGCTGGCGGACTGCTCCGACATTGTGGAGACGGAGCATTTTTCCGACATTTCCCTGGCCAACGCCAGCGGGTCGGACGGCAATCTGTATGCGGTGCCCAAGGACAAGGACACCGTGGGCCTTGTGTACAACAAGGAAATGTTTGATGAGGCAGGCGTGGCCTACCCCGACGAGACCTGGACCTGGGACGACCTGGTGGACGCTTCCCAGAAGATCTACGACGCCACCGGCAAGTACGGCTACATGGCCTACGGCGATGACCAGCTGGGCTACTGGAACTTTGTGTACCAGGCCGGCGGCAGCATCCTGACCGAGGACAAGACCCGGGGCAATTTCCTGGACCCGGCCACCAAGAAGGGCATGGAATTCTACATCGGCCTGCAGAGCTATGACTGGTGCCCCGACCAGAACTACTTTGCGGAAACCGCCCCCGGCACCGCCTTCTTCTCCGAGAAGGGCGCCATGTTCCTGGAAGGTGACTGGAACATCCTGAGCGAGCTGCAGAACTACCCCGACATGGTGGGCAAGTGGGACGTGGCTGTCCTGCCCGCCTGCCCCGACCCCGTCAGTGGCGACGGCCGGGCCACCATCTCCAACGGTCTGAGCTACGCCACCAGCGCCAAGAACAAGCACCTGGACATCGTCAAGGACGTGCTGAAATTCTTCGGCAGTGAGGAAGGCCAGCGCATCCAGGGCGAAAGCGGCGCCGCCATCCCGGCCTATGAGGGCCTGGAAGAGACCTGGGTGGGCGTGTTCGACGAATACCCCATCAACGTGCAGCCCTTCATCGACATGTTCGACTACTGCATCCAGAGCGTCAACAACGCCGCCCGCCCCGAGTGGAAGAGCGAAGTCAGCGACACCCTGCTGAAGATCTATACCGGTGAGCTGGACCTGGACAGCGGCCTGCAGGCCATGCAGGACGCGGTGGACGAAGCCAGCGCCGAGTATTACGAATAAGGAGGCATCGTCATGCAGAAGACATCCAAACTGGCCCGCGACGGTGCGGTGTGGGGCCTGCTGATGGTGGCCCCCACCATCATCGGTCTGCTGGTACTGAACATCTGGCCCTTTATCGACACCATCCGCATGAGCTTTTCCAAGTCCAAGCCCTTCGGCATGTTTGAGTTCGAGGGCATCGACAACTATGTGGAGATGTTCCAGAACACCGAATTCTGGAAAGCCACCTGGAACACCATCCTGTTCTGCATCCTCACCGTGCCGGTGGGCATCTTCCTGGCCTTGCTGGTGGCGGTGCTGCTGAACAGCAAGATCCGCGGCCGCACCACCTTCCGGGCCATCTTCTTCCTGCCCATGGTGGTGGCCCCCGCCGCCGTGGCCATGGTCTGGAAGTGGATTTTTAACTCTCAGTATGGTATCATTAACTCCGTACTGGGAGCCAATATCGGCTGGCTGACCAACCCCAGCATCGTACTTTTCACCTGCGCCATCGTCCAGATCTGGAGCAACATCGGCTACGACGCCGTCCTGCTGCTGGCCGGTCTGCAGAACGTGTCCGCCACTTTGTACGAGGCCGCCGACCTGGACGGTGCGTCCAAGGTCAAGCAGTTCTTCTCCATCACCCTGCCCATGGTCTCGCCCACCCTCTTCGTCGTCATGATCATGCGCCTGATGTCCTCGCTGAAAGTCTTCGACCTGATCTACATGATGGTCGATGAAGCGAACCCCGCGCTGAATGACGCCCAGAGCCTGATGTCCCTGTTCTACCGCGAAAGCTTCGTGGCCGGTGACAAGGGCTATGCGTCCGCAATCGTCGTCTGGACCGTGCTGCTGATCGGTGTCGTCACCATCATCCAGTTCGTGGGCCAGAAAAAGTGGGTCAATTACGAGGTGTAAAGTATGAATACCAGTATGAAAAGCAGCAAAAGACTTTCCACCACGCTGACGTACATCGTGCTGATCCTGGGCAGCGTGCTCATGATCTTCCCCTTCGTGTGGATGATCCTGACCAGCTTCAAGACCCAGGCCGAGTCCATGGCCATCCCGCCCCAGATCTTCCCTGCCACCTGGCAGATCTCCAACTTCTCCACCGCCCTGGCCAGCCTCCCCTTCGTCAACCTGTACGTCAACACCGGTCTGCTCATCGTCTTCCGGGTACTCTGCGCGGTGCTGTTCAGCTCCATGGCCGGCTATGCCTTCGCCAAGCTGCAGTTCCCCTGCAAGACCCTGCTCTTCGGCATCGTGCTGGTGCAGATGATGCTGCCCAGCCAGATCTTCATCACCCCCCAGTACCTGATGCTGGCGCACATGGGCCTGACCAACACCATCTTCGCCCTGGTCTTCCCCGGCCTGGTGTCCGCTTTCGGCACCTTCTTTTTGCGGCAGACCTACCTGGGCATCCCCAATGAGATCGCCGAAGCCGCCTACCTGGACGGCTGCAACAAGTGGCAGACCTTCACCAAGGTCATGTTCCCCCTGACCGGTTCCAGCTGCGCCGCCCTGGCCATCTTCACCGCCGTGTTCGCGTACTCCGACCTGATGTGGCCGCTGATCTGCAACACCGACCTGAACAAGATGACCCTGTCCGCCGGCCTGTCCACCCTGAACGGTCAGTACACCACCAACTTCCCCGTGCTGATGGCCGGCAGCCTGCTGGCCATGATCCCCATGGTCATTCTGTACCTCATTTTCCAGAAACAGTTCATCCAGGGCATCGCCATGACCGGCGGCAAATAAGCTGCCGTCCCTGCCCTTGAACGTCCCCGCGGGGGACACCTCCGGCGGCAGGCGGGCTGCGGCATACCGCCCGCCTGCCGCCTTTCTTGGGAAAACTCGGTGCACGCCCGCCCCGGGCGGCGCGGCGCACCTGGCTATATATTCTTTCTTCAGGAGGAACCCTAGTTATGGGCATTCAATTCGACGCCAGAACGCAGACTTTCACCCTGCAGACCATCCACACCACCTACCAGATGCGGGTGGATGAGCGGGGCCGCCTGCTGCATATGTACTACGGCCGCAAGATCGGCCGCGGCGACCTGCGGGAGCTGTATCCCCCGGCCGACCACGGCTTTTCGCCGGACTATTACCCCTGCCGGCTGCGGCGCGGCGTCTCGCCCGACGTGCTGCCCCAGGAATACACCGGCTGCAACGTGGGGGACTTCCGCCTGTCCTGCCTGGTGGTCCGGGACCCCGACGGCGCCGCCGGGGCGGACTTCCTGTATGAATCCCACGAGATCACTCCCGGCAAATACACCCTGGACGGCCTGCCCTGCGCCCACGACGAGGGCGCCGAGGCCGAGACCCTGTGCATCCGGATGAAGGACCCGGTGACCGGCCTGTGCCTGGAACTGCTGTACGGCGTGTTTGCCGAACAGGACGTGATCACCCGGGCAGTGCGGCTGAAAAACGCCGGCACCGCCCCCCTGCGGCTGGAAAAGGCGGCTTCGGCCTGCCTGGACCTGCCCTTCGGCAACTGGGACCTGGTGCATTTCCACGGCCGCCACGCCATGGAGCGCAAGATGGAACGGGCGCCCCTGCCCGCCGCCATCACCACCGTCTCCTCCACCCGGGGCGCGTCCAGCCACCACCACAACCCCTTCGTGATCCTGTGCGACCATGACGCCACCGAGGACCACGGCCTGTGCTACGGGGTGATGCTGGTCTACTCCGGCAGCCACCGCACCGACATGGAGGTGGACCAGAACGGCCTGACCCGGGTGGTCAGCGGCCTGCACGACGAGCGGTTCAGCTGGCAGCTGGAACCCGGGGAGAGCTTCACCGCCCCCGAAGTGCTCCTCTGCTGCTCCGCCGGCGGCCTGGGAGACCTGTCCCGCCATTACCACAAGTTCCTGCGGCGCAACATCTGCCGCAGCCCCTTCCGCTATACCCGCCGCCCGGTGCTCATCAACAACTGGGAGGCCACCTACTTCGACTTCAATACCGACACCATCTGCCGCATTGCGGAAAAGGCCGCCTCCCTGGGGGTGGAGATGATGGTGCTGGACGACGGCTGGTTCGGCAAGCGCAACGACGACAACACCGGTCTGGGCGACTGGTATGTGAACGAGGAGAAGCTTCCCGGCGGCCTGCGCCCCCTCATTGAGCGGGTGAACGCCCTGGGCATGAAATTCGGCCTGTGGGTGGAGCCGGAGATGGTCAGCGAGGATTCCGACCTGTACCGGGCCCACCCCGACTGGGCCCTGACCCTGCCCGGGCGCAGTCCGGCCATGGGCCGCAACCAGCTGGTGCTGGACCTGAGCCGCCCCGAGGTGGTGGACTACCTGGTGGAACGCCTCAGCGCCCTGCTGGCCGAGAACCACATCGAATACATCAAATGGGACATGAACCGGAACATGTCCGACGTATACAGCCGCGCCCTGCCCCCCGAACGCCAGGGCGAGGTGGCCCACCGGTACATGATGGGGGTCTACCGCCTGCTGGACCGGCTGACCACCGCCTTCCCCCATGTGCTGTTTGAGGGCTGCGCCGGCGGCGGCGGCCGGTTCGACGCCGGCATGCTGTGCTACTTCCCCCAGATCTGGTGCAGCGACAACACCGACGCCATCGAGCGGCTGACCATCCAGCACGGCACCTCCTTCGGGTATCCGGTGTCGGCCATGGGCGCCCATGTTTCCGCCTGCCCCAACCACCAGACCGGCCGCACCGTGCCCCTGTGGACCCGGGCGGTGGTGGCCATGTCCGGCACCTTCGGGTATGAGCTGGACCTGGGCCGCCTGACCGACGAGGAATGCGGCCAGGTGCGCCAGCAGATCAAGACCTTCCAGCGCTATTACGACGTGATCCAGAACGGCGATTACTACCGCCTGAGTGACCCCGACCGCCAGCCCCGCTATGTGGCCTGGCAGACGGTGACCGAGGGCGAAAGCCTGGTCAGCCTGGTGCTGACCCACCCCGAAGCCAACGCCCGTCCCCTGCACCTGTGCCTGAAAGGCCTGGAGGAGGACGCCCTGTACAAGGTGGACGAGCTGCGGGTGTACGGCACCACCGAAACCCCCGAGTCCGGAGACAAACCCGACAGCCAGGTGGGGGCGGTGTGCAGCGGCAGCATGCTCATGTATGCGGGGTACATCCTGCCCCACATGATCGGGGACGCTCCCAGCCTGCAGCTGCATCTGACCCGCCTGCCCTGACCCACAGAAAACGGAGGAATCAGTATGGACATCGTTGCCATCGGAGAAGTGCTCATTGACCTGACCCAGACCGGCGTGAACGAGGCCGGCATCCCCCGGTTTGCGGCAAATCCCGGGGGTGCTCCCGCCAACCTGGCGGTGGCCGCGGCCCGGCTGGGGGCTTCCACCGCCCTGATCAGCAAGGTGGGGCAGGACGCCTTCGGGCGGTATCTGCGCAGCGTGCTGGAGGAAAACGGGGTGGATGCCCGGGCCCTGGCCGTGGACGAGGAACAGCACACCACCCTGGCGGTGGTGTCGGTGGACGAGAAGGGGGAACGGGATTTCACCTTCTACCGGGACCCGGGGGCGGACTCCATGCTGCTGAAGGATGAGATCCCCCCGGAACTGCTGCGGGAAGCCCGCATCCTGCATTTCGGCAGCGTGAGCCTGACCCGGGAACCCGCCCGCACCACCACCCTCTGCGCCGCCGAGACCGCCCGCAGTCTGGGGGCCCTGGTGACCTACGACCCCAACTACCGGGCCAACCTGTGGCCGGATGAAGCCACCGCCGTGCGCCGGATGCGCAAGCCCCTGGGCATGGTGGATATCCTGAAAATTTCCGACGAGGAACTGCCCCTGATGGCCGACACCGCCGACCTGGCATCCGGCACCGCCGCCCTGGCGGACCGGGGCATCCGGCTGGTGCTGGTGACCCTGGGCGCCGACGGGGTGTACTACCGCTTCGGGGAGATGACCGGCACCGTGCCGGGGGTGCCCTGCACGGTGGGGGACACCAACGGCGCGGGAGATACCTTCTTCGGGGCCTTTCTGGCCCGCCTGTGCCGCCGGGAAGGGGCGCTGGACGGCCTGACCCGCCCCCAGCTGGAAGAGATGCTGGCCTACGCCAACAAGGCGGCCTCCCTGACCACCAGCCGCCACGGGGCCATTCCCGCCATGCCCACCCTGGCCGAGATGAACGCCGCTGAATAAAAGGAGCTGTTTTTGCAATGGCAACCAAGGAGACCCTTTTCCGCCGCCGGGACACCGGGGTGTTTGATGCCCGCATGGCCCGCTGCCATGACGAGCTGGAATGGCTGTTCATGGAGCTGTACGACGACCGGGACGCCCTGAACACCCTGGAGCTGGCCATGGCCGAAGCCTGGGCCGCCCGCAGCCCCGAACTGAAAAAGCTGGACGCCGCCCGGGAGGCGGACCCGGGCTGGTACCGCCGGGGGAACATGTTCGGCATGACCATGTACACCGACCTGTTTGCCGGGGACCTGAAAAAGCTGGCCCGCAAGCTGCCCTATCTGAAGGAGCAGAAGCTGACCTACCTGCACCTGATGCCTCTTCTGAAAATGCCCCATCCCCACAACGACGGGGGTTATGCGGTGGAGGACTTCAACCAGGTGGACCCCGCCCTGGGCACCAACGCCGACCTGGCCGCCCTGACCAAGAAGCTGCGGGCAGCGGGCATCAGCCTGTGCCTGGACTTTGTGATGAACCACACCGCTTCCAGCCACGAATGGGCCCGCCGTGCCAAGGCCGGGGACCCCTGTTACCAGAATTTCTACCACTGTTTTGACGACCGCACCATCCCCGACCAGTACGAGCGGACGGTGCCCCAGGTGTTCCCCAACACCGCCCCGGGCAACTTTACCTGGTGCGAGGAGATGCACAAGTGGGTGCTGACCACCTTCCACCCCTACCAGTGGGACCTGAACTACCGCAACCCCGCCGTGCTGGTGGAGATGACCCGCAGCATGCTGAACCTGGCCAACCTGGGCGTGGAGGTGCTGCGCATCGACGCGGTGCCCTACATCTGGAAGCAGCTGGGCACCAACTGCCGCAACCTGCCCCAGGTGCACACCATCGTGCGGATCATCCGCATGGTGCTGGAGACCGTCTGCCCCGCCGTCATCCTGAAAGGGGAGGTGGTCATGGCCCCCCGCGAGCTGGCCGCCTACTTCGGCACCCCGGACAAGCCGGAATGTCACATGCTGTACAGCGTGTCCACCATGGTCAACCTGTGGAGCGCCCTGGCCTCCCGGGATGTGCGGCTGCTGAAAGCCCAGCTGGACGCCCTGAACGCCCTGGGCCCCCAGTGCTGGTTCGTGAACTACCTGCGCTGCCACGACGACATCGGCTGGGGGCTGGACGAGGATGTGGAGCGGTACCTGGGCATCGACCCCCAGCTGCACAAGGAGTTCCTCTACCACTTCTATGAAGGCCGGTTTGAGGGCAGCTGGGCCAAGGGCGAGGTGTACAACTACGACCCCGCCACCCGGGACGCCCGCAGCTGCGGCACCACCGCCAGCCTGTGCGGGGTGGAGCAGGCCCTGGAACAGGGCAGCGAAGCCGCCCTGCAGACCGCGCTGCGCCGGGACCTGCTGATGCACGGGGCCATGGCCTTCTTCAAGGGATTCCCCATGCTGAACAGCGGGGACGAGATCGGCCAGCTCAACGGCTGGGGCTACAAGAACGACCCCGATCTGGCGGAGGACAGCCGCAACCTGCACCGCACCAGATTCAACTGGGACAACGCCGCCAAGCGCAGCGAACCGGGCACCCTGCAGAACGAACTGTGGCAGGGGCTGGAAGCGCTGCGGGAACTGCGCAGCGACCCCTGCTTCGGCCCGGATGCCTGGTTCACCACCTGGGACACCCACAACAACGGGGTGCTGGGCCTTGTGCGCCGGCTGGATTCCGGCCGCACCCTGGCGGGGGTGTTCAACTTCACCGCCGAACCCCAGCACCTGTGGCTGGACGCCCTGGACGGCGCCTACCGCGACCGGCGCACCGGCGCCGCCGCCGATGTGCGGGACCTGTGGCTGCAGCCCTACGAGATGCGGGTGCTGGTGAACGAATAAGTTTCCTTCTGTCTGCCCCGCCCCCGGCCTTCGGGCCGGGGTGTCGGGGAAGATCGTTTCCCCCTTTATCTGCCAACGCAAAAGGACAGCCCCTTGCGGGGGGCTGTCCTTTTGCGTTCTCAGGGCGTCGCCGGCGCATGTCCGCCGACGGCGTTTTTTGTTTTGTATTATTTTCGGTTTCTTTACAGTTCGTATTTCTGCTTGTCCGCCACGTCGATCTCGGCGCCGATCTGCACCTCGATGGCTTCCAGGCGGGTGTCGGCCATGAGGGTATGGCGCACGCCGGCGGGCATGGTCACCACGTCCCCGGGGCGCACCGGGCGCTGGTCCCCGTCAATGACGGTGCGGCCCATGCCGTCCACGATGGTCCAGACCTCGTCCCGGTGTTCATGGCTGTGGTAGGTGAGCTGATGCCCGGGGTTCAGCACGATGCGGATGGTGGTGGCCTGGGGCTGCACGTCCAGAATGGTGAAGGAACCCCAGCTCTTTTCCGCAAAGCGGGCCTCCCCTTCCACCTGTTCCACAAAGGGTTTGATATGGCTGGACCGGCCCTTGTCGCTGACCAGGATGCCGTCGCTGGACGCCGCCACCACCATATCCTTGCAGCCCATGCAGATGATGGGGATGTTCAGCTGGTTGATGACGTTGAGGTTTTCGCAGGTTTCGTCCATCTGCACCTTGCCGATGGCCGGGTCGGCCATGACCTCGCAGAAGGTGTTCCAGGTGCCCACGTCCTTCCACTGGCCGGCGTAGCGCATGACCGCGATGTCCGGCTCGTTTTCGGCCACGGCGTAGTCAAAGCTGATCCGCTTCTGCATCCCGTAGTTGGCCTGCAGGTCCGCAAAGCCCCGGAAATCCAGCTGTTTGTGGGCGATGGCCAGAAGATACCGCAGCCGGAAGGCAAAGACCCCGCCGTTCCACAGGGCGCCTTTTGCGATGTAGGCGGCGGCGGTGGCTTCGTCCGGCTTTTCCTTGAAGCTGGACACCCGGCTCACCGGGTCGGTGCTTTTGGGGATGATGTAGCCGAACTTGGCGCTGGGGTAGGTGGGCTCGATGCCCATGAGGGTCAGGTTGGCGGCGTGGGGGTTTTCCGGTCCGGCCAGACGGGCCATCTGCTTCACCGCCGCAAAATAGGTGTCGTCCACATAGGGGTCCACGGGGCAGACCACCACCGGCTCGTCGGGGTGCACGCCCATGACGTCGGTGAGGTAGGTGCAGGCCAGCACGATGGCCGGGAAGGTATCCCGCCGGCAGGGTTCCACACAGACGCTGACCTTGCCCCCCAGCTGGTTCTTGATGGTGCTGACCTGCCGCTTGCCGGTGGCCACCACGATGTTGGCCCGGGGGTCGGCCTGCTTGATCTGGCGGTAGACCCGCTGGACCATGCTCTCGTACTCGCCCTTGCCGTTCTTCAGCAGGGGCACGAACTGTTTGGACCGGATGTTGTTGGACAGGGGCCAGAGCCGCTGGCCGCTGCCGCCGGAAAGAAGGATCAGATTCATAAGGGGTGTCCGCCTTTCTCCCGTGGGAACAGTTTTATCAGCGCTCGGCGCGCATGGGATTGTGGAGGAAGTCCTCATAGGCCAGCCGCAGGCCGTCCTCCAGCTCAGTCTTGTAGGTCCAGCCCAGCTTGGTTGCCTTGCTCACGTCCAGCAGCTTGCGGGGGGTGCCGTTGGGCTTGGAGGGATCCCAGCGGATCTCGCCGGTGTAGCCCACCACCTTGGCCACCAGCTCGGTGAGTTCCTTGATGGTCAGTTCCTTGCCGGTACCGGCGTTCACCGTCTCGTTGCCGGAGTAGTTGTTCATCAGGAAAACGCACAGGTTGGCCAGGTCGTCCACATACAGGAATTCCCGCAGGGGGCTGCCGTCGCCCCAGCAGGTGACGTAGGGCAGGTTCTGCTCCTTGGCTTCGTGGAAGCGGCGGATGAGGGCGGGCACCACATGGCTGTGGGTGGGATGGTAGTTATCGTTGGGGCCGTACAGGTTGGTGGGCATGACGCTGATGTAGTCGGTGCCGTACTGACGGTTGAGGTACTCGCAGTATTTCAGGCCCGAAATCTTGGCCAGGGCGTAGGCCTCGTTGGTCTTTTCCAGGGCGGAGGTGAGCAGGCAGTCCTCCTTCATGGGCTGGGGCGCCATGCGGGGATAGATGCAGCTGGAGCCCAGGAATTCCAGCTTCTTGCAGCCGTTCTTCCAGGCGGAGTGGATGACGTTCATCTCCAGGGTCATGTTGTCGTACATGAAATCGGCCAGGGCTTCCTCGTTGGCCACGATGCCGCCCACCTTGGCCGCAGCCAGAAAGACGTATTCCGGCTTTTCCTCGGCAAAGAAGGCTTCCACGGCGTCCTGCCGGGTCAGGTCCAGTTCCTTGTGGGTGCGGGTGATGATGTTGGTGTAGCCCTGACGCTGCAATTCACGGAGGATGGCGCTGCCCACCATGCCGCGGTGGCCCGCCACATAAATCTTGGCATTTTTGTCCATCATGAGGTAAGACTTCCTTTCTGGGTATTTCCTTTATGAGAGAAAAGGTTGCTGGTTCTTGGGCAAGCGGGCGCTTGCGGGAGAGTTGTTCCTTTTTGGCGTCAAAAAGGAACCGAAAAACCGCCACCGTAGTGCTGTTGTTTTATCGGCAAGCGGGTGCTTGCCGGGAAGTTGTCGCTTTTTGCCGCCGTAAATTTAGGTAGCAACCTCTAGATTGCCGCTGAACGCGGCCGCCAATTTCGGAAACAACGCTGCGCGTTGCTTGCCC
>PPYE01384669.1_pt1 | contig 28104 bp, 28 predicted proteins | sample 1559881 | NCBI WGS metagenome assembly PPYE01 (sample SAMN08240022, study PRJNA423297) | Human gut metagenome, whole genome shotgun sequencing project. | reverse complement strand
GGCCGGATGAAGGAAGGAACCAGTTGGATTCATCCTCGATACCGTCACTTTCCAAAGTGTAGGCACGGTATGCACGGGCGGCTTCGGCAGCCGGTGCACCGATTACACCGCTATTGTTTTGGTCTTTCAGGCCGGTGATAATCAGGTCGGTATCTTCCTCACCCGTGAAGCAGCCGTACATGGCACCCAGTCCTTTTTGGTTCAGGCCGTCTATGGCTTTACCCTGACCGCCCCAATAAAAGACAGTGGTAAGGTCGGCATTATAGCACTCCTGGGCAGCAATTACGAAGGAATGTCCGTGGGCGCGGACTAGCAGACCGCGACGGATATATTTCAGTTTATTTGCGGGGGTCAGGGCATTCCATTCTTCCCGCGTAAAGTACATCTTTGAATTGTCTGATATCCGGTTACATGCAACACGAAGGTCAAGCAATCCGGACGCCCATCTGATTCGGTTCGGGAACTCGCTGGCACGCGAGTTCTCCGTGATGTCGGCAAAGCCTACAGCCTGCAATGCTTTTACCTGTTCCTGTTTATTGAGACGCAGCAGGGTTGCGCTCTGTTCTTTTGTACTCATGTTATTTGCTGTTTACTATATCGTTAATATCCATATTTTCTTCCGCAAACCGTTGAAGGTATTCTTCATAGGTTTCACCATTATAATAGTCCATGATTTCACCCACATTATCCAATGTGACTTCGGGATAATAGGGTTCTCCGCCATACGCTTCCGCATTAAACCAGTCGATGATCTTGATATAAGCGTCGATTATGGTGCTGACGGTCAGACCTTCGAAGCCGTTACGGATCGCTTCTATATCCGAGTTCTCGATGACTTCATCCAGCAGATAGTTCCCGGTAAGTACGGGCTTCTCTACCTGATTACCGTTTTCATCCAGTCCCCCGATACCGAGTTGCAGGATTTCCAGCACTTCCGAACCGTTCCCGATGAAATCACGGTTTGTGATACGGATATGGCGGAATACGACATTACCTTCCTGCGAATCGATTATATCGCGGATCATCTTTACAACGTCGATAAGAGGGCAGTTTTCCACCCGCAGTGTGGTGATGTTCGGCATGGATTCAACAACGATGCCTGTGTCCGCATTCAGCCCCTTATAGCTCAACTTATCGAGGTTCATCAACTTGAACTGTGTCATGGCGGTCGGCAATTCCGCATATTGAACCGGACAGCCACCCACAAAGTTGACGATTTGAAGGGAACTGCCGTACGCCAACAGGCGCAAAAGGCGTGTTGCCCCGGTCAGGTCAAGAGATACCAGCTTTTTGAAGTTCTCAACGTTCAGGAGTCTCATGTACGGTTTCTCACCAAGCGGGAGGTCTGTGACGCTATTGTTGGCATATCCTTCGCGCTTACTGCCGAACACCAGTTCCTCGACACGGATCAACGTAGTGAAGTCCTTTGCCTGTGTACCGTCGATGTTGACAGTACTCAAATCACCCAAAGACTTGATCTTTGATGCACCGATAATATAGATCGCGCTCGATGAGTTTGAACCGTCGAAATGGAATGTCACCTTTGAGCCGTCTTCTTCCGCCCATGCCCCCTGTTGTGCGGCTGGCGTATTGAAGCCCGCCCACAATTTCCATTGCTCGCTTGCGGTCACTTCGATATTGATGTCCTCACCGATGGCGCGGAACATGCACATATTATCCGCCTTCAGGATCGTGCTGACACCGAAATAAGCGTCAAGGAAGTCATAACGGGCAGACACATAGTAATGGCGGTAAGGGATACCCATACCGGAGATCACGTTGAACGCCTGACCGCCCGGATTGGTGATATACTTCGCCACGGAATCACGGCAGGCGACGATCGCAGGGATCAAGAGGTGGTCTTTTTCTTCCGATTCACGCAGAACAGCTTCGTAGGAGAAAGCGGATTCGCCACCCGGAAGGCGCGATGTGCGGATTTTCTCTGCGGTCGCTGCAAGTCCGACCTGATCATAACGCCACATGCCTTGCCAAACGACGCTCATACGTCCGGCAAATACGTTTTCCCCCTCCATGACGCTGTCAAGCATCACGTTATACGGAAGTTTGAAGATACCGGAATTATTCTTTCCGTTCGTACTGTCAGAATCATAATCGTGGTTCATGTACCAACGGTAAATACCATCCGGGCAGAGGTACAAAGCCCACATGCTGTTTTTCGATAACTGGTCGACGCCTGAATGATACAGGATACGGACTAGGTATGCGCGGAAAGAAGCCACGCTGCAATACTTGTCCATTTCCTCAACCAGCTTCCGGTATCGGTTTTCGAGCGTATCGCTGACCTGTGCCCCGTTGATACTGATTTTGCCGCCTGCCATACGGTTCTTCGGGTTACATGAATACACCCATTCGCAGAACTGTTTCCAACGGTATGGTGTCTTCCTTCCGAGCGCATAAGCAAGACTCATGTCATCATCGTCCGGTGTACGGAATTCAAAGAACATCGTCCATTTGGGAACAAGGCTTTCCGTTGACAGTTCCGCACCGTACAAGCCTTTCACCCACTTGCTGTGCGTCGACTGCATGGTCATGAAGTTGTCGATATCATCGAAGATGCACATACCTTCATAATCAAGCATTTCAACACATTCAACCGGATTCAGGACACGTCCGGTAACGACCGTTTTCTTGCCGTTGAAAGAGATTGTTCCGGTAGTGTTCTTCCATGCCCCGTCGACGTATTCCATGAACTTGTACGAAGCGTCCGTCGATTTGGAAAGCATGTAGATCGTATCCTGATCGTAGTCGTCAGCATGGGACATGAAATAGGATTCCGTCACGTCCGGAAGGTCGGTGAAGTCGCCATAACTCAAACAGTCGGCATTGTAGCCGGGAACATCCTTGAAGCCGAAAGTCGGTGGATTTCCCTTGTCAATGTTCCAGTCACCGCGACACCAAAAGTACGCGTCATTGATATTTCCGGTATCCGACTTGAAGACAAGCACACTGTTACCGTCAATACTTGTACGCAAGTCCAGCGTGTTGTTTTCGTCCGCATAGTACGCGTTCTGCGCTGGGGTCATATATTCCTCGCCCAAAGCCTTCTGCATATCGTTATTGATACGGGAAATCGGGGTGTTTACCTTGTCGGGTGATGCATAGTTGACCTTCAGACAAACCTTGTCGAATGGAATAGTCTCACCACGCAAAATGATTTTCTTGTTTGCAATCGCGTCGAGCAAAGCCTGCGGAGCCCGTTCCGGATACATTGCGCGGATGATTGCTTTTTTAAGTTTATATTTCCTATTCTTATAGGTTGGATAGAAGGCGGATGTCGTTCCCTGATTGGTCGTTTCCACGTTCTCGATAATAAGGCTCATACCCTTATCTTTGCAGAACAGGTACAGGTCTGTATATATCTTGGTGGACGTATCCGTTACGTTATCAAGCGTTTCAAGTTTATAATCCCCGTGCGGCATTTCCACCAGACAGTCACACATTTCAAGTGCTTTGTTCAGGTCGATTTTGTTGTCGGTTAGGATATCGTTCTTTTTATTCAAGGCAATCATTTCGTCTGTGTCGGACTTGCCGATTACAAACTCGTCGTTGATTTGCTCGTCTGCCATTTCCTTTTCCCAGGACAAAAGACGGTACATATACAGTTCCCCGGATGTTCCGGAGAAGCTGATTTGCTCGGACTGTTTAAGCGCACTCTGTCCTGCCGTATATTTGGATGCTCCAATCAAGTCCCCATCACAATACAGTTTTATGTACCCTTTGCCATCTTCTTCCGCATTTGCCTTTTCAGTGACGAAAGCAAACTCGTAGATGTCACCCGGCTTGAAATAGCGTTCAATCAGTTCAGTTCCGAGGGCTTTGAAATACACACATTTTGAAGTGATACGCCATCCGATTTGATTGGCTTCGTCCCAACATGACACGACGTTCGCATCAGGATCGGCAGCGTTTTGCGTCTTTATCTTGATGATTGTGGTCGACCCGGTCTGTTCGATATTGGTACGGTTATAGGGACGATAGGTACATAATGCGGTGGCGTCATCCGAAACCTTGAACGCCTTTCCTTCGGTCTTGTCGATGACAAAGGCATTCGTGGAATAGTTGAATCCGGTCTGCTTCATTTCATAAAGTCCGTACAGCCATGACTTGTCCTGATCCGAATTGTCCTTGTCTGCCGGATTGAAACAAATCATATAGCTGGAGTCACCATTGATGTCTATGACGGAACTGTTAACGGAGTACTCGATCGTATTGCTTTCTCCGGCTCCGCATTTGCCGTAAATACCCAGCACGTTCCTGATATTGTCCGCAATCGTAAAACCGTCGACACGGGTGGACAGGTTGAATGTACTGTTACGTCCTACTGATACGGTAGTCAGCACCGTATCGGTTTCACTGTTGTCTCCGGTAGAGGTATTGGTAACTTTCGCGACCTTGTGTAGTTCGACATGGGCATCGGTAGCGACATGGCTGGGATCATAGCACGCCACTTCGATGTTCAGGTTTGCATACTTCCTGACTGACCATGCCGTTTCCGTTTCTTCGGAATGTGCCAACGAGACAACGGGCATAAGGCTGGACGGGTTGACGATCATCACGTCAAAGAACTGGTAGTTCGACCATACGCCCGATTCCACGTCCTGTGCGACAATCCTGACAGTATATGCACCATGCTTCAGTCCCAAAGACGAAACGTTGATTTGCAAGTCCTGTGAGCGTGTGGAAGCCACGCTGGTTTGTGAGATCAGCTTCCATTCGTCGCCTATTTTGATATGTGCCGTAACGGTTGACTTATTGGCGGAGGACAGTTTGAACACGTCCGTCATGGTGATGAGTCCCGAACCTTCCTGCAATGTTTTGTACAAAGCCCATACGCGCGATAGTTTCAGGTTTACAGCCGTGACGCTGATTGTCTTCTGTGCGGTGTTTCCCCCGTCATCGGTGGCAACGATTACGAACTTACGGTTCATCGCTTCGCTGAAATAGCTTTTTACCGGGATGGTGAAAGAGTAGTCCGTATCGGATGCGGAACTTTCCCGGTTCACGTTGAACGTTTCAAGCGTTTCACCCGTTGACTTGTCTTTCAGTTGCAGGGTTTCGATATTGTTGTATGAAACCATTTCGCCCGATCCGGTACGTGACAGGATTGCAAGCCTGATTGTCAGGTCGTCAGTTCCGAGTGCGGCATACAGGGACGTTTTTTGTGGATAGATGTACACGATAGTTCCGGCAACGTCTCCACCGCCACCAGTTCCGACTGCAAATGTGAAACCGTCCCCCAGCGGAAGCCCTTCCGCATTCTTCATGTACACACGCACCGTTCCGTCTTCTGCCTGTTCGCCATCCACGTCGACGGGCATGGCATCATAGACCGCACCACCCGCTACCGGATTCACGCTGTCCTTGATGATTTCGGAGTCTGTTTCGACAGTTCCCCCGGCTGCAGAACCAAAGTCAATCCATGCCGCCAAGTCATTATAATCGGCACGGGATGCGCACAGCTGTTTGGACTCGAACGTTTCTTTTCCGGTGCGGTAGATAATAACTACACCGGGCTTGATGCATTCTGTCTCATTCGCTGTCTCGTAGGCTGTCAGGGCATTGATAGCAGTTTGAAGAATATAATATCCGTTTGACAGTGGTGCAATTTCATCGACCAGCAGCACTGCGCCTTTGCCCGTCATGTCACCGCCAGCACCACCGAAATCCGTCCAGTTTGCTTCTGTGGCAAAGCCTTCAAGGGATGATCCGGCAAATTGCTTGGACTCCCATTCACCTTCAGCGATTTTATAGGTCAAAACAATACCCGGCTTACGGTAGATGATGTTGTCCATATTTTCCCTTTCCGTAATCGCGGCAATAGCTGCAGGCAAGGAATAAACAGAGCCGCCACAAACTCCGTTGACGTTAATAACGGACAAGGCTTTGTTAGCCAGCGGCAATGCTGAAGACGCGGTAGCCTGTGCGTCTTCAGCCGATTTCTTTGCCACTTTTGCAGCCAAGTCCGCAGACGCGGCTAACTGCATCGCGTCGGAGTCGGCAGAAAGCAAAGCCCCGGCAAAGTAGATGTAGGTCTTGTTGCCAAACAGGTATATTTTATTCTCGTGCGGGGATGTCCGGTCAGCGTTCATGTAGTTGTCAACACCCCTCCAACTTGGATAATACTTGTTGTCAACGAAGTAGGCAAATTTACCTTTGCTAGCAACAAATACAACCTTACCGCCTTCTGCGGTTGCGCTGGACTGCTCCAGCACAATGGAAGCGTCAGTCGCTATTTCGTCAAAGCGTTCCGTTGAATGATGAACGAAATCTACCATTAAAGAAGACACGTCCTTCGATGTACTGTCGGCATCGTCGGAAAGGCTTTTAAGTTTACCCCATACCGTCCCGTCTTCGCTTTCTGATGTTTCTTCCGTACCGACATTATCGGATAGTTTTCCGATGTTTTCATTTGCTTTTTTTGCGGATTCCGCTGCTTCGTCGGCTTTCTTTTGTGCAGCATCAGCCGTATTCTTTGCCGTTTCTACATCTTCTTTTTTTGCATATACGGAAAGGTTACCTGTCGTGCTGACAAGTTTCCAGCCGGGATTCTGAAAGGCATAGATGTTGCCGTTGTCGGCTGCATCAGGGGTGCTGTCATCATATACTGTCACAATCTGACCAAATTTCAACGGCTTTCCGTCAGAGCCAGCCGGGGAAGTACTGTCCGCGTTCATCTTCGCGACGGTCGTATATGTATTACGAATACCCAGTCCCACCTGATTCTTTTCCGCTTCATTGATGACATCTAGCGTCTCATCAATCAAACCGCCCACTTCGTCAGGTGATATGGATAGGGAGTCTTTCTTTGCGGAAAGTTCCTGTGCCCGTCTTTTTAATTCGTATATTGTTGCCATTATATCACTTCTTTACTAAAAATTGAACCTGATAGGAAAACCCTTCGGGAAAGTCTCTTATAGCTTCTCCTTTGGATATGTCATATATAAGTGCTGAACCGTTAGCCAGTTGGAAAGTATGAATTGCGGAAGCGTTGTCACTCCTTACAACTACTTGGGGCTTACGATCCGCTTCATAATAGTCATAATACACCCACGGTGAAAAATTACCGGAGATGGCTTTCAAAGCCCGAAAGTTAATTTTTACAATATCAAAGCCTTGATTGCTTTTAAAGACCTTAAAAGAGACAGATAAACTATCCTCTGAAATATTGCTTGCCTTTGTACGAACTTCAGTCTCTTCATAAGTCATCAGGTAATCGTTCATGCTTTTTATCGAAGAAGCGGACACGTAAATATCGGATGAGGTAACCGTATCCGTGAGCTCGACTTTCCGGTACTGATATACGTTGTTTTCGGACGTATTTTCATATACCTCTTTTTGACCTTCTGTACTGACCACTTTCCAGTAAAGGTTAGCGTTCAAGCCACCTTCAAAACTGCCTTCCTCTACCCTGTAAACTTCTCCGTTAATCGCTATATAACCTTCCTCCCAACTGTATGTTACCGGGTGTCCGGCAATAGCGGGAGGAATCGGTATATTACATCCGGAAAGAATGACATTGCCGTATGTGCTGACTATCGCTTTTATAGTGTCTGCAAATGCGCTTTGCATAAAGTCCAAATCATCCAAATAAAACGGCTGTCCGCCTTCTTTAAATAACAGTTTATTCATATTCGTATATTTTAAGGACGTAGGTTCGTCCGGCTGGTTTATAATAGTCTATCAAATTTTTAATTTCACCCTCATACGCTGACAGGAACGACGGTATATTCACCATGTAATTTCCTGAATAATTTCCTTCACCGCGCTGCTGGATGTATTTTATTTCTGCCCCTTCACTCCGTTTATGCAAATAAGACGGTATTTGTTCTTCCCTGCGATGATACAGGTAGAATTCCTTTCCCGCAATATCAGTTATGTATATTTCCCGGTTTTTTAAGAAAAACCTGTCGTTCAGGACTTTTTCAATATATATCACTTGACCGTTGATGTTCAATTTGTCAATAGCCTGCTTACGATAACTTTTGTACAGGGTATAGATGAAAATCAAAGGAAGCAGGAAGACCGAGATAATTGCAAATATCTTCCTTTTCCTCAATGACGGACGAAGCACATACTGCGCGTATTTGATAATGTCAAAATCATACCACATAAGTCAGAGAAGTTTCAAGGCTGTTTAAGATGAAGCATCCGGCTACAGCCGTATAGTTATTATTTTTAATTACATTATATTCCGTAGCGGATGACGCTTTCGCGGCACATTCTCCAAGCTCAATGTCCAGCACTCCTTCAACTTTTTGGATTGCATCAACCAATTTCGTTTTATTGAATTTACCTCCATACTCGATGCCCTTCAGGTAATCATTGATAGCAATGACCACAGGTTTGCTGCCATCGGACAAACGTACACCGGAAGAATTGATAACCATCGGGTCGACTTCTATGGTCGCGTTGATACAGATGTCGTCTGCCTTCATTGATTGGATAGAGAGAATTACTCCGGCTATTTTAATCGAGTTCATATAGCTTTTAAATGCCGTTAAAACATCTCCGGTCAAAGGACAGGGAAGCCCGCCTTCGTCTCCGGACACAAGTATTTGAATGCTTCCGCCACGGTCTTTGACTGCCACATATTTGACAAGCTGTTTTGTCTCATCATAAGTGGAATACCGGAACTGATATTTCTCCGGATCATAAACCAGCGGATCACCATACTGGAAAGCCAGCGCACTGCTATGATACCAGCGCACGGTCGGTATGATATTAGCGTCAATACGTTCTTCAACGTCCGTTTTGAACTGGTCAAACATTTGCTCTATGACGTGCGCTGTTGCCGCAAAAATGTAGAACAGGGTGCTTTCTATTGACACGGGAGAAAACACCGAATCAAAGTCGGCATCACCTGTGATACCGTATATGTCCCGGATGATGCTGTTAGACATATAGGCGTCCGTCATTTCTTTCTTTATTTCTGCGATTGTTCTAGCCATTATTTAAATTGTTCGGTAAATTGTTCTGTGAAAATTCTCAATCGTATTGCATTTGATGCAGTTTCAGAAGTAGCCGGGCAAACGGAGTTCCGCTGACAATAATCAGCCAGTTCGCTGTTATATACCTTCTCCGGTGTTTCGATTTCCTGTCCGGCTTTCAGGGTGTCCGTTATGCTCATATCGTTTGCCTTTGCAAGCATAAACACCGCTTCGATTGTACCATATTCCTGCACGGCTATATCCAGCAGGGTTTGCCCGGCTTGTACTACTGTTTTCATTACATTTTTATAATTTTATAAAGGTATAGAACTAATACGATGCATGATATTACAGTTATTGCCGTCATCCACGGGGGAATGTAAGTAACCTCTTCAACGACCTTTGTATCATTCTTCTCCCGCTTCTCCAGTTGTACCTTCAATGTCATCAGGGTTTCCTGAATCTCTTGAATTTGCACCTGTAACTGTTCGTTATATGTTTCTTTCTCCTGTTTGGTGGACGTTCCTGTTGCTGTCTCCGTCGAAGTCGGGTACTGTTTCCCAGTCGAATCCGGTGGCGAAAGGTTTGTCTTTTGCCAGTTGAAATTCATCTGCTGCATCATTTCCATAATTCGCTCGACGTTCTTGTTTACGTCAACTTGCGTTTTGTCGGTGGACGTTTCTTCCTTTTCCGTCTGCTTTTGCTCTGTGCTAGTCTGATGGACGGTCGTGTCAATCTTCGACGAACGACAGGAACAGACAGACAGCACCACGATTGCGAATAGAAAAATGAGTATCTTTTTCATGGTCGAACGATTACAGGTGGTAAAAATGAGGTGAATTCACTCTTTACGTCGAAGCAGGGACATTCTTTCATCCATTCGCATTTCTCGACGATACCGTTCCCGTTCTTGTCCGGGCTGGTGTCACGATGTCCGAGGATATCGATAATGTCGTGGCGGTGGCAGATGTCTTGAACGAGCTCGCGCATCGCTTTCGTCTGCGCGTCCGTCCGGGTATCCTTTGCCTTGCCGTTCTTATCCAGTCCGCCTTCATAGCAAATGCCAATCGAACAACGGTTATAACTGATTTTCATACCGGGAACGATAAAGTTATCATGTGCTCCGATTTCGTTCTCCGCCCGCATGGGGATCACACGTCCGTTTTTTCGGATATAATAATGGTATCCCCATTTTCCAAAGCCACGGGCTACGTGTGAATCATTAATTTGCTTCTCTGTGAAATCTTTGTCCTCGCGTGTCGCAGAACAATGAATGATAATGTATGTAGGTTTATTCATCTTTCTTTTCCTCCTTATTTTCTGTTTCGTCTTCTCCTTGAATGTATTTCTTATACTTGCATTTATACCTGTAATCAACTCCGAAGAGTGCGCCCGCAAAAGTCGAAACTTCGCCATAGGCGACTAAAACAGAGTTGTCAATCTGCCCCGTAGGTTCAACCCAAAATCCGCAAAACAGTAGGGTCATTCCGGATACGGACAGGAAAACTGCGATCCATAACTGTACGTGTAGTCTTTTCATGATACATACTTATAAAATCAGGCGGAAGACTATCCACACCAGTAATATGACCGCATCTGCCAACAACGCCCCGCGTACCGTCGCCCGGATGTCTGCCGTGTCCGGATCATCGTCTTTCGATTCTTTCCATTTACCAGCCAGCCATGCGAAAACAGTCCCCAAGACCATGCCGCCCAATACGCTAAGGAAGCTCACTCCAAACAGGAAAACTGATGCTACCACGCACACGGCTAAAATGAGCATTCCAATTAGTCCGTGAATGATTTTGTCCACTCCGAACTTTTTAATCAAATCGTTACTTGCTTTCATTTTCGTTAATTTAATCGTTAGTAATTTCAATATTTATTTTGTCCACCAGTTCCGAATAGTCAATGCCTGCCCGTTTCAGGTGGACTTTCATTTGTTTTTCAATGACTATTTTATTAGCCTTTGAACGTATGTATCGGATCAGGTTTGCTCCAAGAACCGGGTCTTCCTTCAATTCTCCCTGATTCAGTTCCAGCACTATTGCCGCGTTTTGAATCAGGGTATCACCGACTGCAAATCCAGTCAGTTTCCCGTCTGTCGCTGTATGCGGAACAATCCTGATATCACCGTCTTTATCAAGTAATAGTCCTTTCATTGTTTCACCCTTTCGTTTTCAATATCCTTGACTTGTGTTTCCTGCAGGGACTCCGTAAAATAGGCGGACAATGCTGTTTTCAAAGCCGATCCCCCGTCGTTCGGAACAGGCGTCCAGCCGGACAATTTCTGTTTCAGCGAATTGATGTCCTTTTCTATCAGGTTCAGCCGTTCCGTCAGTTCACCGACTTTTACCAGTCCGCCCAATGCCCCGCCATTCAGTACAATTTCGTCCACTTCGTCAGCGGAGATCAGGAAGGTGTCGGTCTCCTGTCCCTCAATGATCCCGACCAGACAAGTCGTTCCCGGTTTCGGGTAGATACATAGTGCACCCATTCCCAACTGGACGTTATAGTATTCAAGTTGGTCAACGACTCCCGTCACGTCCATTGCCCTGTTGTCCTTATCAACCGTATCGACTGTTACCCAGCGCAGCTGCGCTTGTTTTGCACCGTTTATCCGCCTTTCAAACGCATCGCGTAATTGTTCATCCGTTGTCATTCCGCCCGTCCTCCTAGGTCTATTTTTTGTCTGTAAGTGGCATCGTCTCTGAAATCCTTTGTCACCTTCTCAACATAATAGCATCCATTCATTTCCGGTGTCACCTCACTTTTCAGGTCGATTGTCATTCCGTGATGAACGACAGGTACTCCGAACAGTTCGACACCCCCGCGATACTTCTGTTTTTTAAGGCTTTCGTAAAAATCCTTTGCAAACGTCTTCAAGTCCTCTACCTTGATGGACTTTCCTTTCTCATTGTAGGTAAGGTTATAAACCTCGCTTCCTTCTACCCCGGCTTTTGCTTCCAGTTTCTTACCGCCTGCACCAATGCTGACCACTTTAACCTGAAATTCACCGTTCGTTTCGTTCAAGTCCTGACTGACTGCGTTTTTTTCCAGTACAATCTTCACCTTTTTGGTGTCAACCTTTTCGGAATATACATTTCCGCAATACAGGACTTTACCGATGAAATAGCAGTGAAGGTTAGTCTTTTTCCGTATGTCGTCAAAAATCTCCGCAACCGTTTTTGATGAATACCGTACTGCGCCAAGTTCCGCATCATAGTTAGTTTTCACCTCATAGTCTTTGGCAACATCTGCCAGCAGCTTCTTCAGCGTGACATTCTTTGCGGAATAGGATACCGTCTTTCTTTTTAGTTTGTACATTTCATCCTCGCACCGGATCGTCACCGGGACACCCCAGCCGATTAATGAAATATACCCCTCAAATTCCGTGTACAGGTCACCGTCATATCCGAGTTCAATTTTCACCTGATCCCCGGCAGACAGCATTTCCTTCAGGTCTTTTCCTGCAAAGTATTTGATACGCCTGGGAAGTATTATTTCAGCCGAATCCGTCAACATCTTCCATGAACTTTCGATGTGAACCGACGATATCGCATGAATGACCAGTTCCTCGCGTTTTTCGTTTGCCGGAAATATGATCCGGCTGCACATCATATAGCTCATAATGTCAATTCGTAAGGGTTGTCACTTGTCGCCTCTATCGTGAAGGGGACTACGCTGCTGTTTCCCTGAATCGGGTTGAACGAAAGGTTATCAATGACAATGGAATAAATATCCTTGTTATTGAAGATACTTCCCGTCACTCCGATCGCTTCCGTCACTTTGCGGAACTTATTAAGAGCGTTCACCTGTTCGGCTACCGTCTTGTAACCGTCCCGGCTTTTATCGGCTATGCAAAATCCCCGGATGTTGATTTTCCAGTCATCAAGCCCGTAGATTTCTTTCACAGTCCCGTGAACGCCCAAAACTTTAGTCTTCGAGCAGTTCATCGAGCGCGAAAAATCAACGATAGTTGCATAGGGCATCGGAAAACTAGCCATGTTCATCGTACCGCGTGACCCGTCCGGATTATAGGTGCTGTATTGCTTGTTTCCGTCAAGAGTAAACGTTCCGATCACCGGAGTCCCCATCCAGCTATACGCTTCGGCTTCGGCATCCGGAATGGTTGTCACTCCGGTATATTGTCCCGGATCGTAATCCTGCAGGGTGCGTCCCCACGGAAGATAAATCGGGGATGAGATTCCGAAAACTTCCGTGAACAATGCACCAATATTTAACGCTGTATTTCCTGTCATAACTTTATCCTATTGCTGGTACTGTATCGGTCATCACTGCCAAAATTTCCCGTTTAACTTTATCCGCAATTTCACGCGTATCCGCACCTCCTGAAACCCTGAAATTATTGTTGAATGTCACGTTCATGGTGATGTTTTTCACGCTGCTTCCGCCTTTCCCGCCAAGTCCGGTCTTCTCATCGGTTGCCTTTGTCCCTCCAGTTGCCAGTACGGTTTGCCCGTTGACTGGAGACAAGGGGGAATTCAGGTTAAAACTGGTATCTCCTTTTTTCTCTCCGTCTTTAGGATGTGACTTTTCCCAGTCTGCCATGCCTTCTTTCCAGCCATCTGAAAATGCGCTGCCGACCTTTTTACCCCCTTCAAGTGCTTGCTGTGATAGCCTGTCCCAAACATCGCTGAAATGGAAATCATCATCAAACCAGTTTGCCGGGTTGATGACATCAACAATGGCTTTCATCACGTTAAAAATGAACTTATAGTATTCCGTGAAGATTACTTTTATAAAGTTCCACAAGGCATAGAAGAAGGCGCGTACTCCCGCAAACTTATTCCAGAGAAAAGCGACCAGTGCTGTAATGGCAGTGATTGCAAGTGCTATCCATCCAATAATCGGAATACTGTAAATAGCGGTGGATATGAGAGCCGAAGAAGTAACTGTTGATACGACCATTTTAGCCATCCCCGCCAGCCATGCAATTGATGATTTGATGGAGACTAGAGTCATGATCTGTCCGATAGACCATGCGACAGTTCCGAGCGTCACCAATGCCCCGACAAGGACTCCCAGCACTTCAAGAACTGGCGCAATAGGTTCTACAAATTCAAAGAAGCTGATTTTCAGGTCATCAATAAACGCTTGCATGCGTTTCTGCTTTTCGGCATAGGTATCCATTTGTTTGCCTGCCATATCGACTGCTGAAGTAGAACCCTGTATCGCTTCCGTCCATGTATCGATTTGGTCTACGCCATCAATTAAAGCCATCGCTGAAGCTAGGTTTTCACCCCCGAACAAGGCGGACATGATTGTCGCGTTGTGCATGACCGGAGTCAGGGCACGCAGGCGGTCAGTCAGTGAAAGGGACTGGTTTTGCATCGTTTCAATACTGACCCCGGCAGCTTTTAAAAGCTTGACCGCGTCCGTAGTCGGAGCCTGTAATTTGACTATCGTATTACGCAAGGCAATACCGCCTTCAGAACCTTTTTTCCCTGATTTATCAAGCAACTGGATTGCAGAGTTCGTTTCAGCGAATTCAACTCCGAATGTTTTTGCGACACTACCCGTTTGTTTCAGTGCTTCAGCTACCTCTTTAATTTCGGCAGAACCTTCGACGGTTCCTGCCGCCATGATGTTCATATAGTCCGTCATGGTTTGTGCAGCCTTCATCGGATCGTCGAGCGAAACCTTGTACTGGTTCATGGCGGTGGACATGGCGGCAGACGCTCCGGGCACATCATTCTGCATCGTCTTACTAAGTGTCATTACATTATTCGACATGATTTCGAGCGCGTCCGGTGCTTTTTTCAGTTCCGGAGTAATCTTTGAAAGCAAGTCCTTGTAAACACCCATAGCATTTGCTGCATCAACACCGAAGGCTTTTGCCGTGTTACGGGCTTTGCCAGCGAGAACGTCCAGTTCCTTTCCTTCCATATTGGTGATACCGGACATTTCAGCAACGGCAGTTTCAAACCGGATACCCGGCTCGATAGCATCGTTAAAGGAATCACGGATATTGTCGACACCTTCCTTCAGCTGGTTGAGAAAGAACATTCCTTTTCCCAGCCCTTCCAGTTTTCCGGCTGCTTTCCCCGATGTTTCTCCAAGACGGTCGACCACTTCTTCCGTGTCGTCGATTACCCGTGTAGCTTCCTCGGCAGCATCGGTCGCGGCATGTAACGGAGAGGTGATCCGGTCAACCAGTTCCAATATCCATTGAGTCACTTGCATTGTCTTTTGAGAATAATCGGTTTACTACTTTAGCGACTGCATTATGCACCACTATTTCAAATTCTTCCAACTCAGTTTTCCGCAACATGCGGTATTCGGCATAGAGCCTGAGCCATTCATCTTCGTCCAGTTTGTCCGGGACGTCGACGCCATATACTTTTTTCAGGATGGCATCTATTCCCTCGACAAGACTGAACGATTTTGAATATTCCTCTATGCTTTGCTGATAAAAGCCGCCTGTCCAGCAATCAGTTCCCCGATAGCGGTGAGGACAGAAGTATAGACAGCGGAATCTTCCAGTGCTTCCATGTTACCAGCCGCCACGCAATTTCGGATCAGGATATCATTCGCTTCTTCAAGGTCTTCCTTTTTCTTCGCCATTGCCAACAAGACATTTTTGCCCGGACGGACAATCAGGTAGTCATAACGCTCGTCTTCATCCACCTGTATGGTGACATGTTTCAGTCGTTTCCCGTATTTCGTTTTCAGTTCTGCGTGCTCTTCTTCCTTGAAGTCAACGATTAGAGCCTTTTCTTCCGCTGTCAGTTCCTCGTAAGGCTTTCCAGCCTTGATTTTCTTATCTTCCATTTTTAAAAGTCTTTTAAACGGTTATTAAACTACATTGCTACGTTCCAGTCGATGTGGCTGGGAAGAAGGGTGAATTGTGTTGCAATGCTTTTATCACCCTGCTTTACGTCTACGCCATTGTCTACAAATTCGATGTTCCGGATTACGTCTTTCATGATAAGTCCTTTATACTCATACATGACCGGAATATCGAACGGTTCAATATCCATGAGACGCTTTCCCGGACCGAGTGTCAACTGCAAGGCGTTCACTTCTTCTTTCAGAAGGGTGATCGATGCTTCAGCCTTGTAATTTCCTTCACCACGACCGACGGGAAATTCACCAGCCCCGTAAATGTTCTCTTTCTCTTTGCTGTCCTTGTAGGAAAGGGCTGTAATGCCTTCTACATGACGTCCGAGCATGACAACCTTGACGCTGTTCCATCCGGCTATTTTTCCGAATTTGTTGATTAATGTTCCTAACAGTCCCATATTTTTAGATTTTATTCGTGAAACCCAAATCAATCTCAAACTCATGTACAATACCGTCCGCAACCAGTCTCACCTTGATATTAAAAGGCTTGTCGCTGACAGCCATCTGTTTGGGGTTGATGTAAATATCGAAGTCCGCAATATTCTCCGAATTGACCATGCTTTCCAGTGCGGATTTGACAAGCGCGTCCCAACTGCTGATCGTGGTGTTACTGATATATCCGGTTGACGGATCAGCCTTCACCTTGCTTCTTACACGAGGCAAAAGAGTACTGCGGATGATGCGTGCAGCCTTGTTCCAAACAGCGTTATATTCTATGTAAGCATAGTCGCTGCCCGCTTCCGTACAAGTACATGAATTGCTGAAGAAGAACCCGGCATACCCTTGAAAGCTACCGACAAAGTTATACCCTTTGCCTGTCAGATTTTTCTGGTCGGATACGCTCAACTGCGAGAAGGGTTTGCCATTGCTCAAAGCCGCATCCAGCCAAAGCCCGTTCAGTTTGTTAGTCAATGGATAGTCCTTTGTTCCCTTTGCTGTCCGTGGGTGGTTTTCAATATCGACGCTGCCCATGTTTTCATGTACATAGCGGACAGATAACATTCCGAGTGCGCTGCCGACGGCAGCATGTGTCCTGTACGCTTCGTCCTTTGCTGCCTGTGCCGGATCTTGTCCTATCACGACAGCGACATTTTCAGAGTCCAGCTTCCGAAGATCGACAGCATCATTAATGGCATTGATATACTTACCGTCCCCTTCCAATACTACCACATCGATATACAGATGGTCTTCCCTGAATTTATTGACCATCTTCTGTGTCTCTTGTACGGCTACGGTGATTGTCTCGTCCGCAGTCAGTGAGCAGATACCAATGGTATTTACCCCGTTGATGGTACGCACCGCATTGACAAAATCGTCCTTCGTCATCAGGCTTGACACCTTTTCGGACTTCGGGACTAGCATCAGATACAGTGAACGTTCCGGAGACAGGCGGAAGACTTCGCTGGTATGATAATGCACCAGTTCCTTGTTCTCAAGGTCGATAGTATCGTCCCATCCCAACGCTTCCAAATCGGTGATATCGTTCAGGACTTCCGGCTTGTAATACTCAAGCTTTCCGATTTCCGAACCACCGACCACGAGCAAAATGACGCGGTCGCTGGTATCGGTATCCCGTACCAGTCCGCCATTCACTTTGTTAATTGATACTCCTGTAAAATTTCCCATGATAATTGTAGTTATTCAGATTTAGCCGATAAAATTGCACCAACACCGAATTCCTCGATACGGTCTACAATGCCGTAAGTTTGAGTACGATATTCGGATGTAGGACTTTTACTGCGTGTGTCAGTCGTTTCCGGCTTATACAGCGATTTTACGCTTTCAAGGTGATAATACGTATTAGGAGCATAGAAGAAGGTACTTGCCTGAAAATCCGTGTCGGCAGGAGCTTTTCCCTCATCAATCTTTTTCAATGTAGTCGCATTATAATATGGAGTATCATTGTTCTCAAAGAATTTTAGCCCCATGAATCCTTTCGGCTTTCCGGTAATTGGATCAACGTAGAATGTACGGTCATAGAAATACTTGGATGCATTCTCATCCAAGAGCAAGTCTCCCATGTGTAAAGGACAAAGCACCATATAAAGCGCGTCACTGACTGGAAGATTCCAAGTCTTAACTTGCGTTGCGAAGTTAACCAAATCTTTATAGCACAAACGGAGTCGTCCTGTACCGTCATTAGCACCTGTTGTTTTAATGACTGGCATTTCTTTTTTTTCGTTATCGTTTGGAGCTAACTTGTACAGGACATGGTTACGGATACCGACTTGGAAGGCTTCGTTATGTTTCACACGAATAGACGCCCGTTTGTCAAATGCAAGGTAACGGATTTCGTCATCTGTACATGATGTCGGTTCTGTGTCATAAATCTCCCAGGGAACTATGATATTTTGTCCTGTCATAGCTTTGGGAGTGAATTCCTCTGTATTATTCACGCGGAAACCGACATTGTTAATCAGTTTATTTCTGCGTATGCCATCTGCTGCTAAAGCTCCGGCAGGGACAGAGCCTAAAACTTGCATGAAGTCCGCTCTGTAATTGCGACGTTCGATCAACAGTTGAGGATCGACGTACTTGTTCAAATAAAAACCGTCTACTGGTAGTGCCATATTCTTTTTTTTAAATGGTTAGTATTTTATTTTCCGTTGCGCTTTACGTAGTCATTTAAAAGACGTTCGTATTCCGACGGATTTTTCTCCATGATATTTTTCAAAGCCTCCGGATCGTTTTGAAGGTCTTCGAACTTTTCGTTTGTGGTATCTGTCAGATTAGGAGCGTGAACTTCCGGCATTTCCACAGGCTTGATGGCATCAAGCAGCTTCTTCGCGGTATCGAAGTTGCTGGTCAGGTTCGCTTTCCAATCTTCGCGCACGTCAGCAGTGATTCTTTTTTCCTTGATAGCTTTGTTCAGGACGTTTTCGATCTCCTGTTCCTTGCGTTCCTCTTCTTGTCTTTCGAGCATATCAACGCGGTCTGCCTTGCGTTTCCACACGTCTACCTGCGCGATAAATTGTGCTTCCGTGGAGCTTGCGTCCATTCCGAAGCGGGAAGTCAACATTGTTAAATCCATGTCATTTTTTGATTTTTCGTTATTAATAGAGTCAGTAATCTCAATTTCACCTGTATAGCCGCAATTGGTAATCATTTGTGCCGTAGCCTTATCCACCTTTGCCTTGCTTGTTACTTCCGTCACAAAGCCGTTTTCCTTTGCTTCCTGTGCGCTCATCCAGTAGTCGCCTTTATCCCATGCGTCTTTGATTTTTTTCTTGTCGGTACACTTGGAAAGGAAAGCGTTCAGGTAGTGGTCATTCAGCTTGCGCATGACCTCCAACGTAGACTCAATATCAGCGACTTTTCCGCATGCGCCCCCGCTGACTTGGTGAATCATAAAAAGTCCGTTAGCGGGCATGGAAAATGATGTACAGTTAATAGCGACGTATGTTGCCGCACTAGCTACCAGTGCACCACCTTCACCTGTAATTTTGCCGGGAAACCTCTTGATCACGTTCACGATCTCATTAGCTTCGAAGCATTCACCACCGGGAGAATTGATATAGATGTGCACGTCTTTGATTCCTGATTTTATCAGTTGCTCAACCTTAGAAGTGAATTCCGCTTCCGTCTCCCTCCATTTTGATATCGTGCCTTTGAGTTCAATCCGGGCACGTCCGTTTTCCGCTGTTGCAGTCAGATTCATTTTCGCGATATTTAAAATTTCATGCTGCAAAATTGAGAAAGGAAAGGCGGGTACGGAAAAAGCGTTTTCATCTTGGAAAAAAAACAGTGTTAACAAGGACGTATTTTTTCCAACTTGGAAAGAATACGTTCCAACATGAAAAGCCATTTTCCACAGGTGGTGTTGAAATCTGACCTTTGCTTGCGTAAACGAAAGGAAGCGATATGCCAAGTAAAGAGTACTACCGTAAATTAAAGAAGGAGGCGCACGACCTTTATGTAAGGGATGGAATGATGTGCAAGGAGATTTCCGAACGTATCAACGTGTCGGAAAGGTCTGTATCAAATTGGATCAATGAGAATGACGCACTTTGGAAAAAAGAACGCCAAGCGTCCGTCATTTCATCAAAGAAGCAAGGGGACAACCTGAAGCAGATTATCAACATTCTTGCGGATCAAAAGCTGGAACTATTGCGCATGATTGACGAAGCTATTGCAGAAGGTGATAGTGATAAGGTGCTGGAGTTACGGAAACAGGCGGCAGGACTGGACAACAGCGTGGCGCAATGGGGTAACCAGCTCAAAGAGGTAGACAAAAAGAACCGGATAACACTGGCTATATACATTGATGTAATGGGCAGGATATTCGATGCGATGAAGGCATACAATGCCGAACTTTACTTCAAAACACTGGACTTTCAGGAGAACCACCTTTATGAAGCCGCAAAAATGTTAGGATAATGAAAGTCGAAGATAGCAAAGCCCTCAAAGAGTATCAGGAGAAGCTAAAGCGTGCGCGGTGCACAGGCAACTTGATTGATCCGGACGAATCACTGACAGTTCGGATGAACCGCATACAGCGTGCAAAAAGTGATGTCAAATACCTTGTCGAGACTTATCTTCCCCATTATGCGACCGCAGACTGTGCGGACTTTCAGATCGCGCATGCCAACAAGGTAATGAACGATCCTATTTACAAAGGCTATGCGGAATGGGGACGCGGACTTGCAAAATCGGTATGGAACGACGTGATTATTCCTTTATGGCTATGGATCAATGGCGAGACACATTATATGTGTATCGTTTCCGATACGTTTGATCGCGCGTGTGACCTGTTGGAAGATATACGTGCGGAGTTCGAAGCAAACGAGTTACTGAAGCATGACTTTGGCGAACAGTATAATCCCGGATATTGGGAGAAGGGAAACTTCGTGACGATGAACGGGTTTATTTGTAAGGCGTTCGGTGCGAAGCAAAAGGTTCGTGGACTCCGTAAGGGTGCACATCGTCCTGACTTGTGGGTGGTTGACGACTTGGAGACACCACAGACAATCAAAAATAACCGGATGCAGGATGATTATGCGGACTGGATAGAAGCGGACGTACTGGCAACCATGACGGGAAAACGCAGGCGTCTGATAGGTGCAAACAACCGCTTTGCGTCCCGTATGGTACAAACTATTCTTAAACAACGGCATCCCGATTGGGACTGGCATTTGGTGAAAGCCTACGACCCGGTAACGTATGAACCTGCGTGGAAGTCAATGTATTCCGCACAGTTCTATCGGCAACAGGAAAAGGATATGGGTATTCTTGCGGCACATGCGGAGTACAATCATGTTCCACTTGTCAAGGGTAAAATATTCAAGCCCGAAATGGTGAAGTGGGGAAAGCTCCCTGACCTGCACATAATGAATGCGATTGTAGCACATTGGGACATTGCGTATGCCGGAACAGATACGAGTGACTTTAATGCCTGTAAGATTTGGGGACGGCACAAGAACGATTTTTGGCTGATAGACGGATTCGTAAAGCAGTCAAAGATGAAACTCTGCGTACAGTGGATGTGCATGAAGCAGGCTGAATTCAAGGCAAAGGACATTATTTGCTTTTGGCAGTATGAATCCCAATTTTGGAACGATGAAGTGAAACGTATCATAGGGGAAGCCGAAACGGAGACAGGTGTAGAGCTGAACTTAGTCCCGGTACAGACTCCCAAAACAACAAATAAGGTACTTCGCATGATAAGCATGCATCCATATTATCAAAATTCCCGGATGCATGTCAACGAGGAACTGAAAGCAAACCCGGACATTGCTGTCGGTTTAAAGCAATTATATGCTGTCGAACCCGGCATGACAGAACATGACGATAGCCCTGACGCTGACGAACAGGCTGTGAAAAAGCTGGAGATATACACTGACACTCCACAATCGGAAGACGAACCCGCGACACGACCGTGGAAAGCGGGACGATATAAACGTAAATACACTTGGTAACTATGAAGTATATCAACATGGATGACCTGACAACCGTCATACAAAATCGGTTGCTGGTTGAAAGTATCGAAAAAGATGAAGAAGTCTTGGATGGAATTGAAGACCTTGTCATCAGTGAAGTATCTGCTTACATAAGCGGTCGTTATGACGTGAAAAAGATATTCGGTGTTCCTCCGATACGGACAGGGTTATTAATCCGGATAATATCCTGTATTACGGCCTTTCGTGCAGTAAGCCGGAATGCAGCCCGCAAAACGGGAAATAACCCGTTATCAGATATGAGCGACTGGGCTGACCTTATGCTTGCCAAGTTACGCGACGGGATCATGTCGCTGCCTCCTGAAATTCCTTTGATAACGGACGAGGAAGGTAATGTAGAATCTCCCATTCTGTTTGGTCATACGCGGAACAATGGATGGTTTCTTTAAATAGTTTTTAAACCGCTTTTAAAAGGTATGTTATGTATAAGAAGTTAAGAGAAATATTCAGCTGGTTTCAGCAGAAAGCCATTCGTCGAATGAGTCTGAAAAATGTACTTAATGAGTATTATTTTCGGATGGATAGCAGTGGGACACAATCTTCGTCAGGTGCTGCTTATAAACGACAGGCTATCGTCTACCGGGAAAAGACCATTGATGACTGGATCATGGCGGTAACTTCGGCAACCGATCCGGATGATCCCCGACGTGGCTTATTATATCGGTTCTACCAATCGTTGTACAATGACGAGCATTTACAAACGACGATTGACAATCGTGTATTACCTGTACAACAGGCGGAGTTCAACCTTGTAGATGACAATGATAATGAGGACGAGGAAGCGAAGAAATTGCTGGATCGTCCGTGGTATCACCAATTAATCCGGATATGTTTTTTACACCAGATGCAGGGAGTCTCACTTGCCGACATTTCCCACCTTGATGAAAACTTGGAAATCAGCCATGTGGAAGAAGTTCCCATGTCCAACTATATCCCGCAACAGATGATAATCGTCAAGGAAGAGTCAGACAAAACCGGATGGTCATATAAGGACGGGGCACTTGAACCGTATTACGTTCAGTTCGGGAATGCGTGGGCTTTGGGCATGTTGAATGAACTGGCAATTATCATGCTTGCCAAAAAACTGGGCTTAGGCTCGTGGATGAATTACATTGAGAAATACGGCATTCCGCCCGTCTTCGTTACTTCAGACAGACAGGATAAAAAACGTTTGGACGAATTATTCGAGATGATGTTGGACTTCAGGAATAATTTCTTTGCAGTGTTGTCCGGAAATGAAAAGGTCGAGTATGGGAAAGAAGCCGGTGGAAACACGACCGATGCCTTTTTACCATTAGAAGAACGATGTGACAATCAAATCAGTAAGCGTTTACTTGGTCAAACAGGTACGACCGAGAATGGAGCGTGGGAAGGAACGGCAGAAGTGCATGAACGTGTTGAAAAGTCCCGCCATGAATATGACAAGATGCTTTTCCAGTTCTATTTCAATTATATTATTATCCCTAAACTGGTAAAGATAAGCCCTGTTTATAAGCCGCTTGAAAGACTGAAATTAAAGTGGGACGATACGGAAAGTTTGTCTATTACGGAATATATTGAGGCGATTAACAAACTGGCTTATACCTTTGAATTTGATCACGAAGAGGTCGCAAAGAAAACGGGACTTCCGATCATTGGTCAAAAGAAAAATCCCGGTGGTGAGCAGCAGGGAGGAACACTGCCGAATCAGCCCAAAACAGACCCTCAAAAAAAAAAGACCGAACCGGACGATAAAGCGGTAACGTCACCCGTCATGGAAGCCGGAGAGTATGATTTCAGCGGCATCATCGGCAGGGTGATGAAACAGGTTTATGAGCGCAAGGTCAAAACGGGAGATATTGACGAGGAATTATTCAGGAAGACATACGAGGAACTGAATAAGAAGGCAGCTGAAGGATGGGGGAAAGACGATTATGATGATCCGGAACAGGCGGAAGAACCTCAACGGATACGTGACAACTTGTTCAAGTTCTCCGGAGCGAAGACGTATCAGGAAATTAAGGAGATGAATGACGCTCTTTACGATGAAAATGGCAAAAAACTATCTTATAAGGATTTCCGGGAAAAAGCACTGGCGATCAATAAGGACTACAATGAAAACTATCTTCGGACGGAATTTGAAACGGCAGAAACAAGTGGCAGACGCGCCAGTGAGTGGCAAGAGTTCAAAGCGAACGCGGATATCATGCCTAACCTGAAATATGTAACTGCGGGGGATGAAAGGGTACGAGAGTCACATAGGATACTGGATGGCGTCGTAAAACCTATTAACGACTCGTTTTGGCTGCAGAACTACCCGCCCAACGGGTATCGGTGCAGGTGTTATGTCGAGCAAACGGATGAGCCTGAAACCCCTGCCACACCTGTCGTGAAGATACCGGATGCCTTTGCAAATAATGTAGGGCAATCCGGTGAAATATTCACTGTCGCTCACCCGTATTTTTCAATGCCTGACGAACACTTGAAAAAAGTCAGGAAAGAGACGGAAAGAAGCAAATTATACGCTCCTTATCATAACGATCCGGAGTCGAAAGTACTAATCAGCGACTTTGCCGATCCGAAAGACTTGGTGAAAAATGTCGGAAGCGCACGGGTGATTTCAAAAGAGCTAAAGATGAAAGTTAAAATCCGCCCACATATCAACGAGGACGGGGTAAAGAACCCGGAATATTTGATTAACGAAAAGCTGGCAGACCTGAAGAACATTCAGGGACTAGGCGGTATCAAAAACGGGCTGGACAGTTCACGTAAGCAGCAATGTGAGTACACGGTTTTTAACCTTGATGCATTTGAAAGTCTCAAGCCCGAAATGGTGCAGAATAAACTGAATGGGATATACAAGTTATATGGGGACAAGTTCTCCGGACAGCAGATGATATTCATTTATAGTGGGAAGGCTGTGAAGGTATCGTGGAAAGACGTGAAAGCCGGAAAGGTTACCAAGCTCTTAAAAGAACTTCAGGAGTGACAGCCGAAACTGACACTCCTGAAGGGAGTTCTTGACCTGTTACAGCCGCGAACATTGCAAATATACAATTTTATTTTGAAATACAAATGGAAAGGACTGAATTACCTGATTTTTTCAAAGAATTATCCACGCTGGTAGAAGATGCGCACCGCTATGCGAAAGTTGCGGGTGTGAACTTCTTCAAGCAGAATTTTCGCAGGCAGGGGTTTCTTGACACATCACTGACACCGTGGGCAAAGAGATCGCTCACTATTGGTTCGGATCGCGGTGTATTGATACAAAGCGGAAAACTTCGCGACAGTATCCATGCAGTCAGTCGAGGAATAGACCGCATTACTTTTCAGACTGATCCGCTGTCGTATGCCAAGATTCACAATGAAGGCGGGTATATTGTCGTAACGGAGCGAATGAAGCGTTATTTTTGGTTTTTGTACATGAAATCGACCGGAACTATGCAAAAGAAGAAAAACGGTGAATTACGGCAAAATAAAGCCAATGCGCGGCTGTCTACAATGGCTTCCTTTTACAAAGGTATGGCACTCAAAAAGGCGGGCAGTAAAATAAGGATTCCAAAACGTCAGTACATGGGTGAATCTGCCACATTTATGAAGCAGCTGGACGCATGGATAACATCGGAGATTGACAAACGATTCTCAAATATTTAATCAATATAATTATGATTTGGACAGACTGTTACAAAGAACTGGTTGAAATAATCCGGGGCAAAAATGAGTTCCTGGCATCTATCCCGGATGAGTATTCCGAGCTAAGGGAACAGATGGAAAATACACCAGAGATTGAACATATTGACATGTGGCATGAGCAGGTCAGTTTTCTCGATGAGGAGCATCCGTTCCCGTCTCCGGCTGTATTCATTGAATTTAATACACTGGGCATCGAGGACGAAGGGTTACTCGTTCAACGGCTTCACACACAGATTGATTTCCGGCTGTTTTACGAAACCTTTTCCGATACCTGTGAAGGTGCGGCAATGCAGGAAGAGGCGTTGTCCTTCCTTGATCTGTTGACATTGCTGGGGATGATGCTACACGGGAAATCGGGGAAGAACTTCGGCACGCTCCGACGTACCCATGTCGGACGGGAAGAGTCGGGGGGTGCAGGAAACTTGTACCGGATCAGCTTTGAATGTGAAATTATGGATTATACCACAATGGAACTTGCAAGCCATGCCGATATGAAAGACCGTGAAATGAAAATTAGCAACGGGGGCTTACCGGAGAAGGCGGAAGACGAAGAACCGCTGTACCATCTATGATACAACGCCTAAAAGCTAAGGCTTAGTTGACTTATATCGTCCTTTTTTGAACCAGGCTTTTTGCCCTCTTTTAATTGCTCGTAATATGATAAATTCTCCGATATATAAAAGATTCGTTTATAGATGTAGTTCTGATCAAGGAAGAACAGGTCATGACTCATACGCAAAAGAACATCCTCTAAGCGGATGCGCTTTTTATCATAAAGAAGGTAGAAAGTCTCTACCATCTTCCGGTCACGTATTTTGGTCATTTCAGGATTCCGCATAAGAAAGCACTATTATAATCGCAAATATACGGATTTTCAGTGATTTGTCAAAATTGAATATAAGCCTATCGGGGGAAAGCTATAAAAAGCCCCCGGCTGTTTTATTCGCAAAACAGCCAGTAAAAGCGGAAATTATCAATGACCTGAATATGGATTTGACTACCTTTTATTGGGTGGCAAAGGTCAACTATCAGGAACTAAAGATAGAAATAGATAAAACTCTTCATAGCCGGGACATGCACGCGCACGCTTCGCATATACTGAATTATCCGCAATTTTTCAATCAGGTGCAACGCGCTTGGGCTGTATGGGCTTCCGGTAAGATGTCCTATGCAAAATTAATTGATGACTGTTTCGGGTATGATTTTAGCGGAGAGATGCCAAATACATTATTAAATGCCAAAGATAACATTACAGAGCACTTATGTGCACGCTTGGACAATGTAACGATAGAAAACCGGGACGCACTGGAGGTTATTTCTTGCTATGACAACCCGGATGCGTTTCATTTTGTAGATCCACCCTATATCAATTCAGATTGTGGTCATTACGCTGGTTGTTTCAATGAACAAAATATGGAAGACTTGTTAAAGCTACTGGAGAAGGTTAAAGGGAAATTCATGCTGACTATGTTTCCATTGCCTATGATTGAAGATTTTGCTAATAGAAACGGATGGGTCATTCATCGTATCGAACGGACAATTAGTGTCAGCAGAACGCGCAGGAAGCAGGAAGAATGGATGGTGTGCAATTATGATAATTTGCACGGAAAGCAAATATCGTTATTCTAAAAAAAGAGAAAGACGCATTATTTGCGTCTTTCTTACTGCTTTACGTTAGTTAGCTAAACAGTTCCAACTGTGTTTCACACCATCTAACTAATCTACTTTCATGTAATCCAATGGGAATTATGCTCTCGCTTGAGTAATCTGCAAGCCTTTCAACGTACATGCCGTCAGCTTCACCGATAATGAGCCTTATTTCCTCTTTGGCAATCCAGCCGTCCGGTAATTTATATTCATCTGTTGGTATAGAAAATAATCCATTACGTGGTACTCAACTAACCCTATAATTATTACAGATGAGTTTTCTTCATCTTCGTCGTATTCATCAGCCTTTGAGTCAAACTTTTTTTGTGCGTTTTCAATTGCTTGTTCGATAGAATCAAAAACTTCGCTAAACCGTTCCTGATTATCAGGATACCACGTATATTCTTTTTTCATAAATGTTCCTTTCTATCTTGTTATTCGTTAATTCCTAAAGCTTTATTGATTGCTGGATAAACATATTTAATAAGAGGATCTGACAAATGCAATCCAGCTTTATGGAATTTAATGACCTTCTGTAATGCTTCCAATAATTCAGGAGCAGCCGCTATTAACCTTGCATCTCTTTCAATCTCCTGATTCTCGTTATCCATTCCACATATCACAGTTCCATGATGAGGGGGATTTGGGTCATCTGAAACAATATAATCACCCCATTCATCTGATTCCACTCGCCATTGTCCGGGTGTTCCTTTAAATTTTTCCGTGATTTCAGGCTCCGTAGTGTTTTCTATATTGCGTAATGCGTCTTCGGCCATCTTACTAAGACTATTGCCGTTGTTGGCAAACTCTACTGCACCTCTTCCATCAAGCCTTTCTCCCATACGCATAGCTTCTGCTCGTAGATAGCTAATAGGGTTGGCTATATTTTTCAAAGCATTTAATGCTATTTCAAACTTACTTTTCTTCATTTTTTATTTGTTATTAGTTAAATAAAAAGTGTCCGAACTTAACCGCCCGGACACAAAAAAGGCGGTGAAGTATTAAACTTACCGCCT
>PPYE01627332.1_pt1 | contig 28107 bp, 19 predicted proteins | sample 1559881 | NCBI WGS metagenome assembly PPYE01 (sample SAMN08240022, study PRJNA423297) | Human gut metagenome, whole genome shotgun sequencing project. | reverse complement strand
CTCTTGCTGCGGATTCGCTGGGACGCGATTCCATGCAGCTCGATTCGCTCAAGGCCGGGGTTGCGGCAGCGGACTCTTTGCGGGGGGATTCGATCGCTGCACCTGCTGGAGATTCCCTCTACCGGTTGGTCAAGGGGTATCGCCGGGTAAAGATCTTCCGCAACGACTTCCAGGCGGTCTGCGATTCCCTGGTGGCCGTTTCCACGGACTCGATGATCCTGCTCTATATCGATCCCGTGCTTTGGAATCAGGACAACCAGATCACTTCGGACGTGATGAAGATCTATACCGAAAACTCCAAACTCCAGAAAGCGGAATTCGTCGGCCGTCCGGTTATGTCGAGCGAGATCGACACGATGACTTACAACCAGGTGACGGGCAAGCTGATTACTGCCTATTTCCGCAATAACAAGATCTATCGCAACGACGTGGACGGTAACGTGCAGACCATCTATTATATGCAGGAGGACGATTCGCCCGAACCGGTGGGGTTGATGTCCATCCAAAGCGGTGCGGCTACCTACTATATCGACAACAATACGGTCGAAGGCATTACCTACCGCAATCAGCCGGTCTATTCGATTTTCCCGATGGATAAGATTCCGGAGACGCAGGCTCTTTTTCTCGAAGATTTCAAGTGGGAGGGACACCGGCGCCCGGCGCTTCGGGAGGTTTTCGACCGGACGATTCGCCCTTCGGAGCGTGCGGAGAAGAGTGCGCTGCCGCGACCCGATTTTCCGATCACGCGCCGTATCGAGGAGTATAAAAAGCTGCTCATCGAGTCCGGAACCTGGGTGGACCGCGATGACAAGTTGACGCCCGAAGCGCTCGAGTGGCTTCACTGGCTGGGGTATTGATCTCAGTCATACGGCTTTCTTTGGGCTTTCGGATAGGATATAATCGGCCCTCCCGGATTCATCCCGTCAGGGAGAATCCGGGAGGGCCGGTTTGTCGGGTCGGTGAGAAATTCTTTCGTTTTAGGCGGAAGAGGGGAAGATATGCGCTATTTTTGTTTTCCGAATCAAAAGACCGTGCTTCGGACGCGCCGTATTGTCGAGCTGCGGAGCGGTCCGAAGGATGCGAAAGAGGTTCCGTATCCCGGAGTGCGGAGCCGTCGGTAAAAAGAGTCGAGTTATGAAAAAGAGTTTGATCGCCCTGGCTTTCGGCACGTTGGCTCTCGGCATGGCCGAGTTCGTCATGATGGGGATTCTGCCCGATGTGGCGAGGGATTTGGGCGTTTCCATCCCCCGGGCCGGGGATCTGATTTCGGCCTATGCCGTCGGGGTTTGCGTCGGGGCTCCCGCGACGGTGCTTATTGCACGTAAACGGGCGTTGAAGGGGATTCTGCTCGCTCTTGCCGGTCTTATTGTTCTGGGTAACGTCTGCGCTTCGCTGGCACCCGACTTTTGGGTGCTCTTGGCGATGCGGTTCGTGTCGGGCCTGCCTCACGGGGCTTTTTTCGGCGTGGGTTCGATCGTTGCGGAGCGGGTGGCCGATCCGGGACATAAAACCCAGGCCGTGTCGATCATGATCCTCGGGATGACTGTCGCCAACCTGTTCTGTGTGCCGTTGGGTACCTATTTGGGCAGCTATCTTTCGTGGCGGCTGGCTTTCGGGATGGTCGGGCTGTGGGGAATTATGGCTCTGCTGCTGATCGCCCGCTGGGTGCCTGCCCTGCCGGCGTTGCCCGATACGGGATTGAAGGGGCAATTCCGGTTCCTCGGTTCGCGGGCTCCTTGGCTAATCCTGCTGGCTACGCTGCTGGCCAATGGAGGAGTTTTCTGCTGGTACAGCTACGTGACTCCGACCATGACGCGTGAGGCGGGCATCTCCGGGCAGGCGATGACAGCCGTGATGATGGTCGCGGGGCTGGGAATGCTGGTGGGTAATCTCGCGGGCGGGCATTTGTCGGACCGCTTCTCTCCCGAACGGGTCGCCCGCTTTATTCAGGGGATGATCTGTCTGTTGCTCGTAGGGATCTTCTTCGCGGCTCGGATCGACTGGCTCGTGATTCCGCTGATGTTCCTGACGACGGCTTCGCTCTTCGGGGTTTCATCGCCCCAGCAACTGCTTATTCTGGAGAATGCGCCGGGCGGGGAGATGCTCGGCGCCGCGTCGATCCAGATCGCGTTCAACCTCGGCAACGCTTTGGGCGCCTACTTCGGCGGTCTGCCGATCAGTTTCGGCCTGGGGCCTCAATATGCCGCCCTGCCCGGTGCGGCGATGGCCCTGCTGGGCTTCGTCATGTTCTCTGTCTATTGCAGTCTTTACGGTCGGAATAAAACTCATAGAATATTGTCGGAAGATGAAATGCGCGGATAATCGGGAAGAGCTGTTTCCGGTGGTCGATGCCGCCGGACGTGTCGTCGGCCGGGCCACGCGGGGCGAGTGCCACGGCGGGTCGATGCTGTTGCATCCGGTGGTGCACCTTCATCTGTTCAACTCCTGCGGGGAGCTTTACCTGCAAAAACGTCCGGCGTGGAAGGATATCCAGCCCGGACGGTGGGATACGGCCGTAGGCGGCCATGTGGATTGGGGGGAAGAGCCTCTCGCTGCTCTGCGGCGCGAGGTGCGCGAGGAGGTCGGCGTGACGGATTTCGAACCGCAGCACGTGCTGACCTACCTGTTCGAGTCGGAACGCGAACGGGAGTTGGTCTATGTCTATAAGACGGTGTACGATGGGCCTGTCGTACCGAGCGGCGAGTTGGACGGAGGTCGCTTCTGGACACTGCGCGAGATCGCCGAAGGAGTGGGCGGCGGGATCTTTACCCCCAATTTCGAAGGCGAGATCCGCCGCGTGGCGGAGTTGCCGGATGTCGGGCGTTGAGTCCCCGGTTCCGTTCGCTGCGCCTCTTCGGAACGCAGGGCGGTCTGCCGTCCGGCGACCGCTAAATAAAGCACATGATCAGAATCTGAATGATGATGACCCGCAGGAACATGCATACGGGATAGACCGTCGCGTACGCCACGGCCGGATGATCGCCGGGGATCGAGTCGTTGGCATAGTTCAGCGCCATCGGGTTGGCCATGCTGCCGCACATGATGCCGGCTACCTGTCCGAAATCGAGTTTGAAGAACCGCAGCGACAGGGCGGCTACGATAACGATGGGGACGAACGTGAGGAGGAATCCCAGTCCGATCCAGAGCATTCCTTCGGGGCGCATGATCGTTTCGACGAAATGGGCGCCCGCTTCGAGCCCCAGGCAGGCCAGATAGAGCGACAGTCCCAATGCCCGGAGCATCAGGTTGGCGCTCAACGTGGTGTAGGTGACGATGTGGATGCGGGGGCCGAAGGTCCCGATCAGGATGCCGAGGATGATCGGGCCGCCTGCGAGTCCCAGTTTGACAGGGAGACTGATACCCGGTACCGCGAAAGGGATGCTTCCCAGCAGCAGGCCCAGGAGCAAACCGATGAAAACCGGAATCAGGTTGGGTTCGTCGAGCTGTTTGACGGCATTGCCGAGGATTTTTTCGACGCCTTCGATCGCCTGCGCTTCACCCACTACCGTCAGGCTGTCGCCCAGTTGCAGCGTGAGATCGGGCGTGGCGAGCAGTTGTACGCCCGAACGATGCACCCGGCTGATGTTGATGCCGTACAGGTTTCGCAGACGCAGCGAGCTGAGTTTGCGGCCGTTGATTTCGGGGCGGGTGACGATGATCGACCGGGAGATGAGCTGGCTGTCCAATGCGTTCCAGTCGATGTCGTGCGTATTCCAGTCTTTCTGTACCCGCTCGCCGAAGAGGAGTTCCAGTGCCTGCACGTCGTCCGGCGAGGTGATTACCAGTACCAGATCACCCGATTCGAGGGTCGAGTCCGAAGTCGGAATCGAAACCTGCCCGGCACGCCAAAGGCGGGAGATGACGAAATGGTGGTGGCTGTATGCCGCGACGTCGCGGATGCTTTTACCGACGACGCCGGGGTTGGAAATCTTGAATTCGACGATGAAGATATTCTTTTTATGTTCGGCGTCCGGTTGCGGAATGTCCGAGGGCCGGGCGAAGAGTTTGCGTACGGCGATGATGCCCAGAATCACGCCTACGACACCCAGCGGGTAGGTCAATGCACAGCCCAGCGTGGCGTTGTTGCTGTCCAACTGCATCTGCGAGAGCATCTGTTGTGCCGCACCGAGCGCCGGGGTGTTGGTCGTGGCGCCGCACAGGATGCCTGCCATGTCGCTCATGGGAACACGGGTCGCATAGCCGAGCCCTACGGCCAGTGCCGAACCTGTCAGGACGATGAGCGTGGCGAGCGAAACCAGCCGGATGCCGCCCGAGCGGAGCGAACTGAAGAAACCGGGGCCGACCTGCAATCCCAATGCATAGACGAAGAGTACGAGCCCGAAACTTTCGGCGAAAGCCAGCATCGAAGGATCGACCGAGAGTCCGAAATGGCCCGCTGCGATGCCGATGAAGAAAACGAACGTCACGCCGAGCGAAATTCCGAAAAAACGCACTTTGCCCAGCATCATGCCGAACACCGAGATCAGCGAGAGCACGACGACGGCTTGAATGGCCGAATGTTGGGTAAAAAGATCCGTAAACCAGTCCATTTTGTTTCGTTCCGGGATTGTTCCGGCTGCAAAAATAGCTGTTTTTTCCGAATGGAGATGTGCGGATGCCTCTTTTTGCCGGATCGCAGGAATGAACGGGCCGAATATCCTTATTGCCAGGGACGGGCGTATCCGTCGGATCATTTCCGGGGAGAGGGTGTATGGCGCCTTGTCGGGAAGCGCTCTCTTCGCATTTTCGGAGTAGGCCGGCCGGCGAGTTCGCGGAGCGTGTCGCCGTTGGCGCGGAGGATGGTCAGGATGCGCTCCTCGGAGAGAAAGAATTCCTCTTCGGAGAGGATTTTCAGGGTGTCGTCGAAGCGCAGACGCTGCGTTTCGGTCCAGTAGTGATAGCGGTGGCAGAGCATTTCGTCGCGTCGGGCGATCAGGGCTTTGTTGCGTCCTCGGGGCATGTCGTGTGTTTTTTAGTCGGATGAAACAGTGTCATTGCCGTCCGGAAGAGTCCGGCGACAGGCGGAAATCGAAAAAATAGAGAAAGGATGGGCGCCCGTTTCGGGAAACGGGAAGGGCGCGTCTGCAAATATACGCTGACGAAAAGGCGAAGTCAAGAGGTCGTCGTGTTTTTTTGAATTTTCGAATTAAATATTATTCGTATATTTGCACCCGCAAAAGGTATCCGTATGTTTTTTCGAAGCGTGCGGAGTAATAGGGAATCCGGTGCGAATCCGGAACAGTGCTCGCTGCTGTAAGTCCTGTTTCCTTTCGGGGAATAGTTCGATCGCTCTCTTTTGCCACTGGCCATGAAGCCGGGAAGGCGCGACGGACGGGATGAGTCAGAAGACCTGCCTTTGCACGAAGATTTTACACCTGCGGGTCACGGGATGGAATCACGAATGTCGGTTGCTCTGTTTGCTCGATTTCCCCATTCAGTCGATTTTTCCGGACCCGGTGTTGCCATGAGCCCCCGAAGCGTATGCTTTGCGGCGATCTTTCGTACAGGAGGAAACATACAATTTATTAAATAATAAAAGATTATGAAAAAAAGAGTATTTTTGGCTTTGCTGGCTGCGGCTGCGGTAACTTTCGTCGGATGTTCGAAGGACGACGACGGGCCGGACGAAGGACCCCAGACCTATACGATCACTTTCGAGGGCGACGACTGGTCGCCGCTGGTGGTGGCGAACTATAACGGCGGTAAGGCGATGTCCGTAGTTTACGAAGATAAGGCGTACACCTGGACCGATCAGACCACGCAGCTGACTTCGCCCTGTCCCGAAGGTTGGGGATACCCGTTTATGGTATCGTCCTACAACTCCAAGGATATCGAGAAGTTCAACTCCTACGAGCTTGACCTTTACCTGTACAATGCCCGGAACGAGGATGCTACTACGGGCGGCGGCCACGACGGATCGGATAATTTCCTTATCGGTTACGGTAACTACGACGAGGCGCATCCCGACTATGGCGACAGCCGTCCTATTTTCGCTTTCGCCGACGGTGTGGCGCGTACGATCCAGAGCTGCTATATCAATTCGACCTGTTATTTCCTGAGTGTGGCAGCCAAGGGCAATGCCCTTGCACCTGCGCTTGAGGAGGGCCAGGATGTACTGATTCATGCTACGGGCTACGATGCCGCAGGTAAGGAGACCGGCACCGTGACGATGACTTTCGCATCGAAGGACAAGCTGATTAAGGAGTGGACCAAATGGGACCTCTCTTCGCTGGGCAAGGTGGCGAAGGTGCGTTTCAATATGACGGGCGGCCCCGATAACGGTTATGGCTTCTCGATGCCGGCCTATTATGCTCTGGATGACATAACGATCGAGCTGTAATGTTTTTCCGGAGAGTTTCCGGACCGATTTCGGCGATCGTTTCCGACTTGCGGAAAAGTCCGTGACGGACTGCACCGGGCGGAGGCGACGGTTTTTGAAGATAAATCGTTTTTGTGTGCGTCGGCAGGGCGGGTTTCCGCTCTGCCGCGTGCCGTAAACGCGAATATATGTAACGTGCTATGTGGATTTTTTCGAAAAGACATTTCCTGTTTTGGATGGCGTTGGCTGCACTGTTGACGACCGCCTGCAACAAGGACGAAGTGATTTTGGACGACCGGGATCATGCTCCCGTCATTACGCTCGACAGCGAGTCGGGGGTTTATACCGTCAAGACGGGCCGGGAGCTGACCATCGCTCCGACGGTGGAGTATGCCGAGGGAGCTACCTACTCATGGATCGTCGATGGCAAGCTGGCAGGTTCCGAACCGACCTATACGGCCGTCTTTACCGAACTGGGGGAAGTGTATATCACTTTCCGTGTCGAAACGGCTGCCGGAAAAGCCGAAGCGGAGCTGCGGGTGGATGTGCTGGAGCTTACTCCGCCCGTCATTTCGCTCGCACTGCCTGCCGAGGGGCTCAAGGTTCTGCCGGGTGTCGAATATACCTTCGCTCCCGATATTCAGCATTCGGACCAGGAGGACTTCCGCTGCCGGTGGCTCTGTGCCGGCGAGGTCGTTTCTACGCAGATGAGCTATACCTTCCGGGAAGAGACGGTGGGAAGCTACCCGATCCGTATCGAGGCATCGAACGACGATGGAACTTCCGTCAAAGAATTTGTCGTGGAGGTCGTGGAGAAGATGCCTTCGGAGGTCCGCTTCGAAAAGCTCTCTCATTACTGTAAGACGACCGATCGGAGTACGTTCGTCGGCCGTGCGGTCTATCTTGCGCCGTCGCTGGCTTATGTCGCCGATCCACAGTTCGCCTGGTCGGTCGATGGGGAACCGGTCGTAGCCGAAACGGGTGCCGTGTTTAAGTTTACACCCGACGGGCCGGGCGACTATACCGTTCGGGTCGATGTGACCGAAGGCGGCGATGCTTCCGAGCGTCTTACGCGAAACATCGTCCGAGGGGTTGCTACGCTGTCTGCCGAGATCGTCGTCCACGCCTTTGCGGACGAGGAGCAGCGCCGACGCCCGGCGAGTGCGGCGAGCAGTCGTTTCCAGCATGCGGTTTACGAATTTCTGCCTGCTCCCGGGCAGTTGGTCGGTGAAAAAACCGAAGCCGGATATACGGGCAATGAGCGTACCCATGAAGATGCCGTGGCTTATGCAGCCGGGAGGCTGGAGGCGCGGAGTTATGTTTCGCTCGGGGGATTCGGCGGTTATCTGATCGTCGGGTTCGACCACAGTATCGCCCGAATGGAAAGCGGCTACGATTTTTCCATTCAGGGGAATGCGTTCGACACCAGCTCGGAGCCGGGTGTGGTGTGGGTCATGCAGGACGTGAACGGCAACGGCGAGCCCGATGACGAGTGGTATGAGTTGCGGGGCAGCGAAACGGGCAAGGAAGGGACTGTCTCCGGTTATGCCGTGACTTATTACCGACCTGCCGGAAAGGGGATGGACGTACAGTGGACTGATTCGGAAGGTCACAGCGGCACGATCGAGTATAAGGGAGAATTTCACGACCAGGATTTCTATTATCCGGCTTGGGCCGCCGATACTTATACGTTGCGCGGTACGCTGCTCGAATCCCGGAATATGGTCGATGACAGGGGATTTTGGATCAACCGCCCTTACGACTGGGGCTATGCCGACAATTACGGAAGCGACTGTCTTGCGGGCGGCGATGCGGTGGACGGAAAGGGACAGAGCAACGGATTCCGAATCGCCAATGCCATGCAGCCCGACGGAACGCCTGTCGAACTGAAGTACATCGACTTCGTCAAAGTACAGGTGGGGGTCAATGCCAAGAGCGGTCCGTTGGGCGAGGTTTCGACCGAAGTTTTCTCGTTCGCCGACCTTTCGATCGTGGAGTAAGGCTGCGGGACGAATCCGCCGGATTACCTCTCTTTTCCGCCTGGAGGGGGACTTCCGGAAATATCGGCAGAGAGAGATTTTATATGAAAAGAGAAGCTCCCGGGAACGATTTGCGTTCCCGGGAGCTTCTCTTGTAGCTGCTGTGCCCGGAGTCTTCGGGTTCCGCTTGCCGCTTAAAGCGTCAGGGGGAAACCCGCGTAGAAATCGAGGATCTTGGTGCGGAATATGAATTCGTATTTGGCCTGGATCTGGTCGGATTCGGCCTTCTGCATGCGGGTCTTGGCGTCGTTGTAGTCGAAGGTCGTCGAGCGGCCCGCAGCGTATTTCTCGGCTTCGTACCTGAAGGCGACCTGTGCGGAATTGAGCGCTTTTTCCGCCGAACGGTATTTCAACAGGGCGGCATCGGCCTGGTAGTAGGCCGTTTCGATCTCTTTTTGCAGGGTCTGCTCGGCTTCGGTCAGGACGAGCTGCTGGCTCCGCACGCCCAGTTTGGCCGTTCGCACGCTGTTGCGGGTCGCCATGCGGTTGAAGATGGGGATGTTGATCGCCACCCCTACGTATTCGGTGCTGTTGTTGCGGAACTGGCGCCCGAAAGCGGGATTCACCGCACCCGTAGCGAACGAGTGATAGACGTTGGTGTCGTATCCTCCTGTCAGTGTGATCTGGGGGTAGTAAGCCGCACGGGACATCCGTACTGCCCGGAGAGCCTGCTCGAGGCGGAAGCGCTCGGCCTGTATGCGGGGTCGGTTGTCCAGCGCGTAGGAGAGCACTTCGGCCGGGTTACGCAGGTGACGCATCGACTCTACGGTGAGGCTGTCGAAAGTCGGGGCGACTATGTCGAACCCTTCGGCACTCGTCCGGTTCAGGGCCTGGCTCAGGGCCAACAGGGAGAGCGAGAGGTCGTTGCGGCTTTGGGTCAGTTTGTATTCGTCTGCCGCCAGCAGGGCTTCGTTTTCGTAAAGCACCGACTCGGCGACTTTGCCCGTTCGCACCTGTTCCCGGCTGCGTTCCACCTGTTGTGTGCTCAAGGCGAGCGCTTGCTCTGCGACGTCAACCAACTCCTTTGCGACCAGCACGTCGAGGTAATACGACATAATATTGACCGATACGTCTTCACGAATCCGGTCCAGGTCTTGGGCCGCGGCTTTCAGGCTCAGCTTGCCCGCTGCGATTTCGTGGTTGATGCGTCCGCCCATGAAGACCGGCAGCGAGGCCGAAACGCCGAGCGAACCCGACACCTGGTTGTTGTTGGCGTAGGTGTTGTTGCTGATGAGGCTTCGTCCGAAGCTGAAGTTCGCACCGAGGTTGGCACCGAGGTCGGGCAGACGGCTGTGGCGCGAGGTGTTGAGTTCGATGGAGCGCTGTTCGACTTGCAGCGCCTGTTGCTGGATCTGTATGTTATGTTCGTGGGCGTATCGGATGCAATCGTCCAGGCTCCAGGGCCCGGCTTCAGGCACCGGGGTAGGAGTTTGCGCATGCACCGTGCTGCCCGCGAGCAGCAGTGCGATGAAAAGAGTTCCGAATTTCATGGTCGCGGGGATTTAGATGGACTGTTGTTGGATGTTGCGGACTTTGTCCGTTTCGGTGACGCCGGATACGATTTCGATGTTCACGCCGTCCGACAGCCCGAGCGTTACGTCCCGTTTCTTGAAGGTCTGTTCGGGGCTCTCCTCGGGGCTGGTGAGGATATAGACGCAGGGCTTGCCCTCTTCGAACTGGATGGTGCTTTCGGGCAGTGTGAGAACACCTTCGCGGCTGTCGGTCACGATGCTGGCATTGGCGCTGTAACCTGCACGGACGAAGACCGATTCCGGGATCTTGGCGGCGGCCTTCACCTCGAACATGATGATACCGTTCACATCGGCGGCTTTGGGCGAGATGTACTCCAGCGTGGCTTGCAGCACGGTACCCTGCATGGCGCCGATGGTCAGTACGACGGGCATGCCGGCATGCAGGCGGCCGATGTCGGTTTCATCGACATTGCCCCGGAAGAGCATGTCGCCCATGTCGGCGACCGTGGCGATCGTGGTGCCGTCGTTGAAGGTGTTGGCCTGGATCACCGAGTTGCCGACCTTGATCGGTACGTCGAGGATCATACCCGTGATGGTGGAGCGTATCTGGGTGTTGCTTAAATCTTTGTATCGGTTGGTGATGCCGGTTTTGACGATTTCCAGGTTGTCTTCGGCATTCTGGAACTCCTCTTCGGCCTGGCGCAGGGTGGTCTGCCCCTTCTCGAACTCCTCCTGCGATACCACGCCTTTGGCATAGAGGGCTTCGGTGCGTTCGAACTCCTTGCGGGTCTGGTCGAGCGAGAGCCGGGCCACCGTCACGCGGGATTCGGCGGCATTGAGGGTTCCCATTTCGGGAATGACCTTCACCGTAGCGATGACGTCGCCCTGTTTTACACGGTCGCCGGCCTTGCAGAGTACCTCGGAAATGATACCCGAGATCTGGGGCTTGATGAGCACCTCGTCGCGGGGTTCGACCTTGCCCGAGGCGATGACGTACTGACGGATCGTGTCGCGCACGGGGGTTGCGAGGGTGTAAACCACCTTCACGGGGCGGGTTTTGTTCCAGAGGAAGACGAATGTGCCGACGAGCAGCGCGAGGAACAGGATGCCCAGGAAAATCTTCAGAAACTTTTTCATATTATGTCGGTTTTTTGCGTTTGTTTCGAGTTTCGGGGTTTACTCTTCGCGGATCGCATCCACGGCTTTGATCCGCAGTGCCCGGGTTGCGGGGATGATACCCGCCAGCAGGCTGCCCAGGACGAGGATCCCCAGCGCGAGCATTCCCATACCGAAGGAGATCTGCCATGAAATATCGGGCAGGTGTTGGTCCATCTGGGCGGCCCGCGCGTAGAAACTGTCGGCGATGGAGAGAACGCCTACGCCCGCACCGAAACCGAAGATGCCCGCGATAAAAGTGAGGATGAAGCTCTCGGAGAGGATTTGCGAAAGGATCGTCAGGGGCGAAGCGCCGATGGCGCGGCGGATGCCGATCTCCTGCGTGCGTTCGCGTACCAGCACCAGCATGATGTTGCTGATGCCCACGATGCCCGCGAGCAGCGTACCCAGACCTACGATCCACGTAAGCAGGGAGATGCCTCGGAAGAGCCTCGGTTCGTCCGCATATCCGGTGAGTGCCAGCATGTCGATCGTCCGTCCCAGTCCGTACATTTGCTGTACGAGCAGCGCCGGGATGACGACGGTCCGCTCCGGGTCGCTGAAGGCCATCATACCGCCCAGGGGTTTGGTAACGCCGACGACCGTGAAGTAGGAACTGCCGATCTGGATCGTTTTGCCTGTGGGATCTTCTCCGCCGGGGAAGAGGTCGCGCCAGACCTGAAGCCCGATTACGCAGACTTTGCGCTGGCGCAGTTCATCGACTTCGTTCAGGTAACGCCCCATGAGAATCTGTTGAGGAGCGATCTGCTGCATGTCGGGCGAGTAGCCCATCAGTCCGAATTCGCCTTTGTGGTCTTGGTGGCTCATGTTGCGTTGATTGCCCCAGCAAACAGCCGAGATGTATTCGATGCGGGGTTGTTTCCGGAGCGCTTCCAGGTCGTCCCAGTCCAGTTCCCAGCTGCGGCCCGTAGGCATACCTTCGTAAGGGACGGAGGTGCGGTCGGACATGATGAAAATGGCGTTGGTGGCCGTGCCGCCCAGTTGGGCGCGGAACATGCGGCCCAGCCCCGTGCCGGCACCCAGCAGGACGATCAGCATGAAGATACCCCAGAAGACGCCCAGCGCCGTCATGATGCTGCGCCTGCGGTTGCGGGAGATCGTCTGCCAGATTTCGTTCCAGCGATCCGTATCGAAAAATCCTGTCATAGTTTGGTTCCTTTTCTTTCTTCCGGGTGTCCCGGGCTCGTTGTTGCTGTTCTCTTTTCGGTCTGTCGTAGTTTCGCGGCTTGGCCGCGTATTCAATTCTTACCCACCCCTCAATCCCTTCATCGGGAGGGGACTTTTGTCGTCCTTCGGAGTTCGGCTGCCTCCTTGTCTTGTTCCCGGTTTTTCGTTGCTCTTTTCGTTCCTTTTGGTTGTAGTTTCGCGGCAGAGCCGCGTGTTCCAATTTTATCCTTCCCTGAATCCCCTCCTCGGGAGGGAACTTTGGTCGTCCTTCTGACGCCGGGGTGGTTCCTTACCGGCGTTGCGGGCGTTTCCTTATCTTTTTCCCGGCTTGTCGTCCCCGGCCGTTGCGTTTTCTTCCGTTTCTCGCTTCCAGTTGTTGCGGCTCCTTTTATCTTTTGTCCCGGCCGCTGCGGTTTTCGTGTCGGTTATTTGTTGTGTCGAAGGGCATCGACGGTCTTCAGTCGGGCGGCCCGGCGGGAGGGGATGTAACCTGCGATAAGTCCGGCCAGCACCAGAACGATCGTCGCGCTTACCGCTACCGAGAGGTTCAACGTCGGATTGACGAAGATGTTGAACGTGTTCTCCTCACCGGGCGGAGTTTGTGTCATGAGCTTGTTCACTCCTTCCATGGCGAATACGCCGAGCACCATCCCGATATAGCCGAATGCGGCGGTAATCATCACCGATTCGGTCAGGATCAGCCGGATGATCGACGAGGGTTTGGCTCCGAGAGCCTTGCGAATGCCGAATTCGAAGGTGCGCTCCTGCACCGTTACCAGCATGATGTTGCTCACGCCCACGATGCCTGCGAGCAGCGTCCCCAGACCGATGATCCAGATGAAGAGGTTGATGCCGCCGAAGACGAGCATCATGTTCTTGTAACCTTCCATGCGGTTGTAGATCCAGACGGCGCTTTCGTCGTCGGGCGCGAAGGTATGTTCGGCAGCCAGACGATTGCGGAGCCGTTGTTCGAATTCGGCCATCTTCTGATCGGTGTCGATGTCTTTCACCGAAAGATAGGTCTGTCCTACGCTCGGATCGCTGTGGTTGAAGAGCAGTTGGGCGGTCGTCAGCGGGATGAAGGTGAATGTGTAGGAGCCGAACTGATCCATCTCGAAAACGCCGATGATGCTGTACGATGTTCCATTGACCAGGAGGTGCTGTCCGACGGGACTTTGACCGTGAAACAGGACATCCCGCACGTTTTTATCCACGACGATCACCTTGCGCCGCTCCCGAAGGTCGGTATCGTTCAGGAAGCGTCCGTCGAGTACCCTGACATTCATGATTTCGCGGCATTCCGGGTCGCTGCCGACTACGGCCGCATTGTTCAGGAAGTCGCGTCCGTGGGAGAGGTTGTATTGTCCCGGTCCCTGTACGCGGGCGGAAACCTTGTCCACTTCGGGAAATTCGGTGCGCAGGATCTCCAGGTCGCGGTTGGTGATGTTGATGCGCCGCCACTTGTCGTAGCCCTTGTAGGGTTGCGAGGTCCAGCCGCCGTTGATGATGACCGAATTGACGGCCATCGACCCGAAATTGGAGAGCGTGCCGTTTTTTAGTCCGTTGCCCGAGCCGAGCAGGATGACCAGCATGAAGATACCCCATGCGACCGAGAAGCCCGTGAGGAACGTGCGCAGCTTGTTGCGGCGGATCGACGCCCAGATTTCCAACAGCAACTCTCTCATGGCCGGAGGTTTTGTATCGAACCGATCACGCCGTCCTTCAGGTGGATGATCTTGTCCGTCTGGTCGGCGATCGATTGTTCATGGGTTACGCAGATGATGGTCATGCCCGTCCCGTTTACCTGCCGCAGCAGGTCCATTACCTCCTGCGAGGTTTTGCTGTCCAGGGCGCCCGTAGGTTCGTCGGCGAGAATGATCTGGGGCTTGTTGATCAATGCCCGGGCGATGGCCACGCGCTGCTTCTGGCCGCCCGACATCTCGTTGGGCATGTGGTTGGCCCAGTCGCGGAGTCCCAGCCGGTCGAGGTATTCGAGGGCTTCGGCATTGCGCTTGCGGCGTGAAACGCCCTGGTAGTAGAGGGGAAGGGCGACGTTTTCGACCGCGTTCTTGTAGTTTATCAGGTTGAACGACTGGAAAATATAGCCGATCATGTTGTTGCGGGCAGCGGCGGCCTGCGTCTCGCTCAGGTGTTTGATCAGGCGCCCGTTCAGGAAATATTTGCCCGTGTCGTAGTCGTCCAGGATCCCGAGGATGTTCAGCAGGGTCGATTTGCCCGATCCCGAGGCCCCCATGATCGAAACCAGCTCGCCCTTTTCGATTTCGAGGTCGATACCCTTGAGTACATGCAGCGGAGCGCCGTTGTGGTAGGTCTTGTTGATGTTTTCGAGTACAATCATATCGAGAGGGAGTGATCCCGTTTTTTTATGGTCGTTGATTTTGTTCGCTGTTTTTGTTTCGGCGTATTTCCTGTTGATCCGTGAAGTGTTCCTGCCGGTCGAAACCGAAGGGTTCTGCGGGGTGTTTCCTGTGCCGGCGTTATGTAATTCCTCGACTTTTGGAAACGCTTGCAGGCACTGCGTCCGTTCTTATCGTTTGTTACGATAAAGATAGAAAGTATATTTGTGAAAAACAAGAAAAATTTATCGAAAATCAATAAAATTTTACCCCCCCCCGATAGATCGGTCGAGAGGGGGATTTTGTGTGGAAAAAAGACCGTCCCATCCTCTGAAAAAGGAGGCGGGACGGTCTTTAGTTATTCCGCATACACGGTTATTCCGGTTTCGGCAGGAGTCCTGTTTTTTGATATACCTTATAATATATGGATCTTGCGAGAAAATCACTTCCGCGCAGAGCGGACAGGCGTCCGCGAACGATTCCTGCACATGGAGTCGAGGAGCCTATTTGAGCCGCAGGAACGAATAGCCGAAGCGTTCGCAGGCGGCTTTTTCCAACTCTTCGCGGGCCGAGGGGTGCGCAATGTCGATCAGGGCGCGGGCACGCTCGGCGAGTCCTTTGCCCAGCAGGTAGGCCGCACCGTACTCCGTGACGACGTATTGTGTCTGGAAACGGGTGGTCACCACGCCGGCGCCGGGCGTCAGCAGGGCCTTGATCTTGGAGTGTCCCTTCGAGGTGGTCGAGGGGAGCGCGATGAAGGTTTTACCGCCTTCGGAGAGGGCGCCGCCGTACATGAAGTCGTGTTGTCCGCCTACGCTCGAGTAGATCATCGTGCCGATCGAGTCGGCGCAGATCTGGCCCGTCAGATCGACCTCCAGCGCCGAATTGATGGCCATGACCTTCGGATTCTCGCGGATGCGGAACGGGTCGTTCGTCCATGCCACGTCCTTCATGATCAGGTCTTCGTTGTAGTCCATGTATTCGTAAAGCCGCTTCGAGCCGAGAGCCAGCGACGCGAGGTTTTTGCCCGGAAGCACTTTTTTCTGCGAGTTGTCGATCACGCCGCTCCGAATCAGGGGTACTACCCCGTCGGTGAGTGCTTCGGTGTGGAGTCCCAGGTGTTTATGATCGCCCAGGGCCGCGAGTACGGCGTTGGGGATGCCGCCCACGCCGATCTGGAGGGTCGCACCGTCGGGAATCAGCTCGGCGATGTAGCCGCCGATCTTGCGGTCGATTTCGTTGGGCTGGGCGGTCGGAAGCTCCACCAGAGGTTCATCGACTTCGACGGCGGCCGTGAGTTTCGAGACGTGGATCAGCGCATCGCCGTAGGAGAACGGCACGTGGGGGTTGATCTGGGCGATAACGACCTTCGCACATTCGGCGGCCGAAACCGCGAGGTCGGCCGAGGTGCCGAAGCTGCAATAGCCGTCCGCATTGGGGCGCGAACAGTTCAGCAGCGCTACGTCGATCGGGATGATCCCCTTGCGGAAAAGCCCCGGGATCTCGCCCAGAAAAGCCGGGATGGCCTGTCCGTACCCCTGAGCGATCCAGTTGCGCACGGAGTTCGACACGAAGAGGCTATATACGAGGAAACTGTCTTTGTATTCGGGCTTGCAGTAGGGCGCTTCCTCCCGTCCGATGGCGAAGGCTGAATAGACCTTCACTCCCCGAAGTTCGTGTCCCCGGTCGGCCATCGCTTTCACGAGCACTTCCGGGATCGAAACGCTTCCCTGAATATAAACGCTGTCGTTGGATTTGATGAGCTTCGCAGCTTCAGCGGCAGTGGTGTAGTTGATCATGGGTCTGTTTTTCTAAGTCGTTTCCGGCAGTCGGTCGGTGAAAGGAAAATTCGGTCCCGTCGTCGGCCGGAGACGGTAGGTTTTGTCTTTTTTGTTGGTTATTTGAAGGAGCCGAATTTATTCGGCTCCTTCTCTTCGTTGGGTGCGAATGGTCGTTCCCGGATGTCCGTGCCGGATTCTTTTCTCCGGAGTGCAACTCCGGGACGATTTCACAGCGACCCGGAGCTGCAATGCCGGATTTATTTCCGGGCGTAGTCCTGCGCGAAGTCGCGGAGGCGCCGGTCGAGCAGGTCGTACTGCTCCTCGCGGTTCATCTGCGACACGCAGACGCGCACGCCGTTCTGGAGGCTGCCCGTCGAGGTGAGCGAGATCGCGCAGATACCGTAGCGCAGCAGTGCGGCCACCAGGTCGGAACTCGGCATCGAACCGTAGCCTACCGTGAAGAAGAATCCGTCGCTCACGTGTTCGTCCTGGTCTTTGTCATAGACGATGTGGAAACCGTGACGCTCGAAGAGTTCCTTGACGCGGTGAGCGCGGTGTGCGTATTCGCGGGTGTGCCCCACGAAGTCCAGCTTGCCGTCCGCCGCCGCTTTGAACATGGCCGCCAAAGCGTATTGAGCCGAGTGACTTGCGCCTGACGATGCGGCGTAGAGGAATGTCAGGGCGTAGGATTCGGCGAAACGGCCGATGCCGTAACGCTCCTTGAGAGCCGGATAGAAGCGGTTGCGCAGTTTGTCCGAGATCGCTGCGATGGCGATGCGCTGGCCGGCGTAGCTGAAGATCTTCGAGCCGGAAATCATCAGCACGTAGTTATCCGTATAGCGGGCTGCGGTGGCCTGGAACGGAGCCTGGAAAGGATGTCCCAGCTCCTTGCGGAAGTCCATGCCCATGTAGGCCAAGTCTTCGAGAACGATCGTGTCGTACTTGGTTGCCAACTCGCCGATGGTGCGCAGTTCGCTCTCTGTGAGGCAGATCCACGCCGGGTTGTTGGGGTTCGAGTAGATGATCGCCGCGACGTTGCCCTGCTTGAGATAGCTCTCCAGCTTGGGACCGAGTTTCTCGGCGCGGAAGTCGTAGATGTCGAACGATTCGTGCTTGATGCCCAGGATGCGCACCTGCTGGCGCTGCACCGGGAAGCCCGGGTCGATGAACAGAATGGTGTCTTTCTTGGGGTCGCACTGCGAGCTGATCTGGAACAGGCAGAAGCCGCCCTGCATCGAGCCGACGGTCGGGATGCATCCCTCGGGGGCGACGTCGATGTCGAGGAACGCCTTGACGAAGCGCGAAGCCTCGCTCTTGAGCGGGGCGATGCCCGTGATGCTGGGGTAGATCGAAGCGTGTCCCTGGGCGAGGGCCTGCTGTTCGGCTTCGACGCCGACAGTCTCCGGCGGAAGGCCCGGAACGCCCATTTCGAGGTGCAGGAATTCGGTGCCCGAGTTCTTCTCGAGGGCGCCGCCGACGGCTCCGACCTGACGGATCGTGGCCTGTGCGAAGTTTTCGATGTCCATGGCGGCGAGCTGCTCGTCGAACATCTTCTGCGGAATGAGAGCTGCCATTACTTGCGGTGTTTTTGTGCGTATTCGTATCCGGCGCGGAACGCCTTGAGGTTCATTTCGACGATCTGCTCGCCTTTGCGGGCGAAGATGCTGCGGATGCCCGCCTCGAACTTGTCGGCGTCGAGCCCCAGGAAAGGAGCGGCGGCGCCCAGCAGCACGATGTTGGCCGCACGGGGCGAGGATTGCTCCTTGGCGATGGCATCGACATCGATCAGGATCGCATGTTTGCGCTTCCCGAGTTCAGCCAATACGGCCTCCGGTTCGGGGTAGTTGTCGATGTTTACGAACGGCGTAGTGTTGGCGATCACCCAGCCCTCCGGATTCAGGTAGGGTACGTAGCGCAGCGCCTCCATCGGTTCGAGCGAGATGATGATATCGGCCGCGCCTTGGGGGATCAGGTCGGAGAGGATCTCGTCCGAACTGATGCGCAGGTTCGACTGTACGTCGCCTCCGCGCTGGCTCATGCCATGTACTTCTGCCTGTTTGATGTGGAGTCCCTCCTTGAGGGCAGCGGCTCCGATGACGGTGGCGATCGAGAGGATGCCTTGTCCTCCCACGCCGGAAAGTATGATGTCCCGTTTCATGGTCGTACTACTGTTTTTTTGCGTTGTGGCGTTTGGCGGTCTGGATGCACTCGCGGCGCGGGATGATGACCGAAACCCCTTTGTATTCGATCTCTTCGCGGATCGTGCGGCGGATCTCCTCCATGTTCTTGGGCAGGGGTACCACGACGCGGATGTGTTCGGGCTCCACGCCCAGTCCGGCGCAGATCTGCTCGAGGCGTCCCGTGCCGGCCGAATCCTGGCCGCCGGTCATGCCGGTAGTGAGGTTGTCCGAGATTACGACGGTGATGTTGCTCTTTTCATTCACGGCATCCAGCAGGGCGGTCATGCCCGAGTGGGTGAAGGTCGAGTCGCCGATTACGGCTACCGAAGGGAACTGTCCGCCGTCGGCAGCGCCCTTGGCCATCGTGACCGAAGCGCCCATCTCCACGCAGGTGTCGATCGCCCGGAACGGGGGCAGCGAACCGAGCGTATAGCAGCCGATGTCGCTGAATACCTTGTGGTCGGGGTAGTGCTCGCGCAGCACGTCGTTCAGTGCCGTATATACGTCGCGGTGGCCGCAGCCCTGGCAAAGGGCCGGGGGCCGGGGCATGGTGAGCTGGCTGGCCGCCTCGCTCTCGCGGCGGGGCAGACCGAGGGCGCCGCGTACGTTGTCGGGCGTGAGTTCGCCCGTGCGGGGCAGCTCGCCGCTCAAACGTCCTTTGACCGGAATCGGAGTACCCAGCAGACCGCGGATCATCTCCTCCACCAGAGGTTGTCCCTCTTCGACGATCAGCAGCGAACGGCACTCCGAAGCCATGCGCTGTACGAGTGCCGTCGGCAGCGGATATTGCGAGATCTTCAGCACGGGGAAGGGGCAGCCTTCCGGGAAGTTCTCCATAATATAGTTGTAGGCCAGACCGCAGGCGATGATGCCCATGGATTTGTCCGGTCCGTCGATGTAGCGGTTGTGGCGCGAATGTTCGGCCTCCTGCTCGAAGAGTTTGTTCTCCTCGATGAGGGTTTTGTAACGTACGCGCGAGTTGCCCGGCATGAGGATCCACTGGCGGGGCCGCTCGGGGTAGTGGAGCGTGTTTTGCTGGCGGGGTTCGCCGATTTCGACCACGGCACGCGAGTGGGCCATGCGGGTCGTCACGCGCATCAGCACCGGAATCTGGTATTTCTCCGAGAAGTCGAACGCCTCGCCGATCATCTCGTAGGCTTCCTGTTGCGATGCGGGTTCGAAGCAGGGAATCATGGCGAATTTGGCGTAGAAGCGGGAGTCCTGTTCGTTCTGCGAGGAGTGCATCGAGGGATCGTCCGCCGCTACGACCACCAGGCCGCCGTTGGCACCCGTCATGGCTGAATTGACGAAAGCGTCGGCGCAGACGTTCATGCCCACGTGCTTCATGCAGACCAGGGCCCGCTTGCCGACGAACGACATGCCGAGGGCCGCTTCCAGTGCGGTCTTTTCGTTGGCCGACCAGTTGCAGTGGATGCCGCGCTCGCGCGTTAGGGGGTGCATCTGGATAAATTCCGTGATCTCCGTAGAGGGGGTTCCGGGGTAAGCGTACACGCCCGAAAGACCGGCGTTGAGGGCTCCCCATGCGATAGCCTCGTCGCCGAGTAATAATTCTTTCTTTATCATGGTGTCTGTTTTAGGTTCATTGCTGTTTTGAGTTCCGTTTCCCGCCTCGTATAACCGAACGGGCTTGGTGGTTATATCCTCGGCTCTACGAAACAGTTCGTTTTTACGCCGTTGTTTTCCGCTTTGGCAGAGTTCGAACACCTCCGATTCTGCGCTCGGTTTATCGAAAGCGTTGATTTTCTTTCGACTATTTTTCGCCTCGGCAATCGAAACGAAGGTTTCATTGCGCTCGGCTTAAGGAAGCAACTTAGGTTTCTGACAAATTTAGCGTTTTTTTTTGAAATATCTACTGTGACGGTGGTTTTTATTCCGGATTTTCGGTAATACGGCAAAATTGATGACGATTCGGAAGTAAAAGGTCCGAGCTCTGTTTTTTGCTTTCGCCGGATGAAGCGTGGGAAAAAAGCCCCCTTCGAAAAGGGGGCTTGATGAAGATTCCGGGAGAACCGGTTGCCGGTCGAATCGTGGGTTTGAGATGCGATCGGACCTTCGGTTGCCGGGGTTGTTTATTGCACATCGACGAACGGTCCGCAATAATAACCGTTCATTTCGTTGGTCGCTTCATAGAAGGCCAGCGCGATCTTTTGCTTTGCGGTGGCTCCGTGGATGGTACTCTTGGTGTTGTCACCCTGGTTGTCGTAGGTTTTGCCTGCATATGCGATGGACAGTATTCGTCCGGCATCCTTTTCGTTGGCAAAGGAAACGAGCAGACCGTCCAGTGCCTGCGGTGCGGCTTTGATGGTTACTACGCCCTCCGCCTGCCGGATTTGCTCCAAATCGGTCAGACCGGCCTGGGGTGCCAGATAGATCGTGTAGTAATCGTCGCTGCGGCGGTCGATGACGGCGGATTGGAGTTCGACCGGGTCGTTCGTTCCGACCGTATAACTGTTGCCGGAGTAGTAGGAGTATAGTTCGAACGCCCCGTCCGCATACCCTTCGAGGTGCATATCATGAACCTGCAGATCGAACGAGATTCGGTAGTTGTCTTGCAGGGCGTATTTGTAGAGGGTGATGGTGCCCGTCGCGCCTTGAAGGTCCGTATTGGTGACGGTAACCGACTTTTGTTGGGCAGGATCGACGATTTCGAGTTCGAACAGCTTGTCGATCCGGGTGATGTCGATCGGAGTTTTAGCCGTCGCCAGGGCGTTGTCGAAGCGGATTCGAACGTAGTATTCATCCACCTGGTCGATCAGCGCTCCCATGACGGGGCTGGCCGGCGAGAGATGGATTTCGGAAATCGTTTCCTCTTCGAGCGGTTGGTAATAGGCGCTTCCGAGCGGAGTTTTCAGGTCGTTGAGGCTGATGAAGCTGGTCCGCTCGGCGTCCTGCTGGTCGTAGGTGCAGGTACCGTAGATGCGGAGTTTCTTGCCGGTTGCGGCCGAGGTCATTTCGGCATATCCTTCGATCTTGTCCCCGTCGCGGGTGACGATGAAGCCGCCGTCGGTGATTAATGAATGGTAGTCGATGGTCACCATCGAAATATCCGATGCGATGGGGTGTTGGAACGACATGGAGTTGAGCAGCGAATACCGTTCGGACGCACTCTTCATGTTGATCGATTTATTTAGCTGGTTCGGCGTGAAGCTGAGGGATATGTAATCGTTTTTTCCGCCGTTGCCATAGAGCATGTCCTGGTAGTTGTCGTATCCTTCGAGCGGGGAGATGAAGAACCAGAGCCGATCGGTTTCCTTGTAGAAGAAGACCGATTTGGCGGCGATCCGCTGGTCGCCGTATTCGATGAACGGCTCCTCTCCGGAAGGTACTTCGAGTCCGGGATCCTGCGTGTCGAGCGTTCGGAATTTGTATTCGGTAGAAGTGAGTTCCAGACCGCCTTGTGTAAAACCTGTTGCCACGATCGTATAGTCGCTCGACGGAAGCAGACTGTTGTATGTGAAGGTTTTGGTTTCGGCCGGATCCTGAACGGTCGCTTGAGGCGTTACCGTCGCGGATTTGATCGTATAGGTATAAACATCTACATTTTTCGGCGTGATGGTGAAAGTTACGGTATTGGCTTCGGCCTTGACGTCGGAAATGGTGAGCGTGGCGCTTTCTCCGGGAGGCGGGGGCGTCGTTTCGTCGTCTTTACAACTCTGGAAAGTTCCCAATAGCAGGATGCAACACAGTAAATGGAAGGTTGCTTTACTCAAAGATTTCATAGTCGGATTATTTTAGGGTTGTTTTTTTGATAATTTATGTGCTCGATGTTCCGGTTGTGCCTTTGCCGCTGAAAGCGACGTGTTCCAACCGGCTCTCCCTTCGTCACGGGGACCCCGTGCAGCGAGGTTTCGGACAGGTTGGGAGTTCTGCGTGTTTGTTTATTTGATTGCTTTTTATTTGGCGCTCGTGGTCAATAATTCCGAAGTGACCGGAGCCGACATTTTCCCGTTGTTATCGACCGGGATGAGGACCAGATAGCTTTCTGCGAAATAGTAGTCGGTGGAGAACGTCGTGTCTTCGGTGGCGGCACGGTATTTTACGCCGTTTTGTTTGCAGATCGTTTCACCGAGATTGGCTGCTGCATCGTAGGCTGTTTTTTCGATCATTGCGTAATAGTAACCTGCGCAATCGGCTCCGGGGGTTACGGTTACCGAGGCATAGAAAGATACGCCGTAATTGTCCGTGATCGAATTTACCGCGATGGTCGCCGTCGCAGAGCCGGTAGCTTCGTAGCCGAGGGTTTCGAACTCGACCACCGTCGGAACGCCGTATCTGTCTTCGTTGTCGGCTTCGGGCAGGGCGATCAGTACGTATTGCGTATCGTATGCCAAACGGGATCCGTTGATGTCGTTGTCGCTGTATAGCGTTATCGGATAACCACTCTCTTTGCCGATCAACTCTCGTTGAACGTATGTATCCGCATTGCCGCCGTATTTGCGGTCGAAATCGGCTTTGGTGATGAAGTTGTAATAAGCTTTTTCGAAGCCGTTCCGTTTGACGGAGAAAGTCGCTGAGGTGAACGATGCGGTCTTCAGGGCAATATCGACCGTGAGCGACGTATCGTAGTCGGTGCCTGCGGCTTCCGTGTGGAACTCCTTGTATTGCAGGGGACCCAACTTGCCTTCGGCATCGTATGCGAACGAGAAGAAGTAATATTCGCTGCCCGGCGAAAGCCGGTCTGTTTTCCAGGTGCCTTGGAAGTCGGCCGTGATGTCGTAGTCATAGGTCTTCGCATCCAGTCCGGCCTGGACGAATTGTTCCGGGGTGCCTGCGGCTTCGACGTCGGACTTGGTCGCATAGCCGGCATAGTAGGAAACGACGCCGTCCTGTTTTGTCAGGGCGATCTCCAACTCTTTGCCCGCAACCTGCGGTTCGCCCAGCGTGACAGCGGCCTGTCCTGCTCCGAGTTCGTCGCGGGCGGGGATCGTCAGCGGAATTTCGATGATTTCGCCGTAGTCTTCACAGACGACATCGACCCCTTGCCGGACAACGGGAGCGGCGTAGAGAAGGACTTGCTGCGACCGGGTCGAAAGCAGGGTTTTGTTCCACTCTTCGAACGAGGCGGTTTTGAGGCCCGCTGTCAGTGAGGCGACTTCGAGGTAATGGATGAACTGCTCCCGGGAATCGACCTTGAAATGCTCTTCGAAATCGGCGCTGGATTCCGTAAGGTCCGGGTCGAAAATTTTCAGGAAATAGAGCGGGAATTTGCCGGTGTCCACGTCGGCCTTGAGATAGATTCCGTGTGCGGTCGCCACGGCGTCGATCCGTGCGAATGCGGTATAGGCGGGGGTCGTGAACGAATGCGTGGCGGGTTCGGACGGTTCGTCTTTGCCGTTATAGGCTACGACTGTCAATACGTAGTCGGTTTCCGCCTGGAGGCTGCCGACCAGGAAGGTCGATTGCTGTGGCTTTTCGACGACGGTCATTTCGGCTGTTCCGTCGGGGACATCGACCTTGTAGGCGATCCGGACCGCATTGTCGAGTTTCAGGGTGAAGCGGATCGAACTGTGGGTCGTAGCGACCTCTTCGATCGAAACGACGGCGGGGCCGGTCGGAAGGGCTTCGGTTTTGAATGCGTGGGTGACGGGATCGGCGGCCTGCCCGTTTTCGTCATATGCGACGGCGGTGATTTGATAGTCGGTCGCCGCCTCCAGGTTGTCGGTTGTATAGGTGCCGCCTTCGGAGCCGTTTACGAACGTAAGTTCGGCCGTTCCGTCGGGAACATCGACCTTGTAGCCGAAGCGGGCTGCATTGGCGGTTTTCAGGGTAAAGGTTACCGAATTATAGGTGGCTTTCACCTCTTCGATGGAGATGGTTGCCTTGTCGGGATCCGGCGTGGTCGGTTTTTCGGGGGTCGTGAATGTTGCGGTGGCCGGATTCGAAGGGCGCTGGTCGGCGTTATAGGCGATCGCCGTCAGCTTATAAGAGGTTTCGGGGGTCAGGTCGGTTATTTCGACCGTTTTTTCTTCGGAGCTTTCTATCGAAACGAAATCGGCGTCATCCCCCCCCCTCGATCTCGATCTTGTAAGCCATCGAGATAGCATTGGTCGGAATTAATCGAAAAGAAACGTTGTCTGCTTCCGGGGAGAGCTCTGCGATTTCGATGGTTGCAGGAGGAGCTTCCGTCGAAGTGTTGTCATCGCTGCACGCAGCGAGTACGGTGAGTAAAGTTAATCCAGTTAGGAGAAACTTCAGTTGGGCGAAATTCAACATAACATGATTTTTAAGTTAGTAAAAGAGGAGCGCACTATTACAAATATAATAAAAAGAATTGATTTTGCAAATTTTACCGATTTGTTAAATTGTATATTTTAATATTTGAATTGTAAAATCTGTGGTCTATTCGTAAAATTTTATAAATTCGAAAAGAAGGCGAGTTCGATTTTTTTCGGGATTGTGTATTTAGATCGATTGAACCCGGAATCGCATTGTGCTTGTTGAGTAAGTACCTTGGATTGCATAAAATAAATGGCAGGAAGGGTGAGGGGGCACATTGTCGAGTTGCCGTTGGAGAGGGGCTTCGTGCTTCTTTTGGGAAGAATTTGGATGTTTTGGCGATTCGTTTTCAGGTGCTTTTCGCTGACGGGAATCTCAAAGTTGTTGCTATGATCGGGCGTCGGTACGGACGGATTCCGTATGGATTTTATGGGAGGACGGAAATTTTCCCGGGTGTAAGTCGGCGGGAGTACAAGGCGGAGAAAGAGAGAATCGGCAACTGCGCTATGGTCGTGCAGCCGAAAACAAAAAGCGACCTGTCGAAAAACAGGTCGCTGCATTATTTTGTGACGCCGACAGGACTCAAACCTGTAACCTTCTGATCCGTAGTCAGATGCTCTATTCAATTAAGCTACGGTGCCGAATTGCGATTGCAAATGTAGGGCAATGTTGATTAACAGATAGTTACGGTCGTGAATTTTGTCGATGATTTTCTCTTTTTCGTGCTGTTACTCGGCGCGGTTTAAACATTGGTTTAAACATTTCGGGTAATTCGTTTTTCCCAAAGTTGGGTTAATAAATTAAGTGAATTAGTTGATTGTTTGATAAATAGAGAAAGTGACAAACTATGTCGAAAGGGTAATTATATAGCCCCTCGTTTTTAGTCTGTCACTTGTCGTTGTCAAAGGAAAACTGCATTTTTTCGGCCTGCCCTTAACCTTTTAAGATATATAGTATATATAACTCCATTTTTTGTGGAGTAATATTCTTTACCTCTAATACGTGCGTCTGTTCCGTTACTACCGTTCTCTGTCTTGGTTTTCTCAATCAGACGCTTTCGGGCAATAGAATCCCTACATTGATTTTCTCCTGCATTTGTTTTATTTTTGTTTCTGTCATCGTTTGATAAAATCGGACCAACTTTTTCAAAGGGTCTATTATTAGCCCCCTTGTCAAAGTCGGTCCTATCTCTATTCCTACAAATAAGCTCCGATGTAATTGGCTCCGAATCTATTTTTGAGATTCCAATTTAATTTTAGCGAAATATTCATTGGCGAATTGATCTTTTTTTACCCGTATTTTTTCCGATGAAATAAATCTTGAAATAAATAATTTGGCAGAATATGTTATCAAACCTAAAACCCCTGCGGATATTAATGTTCTCAAGCTATAGCAACCTGTTTCGCTGGGGACACCATCGATTATAGTAAAAATATTTATTGAAATAAAATTGTCCAATTTTTCTGGGAAAAATAGTGCATAAAACATATATATCAACACACATAGAGTTATAATATTAAAAAATGCTGTAGAAATTCGGCTGTTACGCATTTTTGAGGCAACATATGAATCTCTGCCTACTTTAATCGCAATATTGTATTGATTAACTGCTGCTGACAATGCCTCCTCCTTGTTCTTTAACAGCCTTTCTTTGTCCTTTATCGCTTTTTCTTTCGATGCTTCCAACTCCTGACGCGCTCTCTCTTGCTTTGATTTTAAATCCGTAAGTGAATTGACAGTATTTTTAAGATCGTCCTGATTTTGTTTTAATTCCTCGATACGTTTGTCTGTTTCTGATTTAGCAAAATATTTAGCCCTTTCAAAAATAGTTTCGTCATCTTTATCGCCATTAATAATATCCTTAAATCGATTTTCGACAAGAATATTCATTAGCCCTCTTTGTGTTTCAACATCTGCGGTAATTTCACTAATTCCTGCAAGTATTATTTGCAATTTCTCTCCGCTAATCGCTTGCTCATTACTACGAAGATTTAGGAAATTTACAAAACTTTTGTAATCATCATTTGTGCGATTTAAGAATCTTAATATGATGCTTAACCATTGGCTTGGAAGCAAGACTATTGGGATATTATCATTACGCAGGTAATCCCAACGGCGTAGTACTTGATCTGTTGAAATTAAAAAATATCCTGTTTCATGGATATTATTACATTTATTACCTCTTTTTGTTTCTATCCATAAAGTATTTTCGGCGTCAATATAAGCACTATTCTCATAAGCAGTATTGTCCTGTTGTTGCTTTTGTGAATATATTTGGGCACTCATTTCCCGCAATTGCGATTGTATATGCTCATCTTCAATATTATATGGACATTTTTTCTCGATGGTTATGTTATATTTCTTTACAAACTCATCATATAAATTGTAGATATGAGCTAAAAATAAATCCGTACTACTGTTAACTCTTTTTGACCTCCATTTATGATAAAAATTACATATTTCTTCGTTAAAACTATTTTCAACGTACACAGAAGAAGATACTCTGGGATTGTTAAATCGTCTAATGTTATTTATATGGAATTTTATGCTGTCTTTAAACTCTTCTTCTGTAAATTTTGTAATTATAAGTTTCTCGCCAACATCATTAAATTTCTGTAAAAAAGTCTTTGTTAAAACCTCTCTTGCTTCTCCATTAATGCCTAATGCTCTATAGATTACATTGGCATCCAAATAAATTTGTTTATTCCTTAAACTTTGAAACGATAAGCTATTGCTTTTATTTGTTAGTATGCTGTACTCAATAGCATAACTTGAAATATCAAAAATAGCTTTGTCTTTAAATGGTTGCTCCCAATTTAAAAAATTATTGATAATGTCTTTTTCCGAATCACTATAATTTTGTGGATTAACCCTAAATTGTTCCGTTGTCTGTTTTTTTGCGTTAATGAGTTTTTGAAAACTACCGACATCATTACTAAATAATTCGTACAAAAATTTGTATATCAATTCTTTGGCTGATATGCTAAATAAAGTCTCAAATTCGACAATGTAATCATCAATTGTTTTATCCTTAATTTTAGAACGTAGAACATCTTCACGTTCATTAGTAAGACGAACTATTAGCTTCCCTTTATTTGAGGATATTTCAAATCCTGAATTCTTTGGGGATTTTATAATGTCGTTTATTTCATCTTCGCTAAAAACTAACTCGTATGTTGCATTGATGTATATGCATAAATTAGGGATAGTTATGAATTGATTGCCATTTTCAATCAATGCAGACTCGATAATTTTCCGATGGGTAGTTTTGGGAGAAACTTCATAATTGTTATCAGCATATAATATAGGGACAGTCGCGAAATAGGCTTAAAATTATAACAAATTGATTGTCAATGTGATAAAAATTTCATATCTTAGC
>PPYE01585138.1_pt1 | contig 28119 bp, 25 predicted proteins | sample 1559881 | NCBI WGS metagenome assembly PPYE01 (sample SAMN08240022, study PRJNA423297) | Human gut metagenome, whole genome shotgun sequencing project. | reverse complement strand
TTACACCGAGGTATCTTTCTGCTCAACCCCTTTCTGTGTATTCATCCTTTACACTTTGAATTATACAGGAAGCTTGTTGTCCCAGGAATCCGTTACATTCTTTTTATCCAGCTCCCACTCCTCAAAGAAAAGGGGAAACGGGTATGTGGACAGCGAACGGAATGTGTGGTTTGCACTGTTAAACAAAAATTTTGCGCCGCAGGCAATGGAACAGAATTTCCCGATGATAAGCTTATCCCTGTTGATGGGATAATGGTATAATACGTTATTTTTCTCAAACAGCACCGGGTCATTGACAAAATCGTTATACATCGTGTATTCCCCAACCGTTATATTGGGATCATGGATCACGTTCTTTAAATAAATCGTCTGTTTATCGCCTGTTCTGGGATAAATTTCTTTCTCCGGAATAGTCATAAAAAATCCTCCTGTAATCGTAATTGAGTTTATCAGCTATTCCGGCTGCTGCAATACAACGTTTCACCGCACCTCACCTCTTCTCTAGTCGTTCCAGCTATTGGCGTCCTTAGGCACTGCGGAAGCATAATATCCCAGTTTGTGGAACTGGAACCATTCCACTATCTTCTCCTCCGGTGCCGCTTCTAAAGCGAGCAGTACCTCTTTTGCAAACTCCAGCGCTGCTGTGCCGTTGGCGGTAACCACATTTTTATGGCTCACAGCTTGTTTTGCAATGTAATTAGCTTCCCCTGTATATGCCTCACCTGCCCATTGTTTTAAGTCATTTAAATCATTGCTTGTGTGTTCAACGTGGTTCAAAAGGCCAATGGTTCCCAGAAAAGCTGACGCGTCACATATTGCACCAAGAACCTTTCCCTTTTCAAAGCACTGTTTTGCCAGAGGCGCGATTTTCCCGGCCTCTGCATTTCTCCAGGACATGCCTCCAACCAGAATGACAGCTTCATAATCCTCCGGCACTGAGCAAATATCATAATCCGGTACCACATGAAAATCGCCGATGGATGCCACCCTGTCTGTTGTCAGGGATACTGTCTTTACCTCATATTTTCCCTGTCCCAGCATATAGAGCGCTGATGCCAGGTAGGCTGATTCCCAATCCGCATACTGCTCCAGTATTACAAATAAAATTGGCAATATAAGAGGCCAGACCGTGTGTGTAGATTATCATATTATAAAAAAACTAGCTGGTCTTTTCTTCCGGCATCTGCAGATCCGCTGTGATCTGCTGTATCATCTCTTTTTTCTCATCCGTATTTACAAGTTGTCTAAATCCGATTCCACGGTTTCCGCTTCCGCCGTTCATAAACAGATACTGGAAAAGATTAGGTTCATCAAATGCCATCTCTATGTAAGCCCTGCCCACATGAAAGAAGGCATCCATCCCCTGTTTCCCGCCTCTGTACATTTTCTCATTGCATAGTTCAAAGCAAATTCTGCCAGCGCTCTGCGCAGTGTCTCCATATTGCCAAAATGCCAGGAAATGGGCTGTGTGGAACAGCCAATCTCCTCCGCAATACTTTTAATGTTCAAGCTGGAATACCCATCCCGGATCAGTTTCCTCAGGGCGGCTTTCAATATGGCTTCTTTTGGGATTTGTGTCCGCGGCAATATCTCACCTTCTCTAAAAATGTATTTATATAAATCCGTTTATGTTTAAATCTATTTTCATTATATCCCATCTTTCGGTTTTGTCAATCCATATGGGCCATACATCGTCTATGCCAAAAGAGGACTGCGCACACTTCTCAGTGTCACTGTCCTCTTTTAGCAGAAACTCTATGATTATTCTAAAATCTAATCTTCTGTGCAGATGATCTTTACATCATATTTTGAAAGCATCTCGCCGCTTTTCACACATTCCCCTGTCAGCACATCTGTGTTTCCCACAAAGCAGGAGGGAATTTCAAAATCTTCATCCTTAAAATTGATAACAAAATAATATCTCTGTCCGTCTTTCTTCCTGTAAGTGATCTCAAGACCTGTCTTCTCTTTCACGACTGGTTTTATGCTTACATCTTCTGCTGCCATGTCAAGGACCTTCGCAAGCCCCCGGCAGTCCATTTCTGTTCCGATGTAATATACGGATCCGTCCCCGAACAGATTCCTGGTCACTGCCGGGCTCTCTGCATAGAAATCTTTTCCGTAACGGCCGATGCATTCTGCCCCTCTCAGATGTATGATATCACATACCAATCTGCCGGGCACACTGACACCATCGTCAAAGATCACCGTATTTTCCTGCTCCGGTGCCAGGGCATCAATCTCTTCCACCCACACTCCGGCCATATTGCTCAGAACTCCGGGGTAGCCGCCGAGATATACATTATCCGACTGGTCCACGATTCCGCTCATATATGTAGTGACCAGAACGCCGCCTTTGCTTACGAAATCCTCCAGGGCTTCCTGCATACCGGCTTTCACCATGTAAAGAACAGGCGCTACAACCATTTTATACCTGCTAAAATCCGCGTCAAAGGGTATCATATTGACAGGAATATTGCGCTCATAAAAATACCGGTAATACTGGTGGATCTGGTCTACATATGTCAGATCCACATTCGGTCCGCTGGTATATTCCAATGCCCAGTAGTTATCCCAGTCAAAGACAATGCCCACCTCTGCCTCATTGACGGAATCCAGTGTCCGGTCTCCCAGCATCTCCAGTTCCTGTCCGAGCTGCTGTACCTCTCTGAACACTCTCGTATCCTCTGTACCCACATGGGCAATGACTGCCCCGTGGAACTTTTCACATCCGCCAACGCTTCTGCGAAGCTGGAAAAACTGGATGGTATCCGCACCATGGGCAATGGTCTGATAACTCTGGGCCCGCATCTGTCCCGGCCTTTTCAGGGAATTATATGGCTGCCAGTTCTGCTGGCTCGGTGTCTGCTCCATCAGCATAAAAGATTCATCCTTCAGACCGCGCATGAGATCATGGCACATAGCGGTCTGACTCCATGGTGTGTCATAGCTGGGATAATTATCCCAGGACACCACATCCATCTCTTTTGCCCATTTGAAATAGTCCAGCCCCTTGTAGGTTCCCATGAGATTCGTGGTGATCGGAGTCTCTTTATCATAACAGCGGACCGCATCCCGCTCCATCACATAATTACCCAGCATGCTGTCTGACATAAATCTGCGGTAATCCACAGAGATCCCCGCAAATGCCGTCTTATCGCTCCCCAGCCCTTCACTCAGCGCATTGGGCAGTACGATCTCATCCCAGTCATAAATGGTATGTCCCCAGAATTCCAGATTCCACGCTTTATTCAGAGCTTCTATGGTTCCATACTTTTTCCTCAGCCAGATGCGGAATGCCTTTTCACAATTCTCGCAGTAGCATTCGCCGCCGTATTCATTATTAATATGCCAGCACGCAATATGTTCATTGCTTCCGTATCTCTTTGCCAGTTCTTTTGCAAGCGCCTCCGCATACTTCTGATAGACCGGAGAATTCGGGCACGCATTGTGCCTCTGTCCGAATTTGTGATGCCTTCCCTCATAGTCTGTTCTTGCAACTTCAGGATACCGCTTCACCATCCATGCGGGAAGCGCAGCCGTGGATGTAGCAAGCACAATGTCATAATTCTCCCGGCTCAGCATCTCCACGATCTCGTCCAGTTCACTGAAGTCATAGACTTCCTCTGAGGGCTGGATCTTTGCCCAGGAAAATACATTGATGGTGGCGCTGTTGATCCGCGCATCCTTAAATATCCTCATATCCTCCTGCCAGATATCCTTTGGCCACTGGTTTGGATTGTAATCCCCGCCGTATAAAATTCTTTTAAATTTACCTTTCATGTCACCTGTCTCCTTATTTCCATTTTCTCTTACGGTTAGTTTGATTATATTATAGATAGACAAAGGATTGTGTAATATGTTAAGCTAAATAATATAATATTTTGAAACAGGTGAGATCAATGCCGATTCATTTTAGAAATACACCGGTCAGCGAACCGTTTGCTTTTGATTCCATAGGAAACCACTGGGTACAGGAACGCACTTCCCGTCCCAAGGGCTATCCGCTCTGCCACTATCTCCAATCCGAAAAGGGAAGCGGCAGAATCACCATACAGGGAAAGGAATACCTTCTGCAGGAGGGAGAAGGTGTATTGATTACGCCGTTCATCCAGCATTCCTATGGAAAGGAGACAGAGGAATGGCTCACCCTGTTTGCCACCTTTACAGGGACTATTGAAAGCAGCATTCCCAGACTTTTAGGAAATAGGCCGTTTATCTTTATCGGAAAGGAGCAGGGCGCCGAGATAGCGTCTTTTATTTCCGGCATAGTAAAGAAATATGAGAACCCGCCCATGGATGTCAAGGCCTTATCGGCAGACTGCTATCGGCTCCTGATGTTTCTTGCAGACGGTATCAATACCCGCGACCTTCTGGAAGATTCCCTGTATCAGAGGTATGTGGCCCCGGCAATACAGGAAATCGAAACAAATTATCATTCCGAGCTGACCGTACAGGAACTCAGCCGCCAGGTCTACATCTCGCCCCAGTACCTGTCGCGGCTGTTCCACCGTTTTCTGGGATGCTCCGCTTATGAATACCTGACTATTTACAGGATCAACAAGGCCAAGGAGTATCTGCTCACAAATCCGCGTATGGAAGTGCAGGATATTGCGCATAAGGTGGGGTTTGCGGATGCGAGCCATTTTATCTCTATCTTCAGGAAAATAACCGGGGTCACGCCTTTGGGGTTTCGGAAGCTTAACTGATCAGCATCCTTCTGATCGTACCGCTTTTTTCTGTTCAAGTATAATTTTGCCCACGCCAAAAGGCTGAAATGAATAGGAATCTGTCCAGGTATCCTCAAAATCTATATCCGGGCTTACTACATGATCCTCATATCCCCGAATACCTTTAAAGGTGTTGGGTCCCACAAAGCACACTTCCCCTTTGCAGTGATGGTGAGGGCCTAAAAGATTCCTGTTGGTGCCATACAGTATTACCTCCACATGATTTTTCCCCTCTCTCAGCATTGGAGTAAGCTTCACCCTGAAAGGAGACATATAAAGCAGTTCAGAATGCCCGTTGCATCGGATCAAAACGGCTGGTGCCCTCAGGTCAGAAAATTTCAGATACTGTATGCATTCCCCCATCTTATCAATCTCAAGCACGGTCTTCAGATTTCCTCTGTAAAACCAGCATCCCTGAGTAGTTACGTTCTGGAATCCTGAAATTTCTTTTCTGTCCCTTAGACTAAAAGTACAGTGCTTTACTTGTATATATGCCGGCTTTTGAACAGGCAGTGCCTGCGGCTGGACCCAGAAGTCTCCCAGTATATAAATGGCCTCCGGTTCAACCGGATAAAAAAATCTGTTTACTTCCGTCTCAAACAGTCCGTCCACGTCCCTGACTTCCTCTGACGGGATACGGTAAGCTGCTTTTACTGTATTCCATCCCTCTTTCAATTTTCCCTCCAGAGAATATTCATGGATTTTTTCGTCCATATACCAGTCTGCTCTGGATGAGGTGATTTCAGTTCCGTTGCACCACACTCCTATACAGTCATCATCTTCTACTGCTGCATGAAGCGTAACAGGATGTTCCATTTCATTATGGAAACTGTAACGAATATAAAACTTATCTGCCTTTTCCTCTGCTGCCCTGCGGTATAATTCAGGATGCATTTTTACCATCGGCATTTCTTCTGAATAGATTTTATCGTCAAAAGAGAAAGCCGCATAGTCCAGAGTCAGGGCATTTCTTCCGGACAGCTTCCAGTTTCCTCTGAGGCTGCAGGTATACATTTCTTCCGGTTCCCTGTAATGTGACATCCCTTCCACGGCTTCCAGAAGTATGGACTGTCTGCCTTCCATCTGGAAATACACCATGGAATCTCCGCCGCTATACTGCACCTCCATAAAAGTTCTGGCCTCAGTCTCCGGATTTATTTCGCAAACCTTTTGCTGTCCGGATATCTTTAGCATCAGCTTCCTTACGCTGTCCTGATGACGGTTCCATATATAAATATATTTTTTTTCTGCCTGTTTTACCGATACACAAAGGTCTTTCGCTATATGAAGTCCTTCTTTCTCAAAGACAACCATATCCCTTTTACTGTGTAATGCTGCGAAGCATTTATCCCAAAATCCTCTTCTATTCTGAATGACATGACAATCTTTGGCCCATGTCATATCAGCAGGCCCGCATTTTGGTAGTTCCCCTGTAAACAGGACGGTTCCGCCCTGGCTCCTGAATTTTTTAAGGAGGCATACCGTATTTTCTTCTAATATCAGGCACTTTGGTACAATTACGGTATGATAAACACATTTGCCAACTATAAATTTCCCGTCTTCCACTGCTCCGCAGTCACGTATGATTTCTTCATCACCAATATCATACCCTACCTGAATATCCATCAAATTCTCCAAGAGGCTGCGGTAGGAAGCCGCATACTCTTGTTCCGCCTCTGATCTTCGTTCCCTGTGGAGCAGATATATGGATTTTAAAGGACTCAATACCAATGTATCCTCAGTCCGTTCTCCTTTTTCCATAAAATAGCCTATGCCTTCCATCCAATGAGCAACATGATGAAACTGCTCCCACCAGGGTTCCTGATAAGAATAAAAGGCAGGATAATCTCTTTTTCTGATTCCCTTCATTGTGTGGACACCTATATGCAATACAGGGACATTGATCCCTGAGGCTGCCTGCCAGCCCCAGATATAACACATCTCCTCAAAAGTAATATTCCACCCCGCACAGCCAAAAGTCTCGGAAAGCACTTTATTTCTCCCATACTGCTTTGCCGCACTGGTAACCTGCTTTGTCAGGAGCACAGAGGTGATTCTCTTTCCCAAATGGTCAATGCCCGGCTGCTGCATATACTTATATTTTGGCATCACGCCTGCCGTGCTCTGCATTTGCTGGATATAACTGTCCTCCCCCGGAAAATGTCCCGTAAACTTCACATGATTCTTTTCGCACCAGTCATAAATCTGCCGTGCAAAATGAGATTCCATCATCTCCTGCACCGTATCCCAGTAATCTTTCCGGAATTTCCCCGTTTCCGGAGATTCTGTTTCCAAAAAAAGATACATGGACTTTAAAAAGGAATACCCATTTCGTTTCCGGAAATATTCTTCCAATTCATCACTGTAAGGAAACCCATGCAGGTCATACTGCGGTTCATCCGTAAAAAAACCGGGGACTACTGTACCGAAAAATTCACCCAGCTCCTCTTTATAACGTTCGTGTGTCACTTCCAGGAATTTTTCCGTAACTTTTTTAGACAGTAAATCCACATAATTCGGTTCTGTGACACAAACAAACAGCACATCCGCCTTTGCCGGCTCTGTAAAATCATAGCCGTGGGAAGTTTTTCTAAAGGACGCCAATATGCGGTGTCCTGCTGTTTCATCATCTGCTTTGCAGATTTTTATATACTTTGCCTGATATTCCTGTCCGCAGCCATTTACCAGACCGCCGGCAAAACCGCTGGGCCATCCGTCTTCGTCATAAATCCAGGCCTCCATTCCCAGCTCTTCCGCCTTTTTCACAGCTGTCCGACAGGCATGGAACCACTCTTTGGACAGATAGGAAGTCATAAGTCCGGCCCTGGAATGCATGAAAAATCCACGCAGGCCCTCCTCATGAAATTCCTCTATTCGGCGGCATATACTCTCGTCATCCATAAACTCATTCCATGCCCAGAAGCTAAGCGGTGCAAATTCTTTTCTTTCCATATATTTTCCTCTAACCTTTGACGGCTCCTCCTGTCAGGCCTTCCACAATTTTAGATGAGAACAGGAAATACAGCACAATGACAGGAATCAACGTGATAACTACGGCTGCCATGGATTCACTCATATATTTTGTGAACTGGCCGATATACTGATAGATAACTAATGTCAGGGTATTTGAAGTCTTCTTCCCAAGAAGCACCATGGGCATATAGAAATCGTTCCACTGAGAAATTGCTGTGATCAACGCAACCGTCATCACAACCGGTTTACATAACGGCGCAATAATCTGAAAAAAAATACGGAAGTCCCCTGCTCCGTCTATCCGCGCTGATTCTTCAAGTGCCACAGGAATCGTGTGGAAAAATTTCTGAAAAATAAAGCAGGCCATGGAAATGCCTGAAGCATACACTAACATCATTCCAAAAATGTTGTTCAGAAGGCCGATTCTTTTCAAAATCAGAAACAGAGGCAGTACACTGACCTGTACCGGCACCATCATACCCATCAGAAAATATCCGCTCAGAAAATTTTTTCCTTTAAAATCAAATCTGGAAATTCCATAGGCGGTCAGTCCCGCCAGCAAAATGCAGCCCAGAGTGCCGCCTACCGTAAGCACCACACTATTTTTCAGATACAAAAGCAGGTTTGCTTCCTTCAGAACCCGGAAATAACTTTCCATAGTCAATTGTTTCGGAAATCCGACAAAATTAGTTACAATATCCCCTTTTGATTTCAGGGAATCCATCACTGTAATAGACAGTGCAAAAATAGTGATTCCGGTATATACCATCAGAATAATGGACAAGACCCATCTGACAACCCTGGCGCCCGGCGAAAGTATTTCTGTATTTTTCTCCTTTTTCATATCCATTCTCCTAATTGTCATATTCAAACTTTTTAAGGACTTTGTTTTGAATTGTCGTGATGATCAGCATGACAGCAAACATCACCACACAGATGGATGCTCCAAATCCAATTTCGGACTTACCATTCAAAGCACTGCCAAAAGTGTAACGGTAAAATACCAGATTCACAAAATCAAGAGAGCCGCTGACCCCGCCTTTTGCACCGCCCAGAATGAAGGGCAGGTCAAAGAGAGCCAGAGCCCAGATCGTGCTCATAGTGATGACCGACGCACAGGACGGCAGAGAAAGCGGAACCAGAATCCTTGTAAACCGCTGCCATTCCGTACAACCGTCAATCCTGCTGGCTTCCATGACATCTTTGGAGATATCCATAAAATTCGAGTAAAATATCATAACTCCCGAACCGGCTCCCTGCCATAGGATCAATAAGATCATCAGTTTGAAGGCCCAGTTCGGATCTCCGAACCATGCTCCCTGCAGATGCTCAAGACCAACCGCCTCAAGGAATTTATTCAGGAAACCTATATTGGGGTTAAAGATCAGGGTTGCAAAAAAGCTTATGATCGTCGTACTGATGACATATGGCATGAATATCATAAATTTCAGGTACTTGTAAGCCGGAATTTTGATAAAAAACAGATATGCCATCAAATACTGAAAAGGCGTGATAATAAGCCAAACACAGAGCAGATATTTTATATTGTTCCATAACGCATTAAAAAACACCGGTGAAAATCTCTCATCCGTAAAGATGGTGACAAAATTCTGAATCCCATTAAACTTCATTTCGCCCAACCCTGACCACTGGAAAAAACTCAGATAAAACACATAGATAATCGGCAGGATAATAAAGCAGGTATAAAAAATAAACCCGGGCAGGATAAATTTAACCTGTTTATGTCTTTTATTCATACATCCATCTCCTTAAAAATACTGCCGGTTCTCTTTTGAGGACCGGCAGCACAGCCTTTACTGCATTACTTTGCTTATGTTGTCCATGAATTCTTCTGCTGTAATGTCCCCTGAGAAAATTTTTGTAAAATCCTCATCCCAGAGACTCACCGCCGTACCGTCTGTTGAATGGTTTACAAGAACAGACTGCCAGCTTGTATAAATATTGCCTGCGCCGCTCTCTGAGATTTCTTTGGCAATTTCAGTGGAAGCCTCAATCTCGTCACTGGCAGACACTGCCCCCTGAGACTGGACCCAGACAGTCTGGGCATCCAGAGAAGCACAATAATTCATAAACGCAACAGCCGCCGCTTCATTTTCTGTTGCAGTATTGACTGAAAAACCATTTGCCGGAGTTCCTACCATACCTCTGATGCCTTCTTCTGATGGAATTTCAAACGCCCCGTAATTCAGATTCGGATTATTTTCACTGATCGTTGCCGCTTCCCAGGAACCTGCAATATCCATCACGGCCTCTCCGGAAGTAAATGCCAGTGTCTGGGCATTATTGTCTGCAACACCCAGCCAGTTATCTCCGAAATATCCCTTGTCTGCCCATTCCAGCATTTTATTTAATGCATCCGCTGCAGGCTTGCCCGTGGCTTTTACAGAATAGTCTGACAGCCCCTTGGTATATTCCACATCCATTGCAGAGAGAATCGGTTCAAAGGTAAACAGCAGGGAATAGACATTTACCCCTGACAAGGATATGGGAGTATACCCGGCTTTTTTGATCTTTTCCAGCAGTTCTTCAAATTCACTGAATTTCTCCGGTACTTCCCAGCCGTTTTCCTCGAATATATCCTTGTTGTAATATACAGCTCTGGTATCCATAGTAAGCCACGGTACTGAATAATTTTTCCCATCTACCTCAGTCAATTTCATTGCATCTTCACCAAAAAGACTGTAATCTACCTTATCCGTTAAATCCATACACACTTCGTTTGATACATAATCTTTCATATTTGCCGTAGCCGTTCCGTTTGTCCAGAAAATGTCCGGCCCTTCCCCTGACTGAATTGCGGTTGACAGAAGACTGTAATAGTTGTCCCCGTCCTTGATTTCATACTCCACTTCCACGTCCTGGTACTTTTTCTGAAATCCCTCAATAATCTGCTGAAGGCTGGCCTCAAAACCATAGCCGTGTTCCCAGATTGTCAGGGTACCTGACATCCCACCATCGTTTTCTTTTGATTCACCATCGGCATTTTCTTTTCCTTTTGTACTCTGTGAATTGTCACCACACCCAGCCAGGGAAGCCCCCATCACAGATACTGCGCAGATGAATGATACTGTTTTTTTCCAGTTCATAATTTACCTCCTTAAATTTTTCCTTTGTTTTCATCTACGATAATTATAGGAAAATATCACGCAGGGAACCATCAACTATCTTCCCCGTCTGATTCAAATATTTATACCGCTTTAACCTATTGGTTCAAAATCTGCTTTCCTGATTCAAAATTTTACGTTTCCCATGTCCCTGCGGTAGTCTGTTATGGTCTTTCCGGTGATTTTTTTGAAGACCCGCACCATATAATTTTCATTGGAAAAGCCTGCGGCTGCAGCAATTTCACCTAAAGTACAGCCGGGTTTTTTTATCATTTCTTTTACCTTCTCTATCCGCTTCTGGTTGATATACTGTACCGGGGTCACACCCATTCTATCCTTAAATTTTCTGCAGAACGCTGAGATACTCATATTTCCCAGCTCAGCAAGTTCCTCCAGGGGGAGACCTGTGCTGATATTTTTGTCAATATAGGAAAGTATCCTGCCAAAATCATCTTCTTCAAAAATCTCCGTGAGCGCCTCTTTGAACTGCCCGATCAGTTCCTGAACTCTTCTATTCACTTCTGTACATGACGCAGATGTCGTGACCGCATCTACAAAGGGGTATTTTCCGCTCCATCTCCTGACAACCGCCATATCATACAGATATTCCTTCAAAATACTGTAGACAAAAATGCTCACAGCCTGACTCAGCCCATCCCTGGCTGACTTCACCCATATCTGCTTCCTTCTGCATGTATTTAAAAATTGGTTTAGTTCTTTTTCAAATATCTCCAGGCCGGATTTTTCCATAAAGGATTTTGTACTGAACATAAACTCCGGTGTCTCCCGGGACCAGCAGATATCTTCGCTGTAATATACAGATATAGATTCATGATAAAATCTCATCTCCACCGCCTCATCAGCTTTCTGATATCCTGCGGGGATTCCCTGCATATCCCTGAATTCTCTGCTGATTCCCATTAAAAGATGTTTATTTGTATACTGAAGTATATTTTTTTGAATTTCTTCTATATAATCACCCAGTATCCGTTTTCTTTCCTCTTTTGGCATGGACGCCGGCAGGCTGAAAACAATAAAGGGATTTCTGTTATAGGAGTCTATCAGGGAACCCATGTGATATCTGCTGATGATTCCATCTAAAAGATGCAGAATCATCTTTTCATCTACATGATCATGCTCTAATCTGATGACGCCTACTGCTTTTATGTCTGTTTCATCAGCCGGTATTTCATCCAGACTGTGCAGTCCCCGCCGTTTTCCTGTCCTGCCGGATATTTTTTCCCTGACCTCACAGATAGCTTTCATTAAGTTTTCTTCATTGATGTCCTGCTTTAAAATATAGTTATCTGTCCCCAGTGCGATGGCTTCCCTGGCATATTCAAATTTGTCATAACAGCTTAAAATAATGATTCCGTCAGCCAGTTCCTGTTTCCTGATCTCACGGATGAATTCAAGACCATTCATCTCTGGCATCTCTATATCTGTAATGACAATATCCACCAGATTGGTTTTTAGATATTCAAGAGCATCCTTTGCAAATCCGAACGTCCCGGCCACTTCTATATCCTTTTGTTCCTCCAGAAGAGACTGAATCCCTATTCTGGACAAAATTTCATCTTCCACGATAATTACACGAATCATTTGCTCTCCTCTCTTTTTGCCGGAAGTCTATATTCCACCACAGTTCCTCTTCCCGGCTCACTGGTAATCTCCATTCCGTATTCACCGCCATATTCCAGACTGATAATCTGTTCGATATTAGTAAGGCCGATATTGGTGTGGTTTTCTCTCACTGCACCTCTGTTTTTCCATTCTGTCATATCGAACCCGCATCCGTTATCCGAAACTCTGATATTCAGGATTTCTCCCTCTACCCACGCACATACTGATATTTTCCCTCCCCGGGTCATGCCGCGTTTAAACCCATGTATAATAGCGTTCTCCACCACTGGTTGTATAAGATATCTGAAGATTCGACACGAAAGCGCCTGCTCCTCAATGTTAAAATCCATCTCAAAGTTCATAAATCTGGCCTTCTGGATCACAGCATAACGCTTGATCAGTTCTATCTCTTCTTTCAAAGTATAATTCTCTTTATCACTTTTCGCAGCATTCATCAGAATATAGATCAGGGCTTCCGTCAGATTCCTGATATTTTCCTGTTTATTGATCACTGCCATCCACTTGATGGTGTTCAGAGCATTATACAGAAAATGAGGCTGTAACTGGGCTACCAGAGCCTGCATTTTAAAATTATTTTTTTCGTTTACTTCTTTTTCATTGTTCAGAATAAGTTCATTGATCCTTTTTGTCATACTGTTAAAATGACCGGATAGGCTTTTCAGCTCCCCGCTGCTTATTTCCCCCATCTGCACCTCTCTGTTTCCCTTGGCAAACTGATCCATCGCATACTTCAGCTCGCTGATCGGTTTCAAAAAATACCTTTGAAATGTGTAAAATACCAAAATGAGAAAAAGACAGTATACAATGGAAATAACCACCACCACCTGTTTCAATGGCTTCATGGAGCGCATCATAGATGCCATGGAGGCGCTCCCCATAAAAACCCATCCTGTCTTCTCCATTCTGCTGTAAGCTTCCACTTTTTTTCCACTGCCGTCATCGGTTATCTGATATCCATTCTTATTTTTTGAATCCAAAATTTCTGTCTGCATTATCTGATTCACTGCAGACTTATCTGAACTGTACAAAACCGTACCATCCGCATCCAGCATATATTTTGTATTATCCTCCATCTGCAGACGGTCAAATGCCCTTCTGATCATCTGGTCACTGATGATATAGTACAAGATACCTATATTCTTCTCTTCCTTTCCGTTTAAAGACCTGGCAAGGATATATTGTCTTGTACTGGCCTTGCCGTACAGTTCATTTGATGTAAACCACATGTATTTCCCGCCGCCTTCCGAAATATCCCGGCTGTATTTCTTCATGATATCTGTCAGATTTTTATACACTTTGGTTCCGCTGAAATATATCTCGTCCCCACTGGACAGATAGGCTGCCTTAATACCACTGTAGGAATAACAACAGGCCGCAAGGGAATGTTCGATAAAATCCCTGTCTGCATTTCCTGACTCCAGCTGGTCGATACTTCCATTGTGATACAGAGACATGGTACTGTCTTCATATGTCTTCAAAGAGGAGGAAACCTGATTGGATACGGAAATCATGGTCTCCTGCATACTGCTTCCGAAATTGTCCCCCGCATAGTCCTGAAACACTTTGTATATAGCAAAAATCAAAACAATATATGGTATCACAACAAATATCAAAAACAGTATAAATATTTTTAATCTTATACGGTATTTCTGCAGTCCCCTGAATGATTTTTTCATATGTTTTCCGCCCTTCCTTTGCTGTATGCAGTCGTCATTCTGCTTCTATCTGTGTTAACATTATATGATAATGGCAGGGAAGTTACAATGGATGAATTTATCCGACGGATAATAAAATGAGCACCGCTGCTATTTTGATAATAACAGCGATGCTCTCCATTGTTTTATAATACTCCATATAGGTGTGTTCTGCCAAATCCACCGCTTTTTCGGTGGGTATCAGCTGAAAACTCCTGCTGTCTTCCCTGGACTGACAGGATTCGAGAGGGAACCCTGACAGGAATCATGTGAACACTCTGCCGGTTCAGTTCATGGTATCGTCCCGCAAAATATCAGCCAGCTTATACCGCAGAACTTTTTTCCCGCCAATATAATAAGCCAGCGCCACAAAAGCAAAAACAGCGATTATAAATACCAGCACAGGTATGAACGGAGCTTCTCTTATAAAAATCATGGGCTCCAGGTAACTTGCCTTCAGCATAAGCGCAGCCAGAAGGATGGTAAGAGGCAGGGTCACCAATACCGGGCGTCCGGCAATGATCAGAGCCTCAACACAGGACATCTTTCTTATCCCTCCGGGTGTCAGCCCCACGGACATATAACGGGCAAATTCCCGTCTTCGCTGGCGCACAAATCCCAGCGTATTGGAAAACACATTGCCGATTCCAATGAAAGCAAGCAGTACACAAAAGCCGCCAAAGATCAACATCATGCCATCTTTCATCTTATCATCGGAAAGCTTTTCCTGTATGCGGTTTTCGCTTACTATTGTATATCCGCTGCCCACAAGCCGGGTGACCTCCTTTTCCAATCTGTCCAGTTCATCCCTCGCCGCATTTTCCCCGGCAAGTACCCGGATATAAAAATCTTCCTCTGCTCCGCCAATCGGCGTTTTTATCTGCTAAAATATCCTAAAGTCGAACTGATCTGCCGCAGCTATCTTCCGCAGAAATTATTTGACGACCTAAATTCCGGCGTGGTGGATATAGCTACCTTATTTTATTCTGAACAGGAACCTCCATCTGAAATCTACTGTCAAAAAATAGCTCGAATTTCAATGATAGCTGTTCTTGGAACTGACAATCCGCTTTGCACTAAATCGGAAGTGACATTTGAGGAGCTGTCAGACTATCCGCTGATTGAATTAAATGATGATGCCTATTCCAGACAGATGACAGAATCTATCCTCCGGGCAAATAAAGTAAAGTTTCAGAAAACCCTGCTGGCCGATAATATTGAGATGGTACCTATGACTGTGCGTATGACAGGAGGAATCCATATTACCGGAAAGAGCTGCCAGCGGCAGAACGCCTCCTCTGTGGTATACAAGCCCGTTCGATGTGAAATCCCGTACACGCTTTTGGGCTTTTGCTGCATGGCGGATAATACCGATGCATTGGTCAGGCTGTTTCTCTTATTTTTATGAAAATGAGGCCGGAGGGCGTCGGGAAGAACGGCATTTAGATTACATCTTCCCGCTCCCTTCATCCGGATAAGTACGTTTATATTCTTCCCGCACGTCTTCCGGAACCAGGCTTCCTCCGGTTGCCCACGCCATATGAACGGCCTGTTCCATCTTATCTGTAAGGCCGTTTTTCTTCAGATATTCCCTCACCTCAGGGCTTTGGTTCAGTCGGACAGGCCCCTGGAACGCGGCACAGGCGCTGGGTTCCAGAAAGATATCTTCCGTTTCCAGTAAGTCCCTCATATAGTCATACAATTTTGCATCCCTTATGGTAAATTCTCCGCTCAACATGGTTTTCATCACACCGCCCACGAAGCCGGAGGGGCGCCCAACTGCCAGGCCGTCTGCATGCGTCAGGCCGGTCAGGCCAATGTCCTGCACAGATATCCCGCTGTTCAGTCCGGTAGCCATTCCCAGCAACATACAGGGTGCCTGCGTGGGTTCTGCAAAGAAACAGTGTACGGCATCCCCGAAGATCTGTTTTAAACCGAATGTAACGCCGCCCGGAGCACCGCCCACACCACAGGGAATGTAGACAAACAGCGGATGTTCCCTGTCTATGAAAATTCCCAGTTCTGTCAGTTGTACGACCAGACGTTTTGCCGCTACCGCATATCCCAAAAACAGATTTCTGGAATTTTCATCATCTACAAAATAGCTTTTGGGATTTTGGTCTGAAAGTTTTCTTCCGTTTTTTACTGCCTCACTGTAATCGGATGCATACTCCACAACTGTCACTCCATGACTTCTGAGCAGTTCTTTTTTCCATCCTTTTGCATCTGCCGACATATGGACAATGACTTCATACCCGATGGCTGCACTCATAATCCCGATACTCATGCCAAGATTGCCTGTGGAACCAACCTGAATCGTATAATCTCCGAAAAACTCCCGTACCTTTTTGTCCGCCAGTTTCGCATAATTGTCCCCTTCTTTCAGAAGACCGTGTTCCATCGCCAGATCCTCTGTGTGTTTCAACACCTCATAGATTCCGCCCCTTGCCTTGATGGAGCCTGCAATAGCCAGGTGGCTGTCTTTTTTCAAAAGAAGGGTTCCGTTCAGGGCACTTCCGTACTTCCTGTTAATATGTTCCTGCATCCGAGGAATTGGTTTTAATTCCGATTCAATGATTCCTCCTCTGTCCCTGGTCTCCGGAAAACATTCCATGATAAACGGAGCGAAACGTTCCAGTCTTGCCTCCGCATCTAATACATCTGCCATGGTCAGTTCTGCATCCTTCATGCTCTCTTCCAGGGTGGTTTTATCCGGATTTATCCATGCAGTCTCTTTTTCTTCCTGCATATCACGAATCACAGGGAACCGTTTTGCCAGTTCACTGCTTAATATCTTCTCCATAATCCTGTCTCCTCTGTCTGATATAGTGCGCCGGAGGCACACCCATATACTGATTAAAATACTTATAAAAATGATTCAGATTCTGATATCCCACAGCCTCTGCCGCTTCTTTGACAGAATACTTTTCCTGTTCTAAAAGCCGGACACTTTTCTCAATCCTCACCTTATGAACATAGGAAAGAATGGTCATTCCCGTATGTTTCTTGAAGGTTCTGGCAATATGACTCTGGGAGCAGAATGTGAGATTTGCCAGTGTTTCCAACTCCATTTTCTCACTGTAATTTTCATAGATATACGCCAGTATGGTGTTCACCACATCGTTGGCGGTAAACTCCCAGCCCACGGCACGGATGATGGCCTGTTTGAGCTGTTCAAATTCAATGGGCTTTGAGATAATATCACAAGCTCCCAGACGCAGTGCCTTCTGTGCGTATTCAAAGGAATCGTAAGCCGTAATAATGATGACCCGGCTGTCTTCTATTTTCTGTATGATATCGAATCCGTTCATATACGGCATGTGGATATCCATAAACACCAAATCCGGTTTTTCCCTCTGTATCAGCTTCCAGGCATCCCGGCCGTTCTCCGCTGTTCCGATAATCTGTATGGGGAATTTTTCCGCTTCGATAAAATGGCGGATAATATTCAGTGCTGCCTTCTCGTCATCACATATCACTGCCCGAATCATAGAATCTCCTTTCTGCGCTGCCGCACCGGAAAGGTATCTGTATCAGAAAACAGGTATCCCCGCCTCTGGCTGCCGTTATCTCGAAAGTACAGTCCTCTTCATATGCTGCACATAACTTCTGATATATCATGGATAGTCCGTGAGACGTGCTGCTTCGGATACCCTGATTTATGGCATAGCAGGCCTGAGGGGTGAGCGGTCTCCCGGAATTGGTCACGGTGATACGGACCTGTCCGTTCTTTTCCTTCACTACAAGTTGTATTTTCCTATGGGTACTCTCGGCAAATCCATGAACAAAAGCATTTTCCACCACAGGCTGAAGGAAATTAAACGGCACCTGGGCAGACAGAACTTTATCGCTGATGCGGCAGTCCACCTCCAGCTCTTCCCCGTAGCGGAGTTTCTGAAGCTGAAGATATGCCCGTACATAATCCATCTCTTTCTCCAGGGAAACTACAGAATTCTGAGTTCTCAGTGTGTAGTGAAACATTTTAGATAAGTCCACAATGGACTGATACAAAGGCATCAGCCCGCCGTCCAGAGCCATGGATGCCATGCTGTTCAGGGTATTGAACAGAAAATGGTTGTTTATCTTCAAATCTGTCATGGCATACTGGGTGTCCTTGAGATTCTTCAAAAGTATCCTCTGGGACTCCACGTGGGACGCGATCCGAAGCTCCTTCTCCATTAAGTCCCGCCTGAACTGCTCAAATTCACAGAAATTGCGGATTGCTTTTACAATTCTCCCAAGCAGAGCTTTGATACCGGCTATAACACTTTCCGGCACGTCATATACGTCCTCTATCCTGCCCTTTTCTGTGCTGGAATGCCGGATAAAACCGCTCTGGATATACCCCAGGAAGGTTCCCCGAAAGTAAATGGGGTAATGCAGGATTTCCATTCCGAACCGGCACTGGAATACATTCTCCTGCTCCCATTCTCTTGACGTCAGATACCGCATGCAGGGACAGGTCCCCCTGTTTTCCCTTGGCATACAGCACTCCACACAATATTCAGGAAAATACTGGCTCTGCACGATCAGATTTCCCAGAGAATCGAAAATGACATATCCATAGTGCAGAGACTCCAGAAACTGCGTGCGGATTGCCTCTGTGGCAATATAGATCAAATCAGGGGACACCTGCTCCCCGTTTTCTCTGTCAGGAAAAGCCTGTTCCGTCTCCACCTGTCCCGGATTGGAAATAAGCAGATGCTGAAAAGGTACATTGCCGATATTAAATATCTCATGCTCCACCCCTGCCTTCCAGTGGAAAAATCCGCCCGGTGAGAGGCTGCTCTCCTCCCCGTCAAGCTTGGATACCGCCTGTCCCTGTATCACATAGATAACCTGTTCTTCATAATGGAGATGTTTCGGCTGATGCGCTCCCGGAAACAGGCTGACAATGCCCACTTTCAGTCCCCGGATGGACAGGATCTCCCGTTCCTCGTCCAGCCATAAAATCTCTCCCCAGTCTGTTTTCTGGCGTGCCATAAAAATCCCCCTTTTGCCTTTTTCTCTACTGTAAAATAGGAATCACGTTTTGTCAAACGGCAATCGGAGGATTTTCTTTTTCTTTATGCTTCCTCGAAGGAACCTGCCGGATACAGCGGGAATCTGGCGATCAGGGCTTCTGCCTGTGCTTTACAAGCTGCCAGGTTGGCTGCATCATCCGGTGCATCTGCGACTTTGTTCATGATTGCCGCAATCTCCCTGATCTCCGGCTCTTTCAGCCCTCTCTGCGTCACTGCCGTCAGACCGATGCGGACACCGCTTGTTACAAATGGTTTCTCCGGATCAAAAGGAATCATATTTTTATTAACCGTGATTCCCACTTCATCCAGAGCATTCTGGAAGGCTTTTCCTGTAATATTTTTTGCCCTTAAGTCAGCTACCAGAAGGTGATTGTCCGTACCGCCGCTCACAATACGAAAACCGTATTTTGTCAGTTCTTCTGCCAGGCACTGCGCATTTTTTACTACCTGTTCCATAATAGCACGGAATTCTTCGGTGGCCGCATATTTGAAGGACCAGGCTTTTGCCGCCATGGTATGAAGCTGGATTGAACCAAGCGCTCCCGGGAAAGTTCCTTTATCCAGGAGCTTAGCATGCTCTGCCTTACAAAATACCATACCGCTTCTGGCACTGCAGAATGTTTTGGTGGTGGAGGATGTTACAAAGTCCGCGTAGGGGATTGGACTTGGAATCACTTTCGCAGCTACCAGACCTGCAATATGTGCCATATCCACCATGAAATATGCGCCTGCTTCTTTTGCCACTTTCGCAATTCTCTCGTAGTCAATCAGTCTGGAGTAGGAACTTGCACCGGCGATGATCAATTTGGGCTGGTATTCTTTTGCCTTTTTTTCCAGCGCATCATAATCAATCAGCTCGGTCTCCGGGTTCATGGCGTAAAACTCAAAGTGATAGATTTTGCTTACCCAGTTCGCCGGTGAACCATGTGTGAGATGACCGCCCTGGTCAAGCCTCATACTCAGAACTTTATCTCCCGGATTCAGAACAGAGGCAAACACACTGTAATTGGCTGTGGAACCGGAATAAGACTGAATATTGGCATGCTCTGCCCCGAACAGCTCTCTGGCTCTTTCACAGGCCAGTTCTTCCACCTTGTCCGCAATATGGGAACCCGCCTGGAACCGCTTCCCGGGATAGCCCTCCAGCGTCTTGTTGGTAAAGACACTGCCTGTCAGCTCCATAACCGCCAGCGGCGCTGTACTCTCGGATGCGATCATCTCTATATTGTGCTCCTGGCGTTTTAATTCCTCATCTACCAATCCTGCCAGTACCGGGTCTGTTGCTCTTGTAACTTTTAACATAATAAATTCTCCCTTCATCAAAAAACACATTGTATTTATATTTTTTATTTTTTCCAAACTCCTGTAGTGTCCTCAATCCCAAACTCTTCCGGGTGGAACACAGGGTCTTTTCCCTGTTTTTTCTGTTTCTCATAATCACGGAATATAGCGACGCCTTTCTTAGACATCAGAACAATGGCGATGATATTCAGCCACGCCATCATACCTGCACCGGTATCACCCATAGTCCAGATAATGTCAGCGTTTACCAGCACTCCTGAAAATGTGGAAACAATAAACACAGCCCTGATAACCCACACTGCTGTTTTATTTCCTTTGAACAGATAGTTGACATTGCTTTCCGCCTGATACTCATATCCAATCAGGCTTGTAAATACAAACAAAGCAATGATCACAGCGAATAACTTTCCGCCCAGGAAAGATCCGTAAGTCGCCTCCAGAATATCCTGTGTCCATCCCACACCATACTGGCTCCCGGGAAGATACTCCACGATCATCCTGCCGGTGGTTTCATTGATAACATTATAGGAATGACTCAGCAGCAGGATAATGGCTGTCGAAGTGCAGACCACAAAAGATACTATGTACACAGAAAGTGCCTGCACCAGTCCCTGTTTTGCCGGATGGGTCACTTCCGCGGCTGCCGAGACAATCGCACCGGAACCCTGCCCGGCTTCTGTGGAATAGACACCCCTTTTCACACCCCATACGATGGCTGACCCCAGGATTCCTCCAAACACGGCATCTTTGCCGAAAGCAGAAGAAAAGATCTGTCCGAAAACTTCCGGGATGTTCTTAAAGTAAACCACTACAATTCCGATTGCCATCAGCATATAGACCAGGCACATAATAGGGGCTGCCTTCTCCGCAAATTTGCCGATCCGCTTGACGCCGCCAAACACCACAACCGCCAGAAAGATACATAAAATCACACCTCCTGTGATCATGCCTGTCCCGAAGGACCGCTTGAATGTGCTGGCAATCGAGTTGGCGTGCAGACCCGGCATCAGGATGCCAGGGCCAAGTATGGTTGCCAGGGCAAACAGCACGGCATAGGGCTTTATTTTCAGACCTCTCTCAATAAACAGTGCCGGTCCCCCGATGTATTCTCCGTTTATCTTCGTCTTATATGCCTGGGCCAGTGTGGACTCCATCAGCGCGGTTGCCGCCCCAAGCAGTCCCAGTATCCACATCCAGAATACAGCCCCCGGGCCGCCGAAGAAGATTCCTGTTGCGACTCCCGCCACACTTCCCATTCCAACCCTGGAACCTACGGTTGTAGCAAATGCCTGAAACGGCGTGATACCGCTTTTGCTCTCAGGATCCGCTTTCAACAACAGGCGGAACATGTCTTTGAACAGCCTTATCTGTGGAAATTTCAGCCAGGCAGTGAAGAAAATACCGGCTGCCAGACATAAGACCACCAGAGCATTACTCCAGACAATGGAATTCACCTTTGTCATAATAGTATTAAACAGTTCCATTCTCAGTCTCCTTGTTTTTTTTAAATTGTGCACAATTTTCATGAGCTTATTATCTCAAATCCATACATGTTTTACTATTATGAATCTTGATTTTCTTTTTACCATTTCTGCTTGATCCGCAGGTCTTGCGCCCCGCGCATCTTTACCTGCGTTTCCGCAAAATGTAATTTGAAAATAGACACAAACCCCGCTGGATGTGGATTTTGGAGAACTATTCTTTTATCTATTTAAACGGAAAGTTTAAGGCAGAGTTGACGGTATACCGGAACGGAAATCATGAACCTGCTTCGTGATATCAACCGCAGAAGCGGGCAGACGCTCCTTATGGTGACCCATTCGCCCGAAGCAGCCAATGTCTCATAAGGATAAGATCATCATCCAGGGATTAAAGCAGAATAACTTAAAAAACGTATCTTTAGAAATACCAAAAGAAAAGATAGTTGTCTTTACCGGTGTTTCCGGTTCCGGCAAATCCAGCATTGTATTTGACACCATAGCCGCGGAAAGCCAAAGGCAGATGAATGAAACCTACACGGCATTTATCCGGGGCAGGCTGCCCAAATATGCCTGCCTTCCATTCCGGCAACTGGTACTGGAAGCAATACACACAGAGCGGATTGTTTGATCTTGATAAAAAGTGGCGGGATTATTCCGGGGAAGAGAAAAACCTGCTGCTGTACGGAGCATATGAAAAGGGCGGAACACAGGTAAACAAAAAGATAGAAGGTATTTACAACCACCTGAACCGTCTGCTCATCAAACGTGACCTGTTAAACTCCAGTGACCGCTCACTCCTCCGTCTGAAGAAACTGGTAAAAGAACGGGAATGCCCTGTCTGCCGTGGAAAGCGCCTGAATCCCGCAGCGCTTTCCTGCCGCATAAACGGGTACAGCATCTCTCCGGCGTTGAGGCACAGCGTCTGAAGCTGGTGCGCTATATGGGAAGTTCTCTTACAGGCATGACCTACATTTTTGACGAGCCAAGCACCGGAATGCATCCGCGGGATGTCCACCGCATGACCAAACTTCTGCAGAGCCTGCGGAACAAAGGCAACACGGTCCTCGTGGTGGAGCACGACAAGGATGTGATTTCCATAGCCGATGAGGTCATTGATGTAGGCCCTCTGGCAGGCAGAAACGGTGGACAGATTCTCTACCAGGGCAGTTATGAAGGACTGCTCCGGTCAAAAACCCTGACGGGAAACGGCCGCCCTCTTCTCCTTTAACAGCAAGGGAGCCTGCCCTGCCTGCAAGGGCAAAGGTATGGTTGTAACAGAACTGGTCTTCATGGACCCTGTCACCACTGTTTGCGAGGTCTGCGAGGGAAGCTGGTACAGCTCCGGGCCATGATAGAGGCAGGACTGTCCTATCTGCCTCTCGGCCAGCCCCTCTCCACCCTCTCCGGCGGAGAACGTCAGAGGGTAAAGCTGGCAAAACACCTGGATAAAAAGGGAAACATCTATCTGCTGGACGAACCCACAACAGGTCTGCATGCCTCAGACGTGAAGAATATCATGAGACTTCTGGACAGCTTTGTAAAGCGCGGCAGCACAGTCATTGTGATTGAGCACAATCTGGACGTGATGAAACAGGCAGATTATATTATTGATGTGAGGCCTGACGGCGGAACAGGCGGAAGCCGTGTAGTATTTACCGGAACGCCTCAGGAAATGGTCCAAAACGCCGATACCATCACCGCCAGATACCTCAGAAAATCTCTGGAACGTGGATAAAACAGTATAAAAACAGCCGCCATGGGGACATGTTTTACTTCCCCGCGGCGGCTTTCTTCCCTAAAGTGTTAAACGTCCATTTACATGGCTCTCAAAACTATACCCCAAATTTAACAGCTTTTCATCCTCTCCCGGCCGAGCCGCAAAGGTTATTCACTGCGGTACGTTGTTCTTATCCGTACCAAACGGTACTGTCAATTCCGGATATCCGGCCGCTGCGGGGTATGTGGAAGCCGTACTGTTCAAAAAGGCGATTCCATCCAGATTTTTTTCCCGGAACAGTGTGTCTAATACCTGATCTGCAGCATGTTCATTGATGGAAATGACCGAATTATACCCCTTTTCCTTTTGATCCAGCGTTTTTATACGGTATAAGCACACCGCTGTAAGCTCCTCATAGGTGATCTGCTCTTTTTCTCTGATCAGGGAATCCGTATCTATGGCCTGAAGCTGACTGTCAATGGCTTCTATGACCTTATCATTGTTGTATGCGATCCATTCCTCACCGAGCGGCGCTGTCTTTTTTATATACAGAATGACCCCTCCCACCGCTAATATGAAAAACAGTAAAACCAAACGTATTGTTATTTTAAGCTTTTTACTCATTGTTTCCTCCATTTTTATTCAGGGTTCCGTAATAAATCCATATTCTTATTATATACCTTCCGGGATTTAATACTCTTTATTTTGGCACTCCAAATGAAGAAAACGTTTCTCAAATTCATTTTCCGGCACATGCCTCCCATAATAATATCCCTGTGCATACTGACAGCCCATCTCCTCCAAGAGCAGAGACTCTTCTTTTGTCTCCACACCTTCCGCTATGACCAGAAGATGGAGCGTATGGGCCAAGTCAATGACCGCCTGCATGATCCGGTGTCTTCGACCGGCATCTGTCCGATCCAGGGAATAGATAAATCCATTCCTTTCAAAAACAGGCAAAAAGTCAGCCGGTGACAGCAGCCCCAGCTCCGGATGTTCCCATCGCACAAGAGCCTCAGCACCAACAACTTCCTCTGTGTTTACTCTGACCTTTGGCTGCAGATGGATCTGAAATTGTCCCTGTTCAAGCGCCTCCACCATGGTATCTAAAATCTTCTGTTCAAAAAGCATTTTTTCCCGCATGGCATTATTGTAGAAGACTATCTTTTCCGCATACATTCCCTTAATGCTGCCTGCTGCAATAAATGCCCTGTCACACCGCTCTTCAATCTGGTAAACGCCGATTTTTACAGTGAGGCGCATAGGCAGCGGATAATTTTTCAAAAAACAGTTAAGACTGTGTTCCAGCCTTCCATACACCCCTTCTTCACGAGGAACCAGCACCGCAAAAAGGTCTGCCCTTATCCTTGCAAACAGAGACTTTTCGTCCACTCTGATATCCAGTAAGCAGACGGAAAGATTGCTGAGAAGCTGGTTTCCCGCAGCCGTTCCAAATGCATCATTGATAATTTTAAACCGCTCTATATCCACTGCGATTATATCAAACGCCTGTCCCGGATTCTCCTTAAGCATTACCTGTGCCCGTTCATAAAATATCTTCTCCGTGAGAAGATTGGTAACCGGATCTCTTTTAAGGATCTCAATGGTGTTTTCCGCCCTGCGCATCTCCTCAGGCGTCTCTTTCAGCAGTACATTTGCTTTTGCAAGCGCTCTCTGGGAATTGATGAGCCGGTTGTTTACCTTTTGGATTTCAAAATATGACTCCCCGTAAGGTCCTGTTCCAAGAGAAGCCAATTCATCCATGGCAGAAAGCTGCAGCTCTGCCATCCGGGGCAGCCAGTCTGCATTTTCCATATCGTATACAGACAGCAGTACCTGTTCCCTGACAGGCTTTACTGTGACAAACACAGATAGGTGCTCTTTTCCCCGAAGCTGCCTGCGGGCAGAAACCATCTGTTCTGTATCCTGCTCCAAAAGCTGTCCAGAACCTCCCTGTCCGCAAAAATCTGCTCCGCGCCGTTTTCGACCACTGAAAAGTGGCTCAGAAGAAGGGCACTCACTCTATGTTTCGGCATATCTGCCATAACAGGACAGAGAAGCTCATAAAACCACAAAACGTAGTCCTCAAATATCTTTTTGTCATCCAACTGCATAGATGCATACAGAAAATCCACAGTAAACCCGGTATATTCCCGAAAAAGCCTTTTCTCCGGCGCACAGAATCCTTTTGCCTCAAATGCGCCGCAGGGCTGACAGGCGGATACGTATTCCGCCAGTTTCCCAAACTCCGGTTCTGATTCAAACTTTAATAATCCCATCTTCTTTATATTCCATGTTGACTTTGCCCTTAGGGCAAGGTGTAACATAAGGGTGATCAGAAACACGCCACAAGGAGGATATGCTTTGTTATCAATAGGTGAATTTTCATCCATCTGCAAGGTGTCTGCCAAGACACTCCGCTACTACGCGGAAATCGGACTGATCCATCCGGAAGAGATCGATCCGGAAAACGGATATCGGTATTATTCTATCAGCCAGTTGGAAACCATGCTCTTCATCAACCGTCTGAAATCCTACCGCTTTTCTCTGGATGAGATCAAATCCATTCTTCATTCCGAAGAACTGCCGGAGGAAGCTCTCTGCCTCGCGCTTATAAAAAAGGAGCAGGACATGAAAAAACAGCTCCTGGAATATGAAAAAACCCTGGAACAGATGAGTCAGGATATAGAAAACCTAAAGCAGGGAAGATCCATTATGTCCTATCTGGATACCATTGAAATCCAGCTCACCGAGGTGCCCCAAATGTATCTTCTGTCTGTCCGGAAGATGGTACGGGAAGGAGAGTATCCACAGGAATATGCAAAATGCTACGGAAAATTATTCAAAGTGATCCGGGAGAATAAACTGACAGTCACCGCGCCCCCAATGGTACTGTTCCACAGTGAGGAATTCAGTCCCTTTGGCCTGGATACCGAATTTGCCATTCCGGTTAAAGAATATGTCACAGGGACAAGGGACCACACTCCCGGTCTCTGCCTAAAAACCGTCCTGCACGGTTCCTACTCCGCGCTCCCCTCTGTCTATGCAAAGCAGCGGAGATGGGCAGAGCTGGAAGGATATGAGGGAAACGGCGCACTCTGCGAAGTGTACATCACCGACCCCTCCCAGGTCTCATCGGAAAGCGAACTGACCACGGAAATTTATTATCCCGTTAAGAAAAAGGCATCAATTCACCCAAACAGTAAGGAGAAAAAATGAATCAGGAAAAGATTACAGAACTTGAAAAAACCATCTGCAGGGATTACAGCAATACTGCAGGCATCGTTGTTTTAAAAAACGGCAGAACAGAATATGAAAACTACTTTAACGGCTGCACATCCAACTGCCGCATTCATGTTTACTCAGTCACCAAAAGCATTCTGTCCATATTGATCGGAATCGCGCTGGACCGGGGATATATCAAAAGCATCCATCAGAAGGTATTGGATTTTTTCCCGGAATACACTGTAAAGAATAATATGGACTCCATCCGGAACATTACTCTTGAAAACCTGCTCACAATGACCGCACCCTACAAATACAAATTTGCCCCCTACCTAAAATATTTTACCAGCGATGACTGGGTGAAATTCAGCCTTGAGAAATTGGGCGGCAAAGGACAGATTGGTAAATTTCGTTATGCACCCCTCATCGGGCCGGACCTTTTATCCGGAATCCTTGCAAAGACCTCGGGCTGCTCTGTCTTTGCCTTTGCATCCGAACAATTATTCTCTCCTCTGGGAATCACTGTTGAAAAAAATATTATTTTTCACAGCAAAGAGGAACAGATGGCGTTCAACAGCGCCACGGATATAAGCGGCTGGGTCTCGGATGAAGCCGGCAACAACGCAGCGGGCTGGGGGCTTACCCTGTCACCGGCTGACATGGCAAAAATAGGACAATTATATTTAAACGGCGGCATATGGGAGGGCCGGGAAATCGTATCCAAAAGCTGGATAGACGAGAGTACAAAAGAGCACAGCCGCTGGAAAAAACAGAATCTTCCCTATGGATATTTATGGTGGCTCTGTGACGAGAAGGCGAATACTTTTGCTGCCATGGGAGACGGGGGAAATACGATATATGTGAACAAAGAGAAAAACTTGGTGGTTTCCATTGCTGCTCTTTTTACACCAAAGGCAAAAGACAGGATTGAATTGATCAAAGAATATATTGAACCGGTTTTTGATACCGGTTCCCTGTAAAATGAACCATACTGGGCCTTGGCGGATTCATTATTAGCAGGAGCCAGACCACACCAGGAACACAGATGTTTTTCATCCTCAAATACAGACATGTCAACCCCTGTTTCGGATAAAACAATCGTAGAACTGAGTTCCGTCATACCAAGCATAGTAGAAACGTATTCTACAAACTCATAAGAAGGCCGGATACGGACATAGAGTTCTACTTCGGTCTGGGTGATCAT
>PPYE01207524.1_pt1 | contig 28129 bp, 30 predicted proteins | sample 1559881 | NCBI WGS metagenome assembly PPYE01 (sample SAMN08240022, study PRJNA423297) | Human gut metagenome, whole genome shotgun sequencing project. | reverse complement strand
GCATAGTTAAAATTTCCGAAAATTCTGACATTTTTATCACTTCCTTTACTTCATAATCTTCAAATATAACTCTATCATTTTATTTTAAATAATGTTCTATCATTTTGATATATTGTTCTTGTGCATTTAAACAAGTATCAATTAAATATCCTTTTTCTCTATTTCCTTGATATTCTTTTAGTCCCCTATAATAAAATAATTTGTCTTTGTCCAAAATTATAAATGGAATAATATTGTTCTTTAAACATTCCTTAAACATTACCATTCTTCCTACTCTTCCATTGCCATCTTGAAATGGATGTATTTTTTCAAATCTTGCATGAAATTCAATTATTTCTTTTATTGTTATTTTAGATAATGAGTTATACCATTCCATTAATTTTTGCATTGCCTTTGGAGTTTCTTTAGGTGATGTTGTTTTCATTACTCCCGCTTCGTTTACAACCTTTTTATATTCTCCAACGTTAAACCAAGATTGCCTACTATCCATTGTCCCTTCTTTTAATATTCTATGAAACTTTTTTATTATTTCTTCTGTTAAATCTTCTTCCGCTATATCTAACATATAATCAACTAATTTAAAATGATTTACTGTTTCTAATATATCATCTACACTGGCTACCGTTTCACATTCAAATAGTATTGTGTTAGTTTCAAAAATATATCTTGTTTGATCCTCTGTCAGTTTACTTCCTTCAATATGATTTGTGTTATATGAAAATATAATTTGTGTATTATGATATAAATTACCTTTTAATTTCATTTCTTTTTGCTCTCTTAATACTTCAAGAACATTTATTTTCGATATATCAACTTTTTCATTATCCACTTTTAGTAATTCATCTATTGTAATTCCAAAAGTCTCAGATAATCTTTTTATAGACTCAATATTAGGTTCTAGTATTCCTGACTCATATTTAGAAACTGTTCCTGGCTCTACTTCCAATATTTCTGCAATATCTCTTTGTGTCATTTTATTTAATTCTCTGTATTTTTTTATTTTATCACCTAACTTCATAAACTCACTCCTTTTTAACTCTATTTATATTATATCATATTATTTCCAAAAAAGAAACATGCTGTACTGATTCTATTTAAAATATTTCTCAAATAGAATATAAATGCTTGACAATTTTTTTATTTTAAATGATTAATAACTACAATTGCAAGGAGGTGTATAAATCGAGCAAGTTCAAAAATGTTAATGATAATATTTTAAAAGAATGGTTGAATTCTAGAGAAGAAGAGTATTTTTTTATTCTTACTAATAAAGATGATAGAGATCACCATCTTTATTTTTAAGTAATTTATGATAAGGTTTTAAATAGCATTCCAGGAAGAAATAGAGATTTTGTTCAAAAACAATTAACTAAGCTCGATGATAATGTCATGGATTATATTGGTTACTGGAATGAAAATATTTTTAATTTAGTTTCTGTGATGGTGTAGAACTTATTTCTGGTTATTTAGATTAAGATAAAAGTCCAAGAGTTTTTATTTTAATTCTTCAATATTTATTCCATACTGTCTATTTAATGATTCCATTCTATATTTACCTAATACCGTTGAATGTTTTAAGAGTTCATTTACACATTTTTCAAAACTCCTATCTTTTCTATACTGTTTATAACTTCTAGCTTTTTCCCATACACTATGTGCCCAGCTCCATTCCTTATCAGATATTTCATTATTTAGATCTGGAATAAAATATTGTTTTTCTTCCATCATATTTATTATTTTTTGCTTATCAAAATTTATATGATCTTCTGTATATATCGTATATAATCTATCTAAATTTTCTGTAGTAAACTCTCCTTCTTTCATTTTCTGAACAATTTCTTCTATAGACTTAGAATAGTATTTTTCCGCTATTTTTTTATTTAATTCCTTATTATATTCTAGCATTTTTTCTTCAGATATTTGATAAGGAATGTGCCTATCTAAAGTATAGTATAAGCCTTCATTTAATTTTAAATTTTTCAAATAGCTATCCATTGCCTTTAAAATTTCTTCATCTTTAAAAATATTTTCTTTGCCAATTACTTTAGCATACGTATATATTTCATTTAATTTTTTAAACCAATTATTCACATCTAATAAATTATCAGTTTTTATTATATATTTATTATAAAAATTATTTATTTTTTCTTTTAATTGTTCTTCAGACAGATAAAATAAATCTATATCCTTTTTGCTTTCATCAATAGTATGTAAATCTTTATAAAATTTATTTAATTTTTCAAAATTATTTTCTACATCTTTATCACAATATATATTTAACAATAAATTAACAATAGTACTTTTTTTACTTACAAAGTATTGTTCTTTAAAATAATTTTTTATTATACAACAAGTTACTTTATTTCCTGAATCTTCAATTATTTTTTCTAGCAAACTTTCCTTTTTAGTTTTTTCTTCTTTTTTTGTATATATGCATTCAACTGTTTCTATAACTACAGCTAATGAGGCTATAATTATATCCTTAATTTCACTACTATCTAATTCATCCAAATCAATATATTGAACTATTAATTTTATAAAATTAACTCCCTTTTCCAATGTTCTTAAATTATTTATAGAATGTCTTTCAAATACTTCTAATATATTATTACATATTGGTGTAATATTCATATTAGATTTTAATTCCATGTTATTTAACAAATATTCTGTAACAGCTTTAGGTGCATCTTTTGAATATTTATGAACATTATATGTTTTTTGTATTACTTTTTCTTTAAAATCAAGAAATTTATTCTTATCATCACCTTCTATTTTATTTTCATTTGCTACTAACATTACATTAATATTCTTAATCTCTGCTATTGTTTCAATAGTTCCTAAAACATCCTCCATATTTATTTCTTTACTTTTTCTTTCCAAATCATCTATTACCACTGTAAGAACTTTATCTTTTATATTTTTACTAATAGCATCATCTATATCTGTTTCCCAATAAGTTATAGGCAATGAAATAGGTCCTAATCCAATACTATTTCCATTTGCTCTTTGAAATGCTTTTTTTATTTTCCCTATAATATTGCATATTTTGTTTATCTTTGAATAAATTTCAGTCTTTATAGCTTCTATACTATTTACTCCAAATAATGATATATAGATATAATCTTTATCTTTTAAGAATTTATTCCTTAGAAAGTAGGTTTTCCCTATTCCCCATTCTCCATTTATTAAAACGCACTTATATACATTTGGAAACTCGTTATTTAATCTTTCATTTAATTCATCAACTGTCATATTTTTTCTCCTTTTATCATGTAATTATTAGTAATATATTTCCAACATTATAACACTTTTTTCTTTCAAAATAAACTTCCTAACACTTTAAAGTGCCAATAATTGCATTTTACTTTTCTAATAAGTTTTTATTTTCAAAACTTTTGACGTTTTTTCTAGGTAACCAAAAAAATCAAGGAACGTTCAATTCCTTGACAATTCTGGTTTTGCTGGTAATACTTAATCTAATTACCTTCGCTTTATGAGATATATACCCATTTACCGTAGTTTCTTTTATTTTTAAATAATAGCATTAATAAAACTTCTATTCTATTTAAACATGATTAATGTACTTGTTGAATTCCTTAAAACTAATTCCTACAGGAACTTCAAAAAACTCTTTTGTTGGACTATCCTTCCCTCCCCTTAGCTCTATATAATAATCAACTATTTTTCTTATTGCATCACTTTCAGAATCATATTCATAAATTCCTTTTTTATTAAAGTTAGGATGTTCCATATGGTAAACCTTGTCATTTTGATAAAATAATATAAAACAATGCATATGCTCCTCTTCTTCTAAATTACCATAATCGTCTGGTTCAAATATTCTACAACAAAACATTTTATTTTTTATATTAATTCTGTTTAGTAAATAGTGCATTAGATTTACTTGTTCAATACACGTACCAATCTTATGCTCAAGAATTTCATCTATTGACATTGTTCTGTAAATTCTTCGAAATTCTTTCATTGTATTTAAATGTTTATTTCCAAAAACATCAATCCAGCCATATTCTATATTATTATCTAAAAATTCATATACATCCTGTGGATTTTTTAAATTATTAAAGTTCATACATTACACCTACTCCTCTGTGTTTTATTAATAGCATAGGAATCAAACTTGAAAAATATTTACACTAGGTATATTTCTATAAAACATACTTAGATATAACATAATTTATTTCTCTTACATCAACGCCTGATTTAAAGCTAAACCTCAATGTACTTCCACCACTGATAGTAACTATCAACTCGCTCTCTGAATTCATAAATCCTGCGGTTTCAATACCATAGCATTGTATTTTGGAGTATGGATAAGAGCAATATGAAACTTTTTCTCCCATAACCCCCTTCAAGCTTGCAGAAAATATCCTTTTGTTAGTAAATATAATTTGCATATTGCTATTTTTAAAAGCACATTCTATTTTCTCGTTATCCACCATTAAACCTTGAACTTCAGATCTTACTTCATCTAATTCTATCTCCTTTAAACTTAAAAAAGTAGAACTTAAACTTAACTTTCCAGAAACATTTGCCATATTAAACTCCCTCCCGCTTTAAAACACTACTATTATACCACTTTCATAGAAAAATTCCAATACAACTCACTTTACACTTTATATACTATAACTCTATAAAATTTTCTTTATTGCTTCGCCAAGTAACAATTCTATTGTAAACTGTTTTGGATTTTTTTTACCGGCAAAAACTTCACCTATACCATAATATTTCTTTGCCTCTAACATATTAAAAATTAGTAATTTAATATCATAGCAATCCATTTTTTCCTCCTTTCTGTGTAATTTACTTCTTATTTAATCTTAACATCCACAATAAATTATTTCTACACCTTGTATACCATTTTACATAAAATTTGACTAAAACTTATATGCGTGCTATACTAATAAAAGAAGAAGCAATCAATCCCATATTAACTAAACTGGAGGAAAAACTATATGACATTAAGAGAATATAAAAAAGAAGATGCCATTTCAATTGTAAGTTGGATAAAAAGCGAACGGGAATTAAAACTGTGGAGTGCTGATAGATATAATACATTTCCACTAACACCGCTCGATATAAATAATTTTTATGAATTTTGTCTTACTACAGATAAGATTTATCCCTACACATTAGTAGATGATAATAAAGTAGTTGGCCACTTCATATTAAGAATTCCTGATAAAAATACGCCTTCTACCCTGCGTTTAGGATTCGTTATAGTAAACTCCTCTTTAAGAGGAGGAGGCTATGGTAAAGCGTTAATGACAGAAGCTATAAAATGTGCCCATGATACACTCAACGCCAAAAAACTTACACTTGGAGTTTTTATAAACAACACTAGTGCATACAATTGCTACAAAAAGTGCGGATTTAATGAAACGAAGGTATTCAAAAATGCATTTAAATTTCATGATGAACTTTGGAGTTTTTCTGAAATGGAGCTTAATTTATAAAATAAAAAGTCTTGTAGGATATAATTCCTATAAGACTTTTTTATAACTTCATATGTTATTAACATTACTATAAAAAAACAAGGATATTATCAACATTATAAACACATAGACACATGAATACCAAAAAACTTCTTTTACTAGTATAAAATGCCACCCTCTGATTTATATTTTTCAAAAGTTTTTATACATTCTTCTCTGTTCATCTGCTTTAGACTAATAAGATTATTATTTTTTCCCTTTAAATAATCATATATAATGTCATCTCTAAATCCAATTTCTCCTGCATCCTCTTTAGTACAACCATAATAAACCTCTTTAATGTTTGCCCAAATTATAGCAGAAAGGCACATTGGACATGGCTCGCATGAAGTGTATAACTTGCATTCAGAAAGGTCATATGTATTTAACTTTTCACATGCTTGTCTTATTGCAACAATTTCAGCATGTGCAGTTGGATCATTATTTTTAATAACTTTATTATTACCATTTGAAATAATTTTACCGTCTTTATCCACAATAACAGCCCCAAAAGGTCCGCCTTCTTTATTTTTAATACCATTATCTGCATTTTCTTTTGCAATTTTCATATATTCATTCATATAAACTTTCTCCTTTATTAATACAAAATAAATTATACAATATTTAAAAGAATTAATCAAAGATTATATCAATTCCATGAAAAAACGCCAAGTTATATTGCAGTATAACTTAAACGTTTATTTATTATTATATTATTTTTCCTCCTCCAAAAACAATATCATCTATATAAAATACAGCAGATTGTCCAGGAGTTATTCTTGCAACAGGGTTGTCGAAAGTAACTTTTATTTTATCTTCTCCAGCCATTTCTATTGTAGCCATTTCTTCTTTGCTTGAATATCTAGTTTTAACACTAACTCTTTGCCCTTTATCTAATTTATCTACCAATAATAAATTAATATTATTTACATACATTTCCTTTTTATATATATCTTCTTCCTCACCAACAACTACTTCATTTTTATCTTTATTAAATCCAGTAACAAACAAAGGAGCTTTATATGATATGCCAAGGCCTCTTCTTTGTCCAATTGTATAATTATAAAGACCTTTATGTTTCCCTAATACTTTTCCATATTTATCTACGATATTTCCTGGCGTAGGACGAAGTGTAGAATTATTTTCTAAAAACTTTTTATAATCTCCATCTGGTATAAAACAAATATCTTCACTATCTGGTTTGTTTGCAACATTTAGTTTATGCTCTCTTGCAATATTCCTTATTTCTTCTTTTGAGTTAAAATCTGCCAAAGGAAATAATATATGTTCTATTAACTCTTTAGGAATATTCCACAAAACATAACTTTGATCTTTTTTCCCAGCATTTGATTTTTTAAGTACCCATCTTCCATATTTTTCACTATATTCAGTTTTAGCATAATGTCCTGTAGCAATATAATTACACCCTAACTCTTTAGCCTTTTCATACATAATTCCAAACTTCATATACTTATTACATTCTATACATGGATTAGGTGTCTTTTGGTTTGCATAGCATTCTATAAAATCATCAATTACATACTTTCTAAAATCCTCTTTACAATCAAAAGTAAAGTGAGGAATTCCAATAGAATTACAAACATTTTTTGCATCCATGTATGTGTTTACATTACAACAGCTACTTCCAACAAAAAGTTCAAGGGTTGTCCCAACAACATCATACCCTCTTTCCTTTAAAAGTAGAGCAGAAACAGAACTATCAACTCCACCACTCATTCCAAGTAATACTTTCTTATTTTCCATTTTTATCTAACATATCCTCCATAGTGTGCCAAGCTAAAAGTGCACATTTTACTCTTGCTGGCATATTTGAAATATTTTTAAAGGCAATAGCTTCTTCTAGTCGTTCTAGATCATCTTCATTTTTAGTTTCTCTTTTTATCATATTTATAAAAATTTCTATGATTTCCTTTGCCTCTTTAATGCTTTTGCCCCTTAATACGTCTGCCATAATAGATGCAGAGCTTTGAGAAATAGCACAGCCGTGTCCTGTAAATGAAATATCTTCAATTTTATCTTTATCAAATTTTATTTCAACTTCTATTTCGTCACCACAATTTGGGTTTTTCCCCATCTTACATAAATCACATTCTTCCAGTTTCCTTTTATTGTAAGAATTCATGCTGTGTTCCATTATTAAGTCACTATATACATCATCTAGATTTTCCACTGTATTATTCCTTCCCTAACAATTTTTATTTAAATATTTCTCAAACATATTATAAGCTTTTTTTAATGATATTACAAGTCGTAAAATATCATCTTCTGTATTATATATAGAAAAACTCATTCTGCAAGTAGAGTCTATCCCCATATATCTTAAAAGTGGTTGTGCACAGTGATTTCCTGACCTTACACAAACACCATATGAATCTAAAATACTTGCGACATCATGTGGATGTACTCCTTTTACATTAAACGATATAACAGATGAATAGTTTTCTTTATTACTTGGAATATATAATTCTATAAAATCTAATTTTTTTAGCTCACATATTGCCTTGTTGTACAGTTCTTGCTCAATTTTATTTATTTTATCATATCCTATACTCTCTATATAATCAATAGCGGCGCCAAGCCCAACAACTCCCTCTACATTTTGAGTTCCAGCCTCAAATTTATTAGGAAGTGGCGCAAAAGTAGTTTTTTGTTCATAAACGTATTCTATCATATCTCCACCCATTAAAAATGGTTGCATTTTATTTAATATTTCCCTTTTTCCATACATAACGCCAATTCCAAGCGGTGCAAACATTTTATGTCCTGAAAACACAAAAAAATCTGCATTTAAATCTTGAACATCTATTTTCATATGAGGTATACTCTGAGATCCGTCAACAACTACTATAGCCCCCATTTTATGGGCATATTTTATTATTTCCTTTACTTTATTAACAGTTCCAAGTACGTTAGATATATGTGTTATTGCCACTATTTTAGTTTTATTTGTTATTTTGTTTTTTATCTCACAATCATCCAACTCATAATTTTCATTTATATACATATAATTTAATTTACTGCCTGTTCTTTTTGTAATATATTGCCAAGGAACTAAATTTGAGTGATGTTCCATAATTGATAAAACTACTTCATCATCAGGTAAAAGATTATCTGAACCATAAGAATATGCTATTAAGTTTAATGCTTCACTCGCATTTTTTGTAAATATGATTTCTTCTTTATATCTTGCACCAATAAATTTTGAAATCTTTTCTCTTGTACTTTCATATGCTTCGGTTGCATCCATACTAAGACTATATGCTCCCCTATGTGGATTTGCATTTAGCGTTTCATAAAATTCATTTATCTTATCTATAACATATTTAGGTTTTTGTGTTGTTGCGGCACTATCTAAATATACAATATCCCTATTTTTAAAAATTGGAAAATCCTTTTTATAATCCATTTTTTAATCCCCTATCTATTCTTTGATTAATTTCATCTATTATCTTATCATCATTTAAATTTTCTAATATTGCACTAAACCTAGCTTTTACTATTAATTTTATCGCATCAGAATAACTAAATCCTCTACTCATAATGTAAAACAACATTTCATCATCCACTTTACCAGAAGCCGAAGAGTGATTTCCTACAACGTCCTCTTCAGTTGCAAGCAACATTGGAAGTGATATACTCCTTGCATTTTTGGAAAGTAGAAGACAAAATTCATTTTCTCTGCCACAAGCTTTTTTACATCCTTTTTTGAAATCTATAGTACCTTTGAATGATTTTTTACAATTATCAGAAATTGCACCTTGCACATCTATGTCTGCTTTTGATTTTTTTCCATTCATATGCACAATATAATTCATATCTTTTACTTGATTTTCTCTTCCAATATATATTGTTTTTATATTGTTTTGAGTCATATCTGAAATACAATTAGAATAATAATTTATAATGCTATACTTTGCTCCAAGATCAATAAGTGAAACATTAACACTTGCCATATCATATATTTCAGTTTGTATTGCATCAAAATTATAAGAATCTTCATTTAAAAAGTTTACTAGAGTTACATTTAAATTTGCATCATCTTGTGCAATAATGTTAATTATTCCATTATGATAACATTCTTTAGAAGTATTGGAATTATACACTATAATAATATCTGAATCATATTTTGCTACAATATCTAATTTATTAATAAGAGTAGTATTATTATCATCAAAGTTATAATCTAACTTAACTACTTCTCTTGCCAAATTTATTCTAATTTTACTATTTGACTTTTTTTCTATTTCACTTTCAAGATATTCTCCATTACCATAAACAGTATCTTTATTCAAAACTTCACTGTCTATAATGCTATCTTTATAATCAATATTTACATTACCAAACCCAACATTTTCATCTTGAATTTTTGGAATATTTACTTCAACATTATTTATAGAAAAATTTTTAGCTGTTCTTATCGGTGTTTCGTTTGCGTATATCTTCATTAACCTATACTCCCTTCTAATTCAAGATTTATTAAATTATTCATTTCAGCAGCATACTCTACTGGTAACTCCTTTGATATTGGATATGCAAATCCCCTAACTATCATAGCACGCGCATCTTCTTCAGATATTCCTCTAGCCATTAAATAAAATATAGTCTTATCACTTATTTTTCCTATTTTAGCTTCATGTGAGAATGTAACTTCATCAGTTCTAATATCATTTACTGGAATTGTATCAGATCTTGAAATATCATCAAGCATTAACGATTCACACGAAACATTACATTTAGAGCCACTCGCATTTTCCATTATTTTAACCAAAGCTCTATAAGTACATACTCCTCCATCTTTTGAGATTGATTTTGAATTTATAAGTGAAGATGTGTTTTTAGCATTATGAACAACTTTAAATCCTGTGTCTAAATCTTGCCCTTTACCCGCAAAAGTTATACCTGTATACTCAGTTTTTGCTCCTTCTCCATTTAAAATACTCATTGGGTATAACATTGAAACTTTAGAGCCAAAAGAACCTGTAACCCAATCTATTTTGCCATTTTTTTCTACAATGGCTTTTTTTGTATTTAAATTCATCATATTTTTAGACCAGTTTTCTATAGTAGAATATCTAAGATATGCCCCCTCTTTTACATATAGTTCAACACATCCTGCATGAAGGTTAACCTTATTATACTTTGGCGCAGAACATCCTTCTATAAAATGAAGACTTGCCCCTTCATCTACTATAATTAAAGTGTGTTCAAATTGACCAGACTCTGGAGAATTTAGTCTAAAATATGATTGCAAAGGGATGTCTACCTTTACATTTTTTGGGACATATACAAATGATCCACCTGACCAAACTGCAGCATGTAATGCCACGAATTTATGATCATTTATTGGAACACATTTCATAAAGTATTTTTTCACAATATCTGGATATTTTTTTACTGCTGTTTCCATATCAGTATATATAACACCTTTTTTTTGAAGATCTTCTTTTATACTATGATATACAACTTCCGAATCATATTGAGCGCCCACGCCTGCAAGAGATGCCCTTCTTTCAGCCTCTGGAATTCCAAGATTTTCAAATGTATTTTTTATATCTTCTGGAACATCATCCCAACTTGAATTTAAACTAGTTTTAGGCTTAACATAAGTTGCTATATCATTAATATCCAAAGATGAAAGATCTGGGCCCCAAGTTGGCATTTCAAGTTTTTCATAAGTTTCTAATGCTTTTATTCTTATCTCTCTCATCCAATCTGGCTCGTTCTTTATTTTAGAAATCTCTTCGACTATATTTTTACTAAGGCCCTTTTTCATCTTAAAGTCATAACTATCCTTATTTTTTATATCATATATATTTCTATTAATTTCATCTATATTTGTTTTCATAAATCCTACCTACTCTTTATATTTACTAAAACCATTTTCTTCTACTTGATGTATAAGTTCATTTCCTCCAGTTTTAACAATCTTTCCGTCTATTAATATGTGAACTTTATCTACATTTAAACTTTCTAGTATTCTCATATTATGAGTTATTATAAGTACTGCATTATTCTCATTTTTATAAAGATTTATTCCTTTTGAAACAACTCTTACACTATCTATATCAAGTCCTGAGTCAGTTTCATCTAAAATTGCAAGTTTTGGATTTAATACTAGCATTTGCAAAATTTCATTTTTCTTTTTTTCTCCACCAGAAAAGCCCACATTTAAGTTTCTATCTAAAAGTTTCTTATTCATGTTTAACTCATCTGCGTATTTTTTGATCTCTTCTTTTACTTTAAAAAGTTTAACTGGACTTTTTTCTACTTTACTTTTAGCTACTCTTATAAAGTTAGAAGTAGATATCCCAGGAATTTCCTCAGGCGTTTGAAAAGACATAAATATCCCTTTATTTGATATCTTATCAGTTGTTAAATCATTAATGTTTTCCCCTTCAAATAAAACATTTCCACTTATTTTCTTATACTCTGGGTTATTTAAAATAACATTAGCAAGAGTGGATTTACCAGCCCCGTTTGGTCCCATTATAACGTGTATTTCTCCTCTTTTTATATTAAGGTTGAGACCCTTTAATATTTCCTTTTCTCCTGCATTTACATATAAATTTTCTATACTTAATAAATTTTCCATAATTTTTCCTTTCATACTGTTTTAGTAGGAATTATATCACGTTATTCCTACTATGTCAATAGGAATAGCGTGTAAAAAAATACACACATTATACAAAAAATGTGCATTTTTATCTTATTAAATCCTCCAAAGTTTTACTATTTACATAGTTTTTTATAACCTCATCAAGTCCTCTCCAAAATTCATGAGTTTTGCAACTATTTTTTCTAGAACAATTACTCTCTCTTATACAATATGTTGGAGCAAGATCCCCCTCTGTTGCATTTAATATATCACCAACTATATATTCATCTGGTTTCCTACTTAGTTTATACCCACCTAAATTACCTCTGGCAGTTTCTAAAAATCCTGCTTTATTTAACAATGAAATTATTTGTTCTATATATTTAACTGTTATCCCTTGTCTTGTAGCAATATCTTTCGCAGACACAAAGTTTTCATTACTATTTTCCGCCAAATCTATCATTACTCTTAGTGCATATCTACCTTTAGTTGATATTTTCATTTGCTTTATCTCTCCTTTCTTTCACTTTCATTAATGTTCTTCTTGTTTATATTCTTATTTATCCTTACAGTTTTCATATTATTTCTATTTCCGCCATGTATATCACAAAAAATAGAATCTCCTATAACAAGTACCTTGTCTTGTGGTAAATTCATTATTTTGCATGCCTTTTTAAAACTTCTCTTTAGCGGTTTCATAGCAAATCCTATGTAACTAATTTCTTTTTCCTGAAGAAATTTTTGGATTTTCTCATCTATCCCATTACTTAAAACTACAACTTTAAGTTCAGACTTTAAGGTTTCTAGCCATTCCTCATTACATCTTGGAATACTTTTCATATCTTCTCTTAAAGTATCATCTATATCGAGTATTACGCCTTCTATTCCGTATTTTTCTTTTATTTTGTCTAGTGCTTCTCTGTCAAGGCTATTTACACTTTCAATCTCTATATCCGGTTTTATTATTTTAGAAAGTGAATAATTTACAATGTCACATAGCCTCTTTATTACTAAATCTTCTAATGTATTGTTCATATTTTATCTCACAAATTTATTATAACACATTTTTTGTAATTTTTCCACATAAAAAATATTCATACAATATCGAATAATCAATTGTATGAATATAAAAAATATATATTAATTTCCAGTAATTTTATAAATTAAACCAAATATTGAATCTCCAAGCCATTTGCAAAATGTTATATATATATTAATAATATCATTAGCAGGAACAAACATAAGTATAACCGCTCCTATTACTATAAAAGGTCCAAATGGAATATAACCATCACTTTGCCCTCTTTTTATTATTAAGAATATTACTCCAAAAACAGCCCCAAAGACAAATGATACTAATGTTACTACAAGTATATTTTTAAGTCCAAAGAAAAGTCCAAGTGCAGCCATAAGTTTTACATCTCCAAAGCCCATACCTTCTTTTCTAAATATAAGTAAAGCCAAAAGCCCAAGTAGCCAAAAAATAAGCCCTCCTACAACTGCCCCTGCAAGGTAACTCCACCACATATTTAAATTAAAGAACAAATTCACAATACTACATGCTACAATAACAATATGTGCCTCATCTGGTATAAGTCTATACTTTGAATCTATATTAAATACTATTACAAGTGCAAATGAAACAATTGCATATAAATATATAGAATAAACATTGCCTAAAAAATAAACAAAAGCATTATATAAAACAAGTAAAATTGGTGTATATATAAGATCTATTTTAAAATCCTGAAATAACGTTTTAAAAAATTCCTTATATGTTATTTTCTCACTTACAACAGGTGGCATTTTTTTTACTAAATGTCCTGCTGCTTGTCCTAGTATAAGTGCTAGAGCACTCATTATAATATGCGCAACAATATTAGTCATATTTATTTTTCTCCATCTCCCTCTTATAGTATTTCTTTAATATCCATCTTTCAAGTGGCCTTTTGACTTTAGTTATAAGTATTTCTTCTTTTGCAATTGGACATACTAGAGCTGTTTTAACTCCAAATCGATTTCCTCCCCATACATCTGTAAACATCTGGTCTCCTACCATCAATATATTTTCTTTTGGTATTTTCATTTCTTCAAATACTTTTTTAAATCCTCTTTTAAATGGTTTTGATGCATTATAATGATATTTCATTCCTAAATCTTTTGCAACTTTCTTTACTTTTTTGCCCATTGTAGAATTACTTAGTATATGAAGTTTTACTCCTTGAGATGCAATATATTCAGCCCATTTTTTCAATTTTTCTGTATATTTATATTTATTATCAACTAGTGTATTATCCATATCAAAAATTATTAATTTAATATTCTGTCCCAATATTAAATCATATGGTATACTCTCAACATCTGGATATACATATGTTGGATAAAATCTATCGAAAAAGGTTTTATTTTTTACTTTTTTTCCCACGTTTAACACCTCTTATTTTCTAATAAAATATTTTACTATATAGTTTTTAATAATTCAATCCATTTTAAGAATAATTGTGTATTTTAATATAATTATGTATTTTAAATATTTAAAGCATTATGTAAAATAAATTGATTATATGTTTAGTTTATGCTATAATATTTGTAAGCAAACTCTAAACCTTATTAATTATTTATTTATTGGAGGAAAAAGTGATGAAGAAAATTCTTTTATCAAGCATTATTTTAAGTTGCGGTCTTTTTGTTCTTACAGGATGTACCGATGGTCATGACCTTTCAATGGAAATTAACTCTGTAACTTATAGTATTACAGAATCAGAGACAATCAAAACAGAAGAAGTACACTCTTCTGTGGAAGAAACTACAGAAAGCTATAACACTACCACCGCAGAGGCAGAACCTAGCGAATCTTTAAGCACTGAACAAGTGTCAGCTTCTAGCGATTCTACTTTTGATGTACAAATACAACAAAAGAAAGAGTACTCCCTGCTTGCTACTACTACGGATACTTTAAATTTCCGGAGTTCTCCCAATATATTAGACGATAATGTAATATATCAAATTCTTCCCAATACTCCTGTAATAATTACAGACTACGACGGAGAAAATGATTTTTACGGCATATCTTTTGACGGAGACAACGGATTCCTTGCAAAAGAATATATAAGCATAAATAAGTCTTGTATATTTTATGAAGGAAAAAAAATCTATGCATATCCTGAAAGTGATGGATCATATCTTAATCCAAACACCTTAGAAGAGCTAAATCCTGATAAGGTAGTTCCTATAAAATCTCTTATAGAAGAAGTTAAAAATTCAAAGGAAAAGGAACTTCTTACTTCATTTTCCACGATATATTCGTGTGAAGACTACTACGCGACAAAAGGATACAACATTAACTTATGTTGCGATGAGGTAACAACGATTCTAACTTCAGGCGAAACATTCAACTGGTTTGAAGTGGTTGGTAATACTGGCGAAGCTGAAGGATATAAAATTGCTAACACATATGTTGGTAATGAAGTAGTTCCAGGATACGGTGGTGGAGTTTGCCAGGTTTCAAGTACGCTCTATAATTGCGTTTTAAATCTTGGTCTTGAGGTAATTGAGCGTCATGCCCATAGCATGCCTGTATATTACGTAGACTATGAAAATCAAAAGGATGCTACAGTAGGTGATATAGGTGGTCCGAATTTTGTTTTTAAAAACAATAAGGACTACGATATCTTTATCGAGTGTTATACAACAAAAGATAACACCAAGCCCATCTCTGAGCAAGGAATTTTAACAATAAACTTTTATAAAGTTTCTATTTAAGCATTAAAGATGCACCCACTAAAAATGGGCGCATTTTATTTTTATGTTCTATAACAGTTGAATTTCAGCAAAAGTATGGTATACTAATAGTGTTAAGAAGGTGAACTCATGGAAAATAAAAATATATATGAAGTATTAAAAGAAAGAGATTTAATAAAACAAATAATTTATGAAGATGAATTAAAAGAGTTAGTAGCAAATAATAAAACTGCCGTATATCTTGGAATAGATCCTACAGCTGATAGTATACATATAGGACATTTTATACCACTCATGTTAATGTCTTACTTTCAAAAATGCGGACACACTCCTATAATTCTTGTAGGTGGTGGAACTGCACTTATTGGAGATCCAAGCGGAAAAACTGATATGAGAAAGATGCTTACAAAAGAAGATATTTCAAGAAATGTTGATAAAATAATTAAGCAAGTTAGTCGCTTCGTTTCATTTGAAGGGGAAAATGCAGCAAAAATAGTAAATAATGGTGATTGGATTTTAGATTTAAATTACATGGACTTCATTAGAACTTATGGGATTCATTTTAATGTTAATACAATGCTTTCCGCTGAATGTTTCAAACAACGTATGGAAAAAGGTGGCCTTACTTTCTTCGAAATGAATTATATGTTAATGCAAAGCTATGATTTTTTAACACTATTTGAAAAATATAATTGTCAAATAGAAATTGGTGGAGACGATCAATGGTCTAATATGCTTGCAGGTGTTAATTTGATAAGAAAATTACATCAAAAAGGAAGCTTTTGTATTACATGTCCCCTACTTTTAAATAAAGATGGAATAAAAATGGGAAAAACTGTTAATGGTGCATTATGGCTTGACAGAGATAAAACTTCTCCTTATGAATTCTATCAATACTGGAGAAACATTGATGACAAAGAAGTTTACGACGTTTTAAGAATGTTAACATATCTTCCAATGGACGAGGTTAAAAAATTAAGTTCTCTAGAAGGTGAAAAAATAAATGAAGCTAAAAAAATTGCAGCTTTTGAAATAACAAAAATAATACATGGCGAAGAAGATGCAATAAAAGCAAAAGAATCTGCTGAAGCTCTATTTGAAAATTCTAATACTTCTGAAAATATGCCTACAATTGAAGTAAAAAAAGATAATTTAACAGGAGATAGCCTACCAATTGTTGATAGCTTAATTCTATCTAATATAGCTCCATCTAAAGGACAAGCAAGAACATTAATTGAACAAGGTGGTATATCAATAGATGATAAAAAAATCACTGATATAAAATACATAATAGATAGTTCAGAATTTGACAAAGGATATGTTGTTATAAAAAAAGGTAAAAAAGTATTTATTAAATTAAAATTAGTTTAGAATATAAAATAAAAAAATCGTGAATTAAATCACGATTTTTTTTGGTGACCCATACGGGAATCGAACCCATGATTCGGCCTTGAGAGGGCCGCGTCTTAACCTCTTGACCAATGGGCCATCTTCACAGTTATTATAACATATATATCTTAAATAGTAAAGCTATTAAATAAAATTTGAAAAAAATAAATTATAAAATAGAATATAATTCCATATTTTACACAAAACATATTTAAGGTGAAAATATGGAAGAAATATATCACAAATATGAAAAATACAATGGTACAGATACATTGGTAATATATGTAAATTATCCCGCAGATTATGAATTTGGACTTGATTTTGAAACCACTAAAAAGAGAATAAAATCTTTAGCACAGAAAATTAGAGAATATGCATTTAGTAATCTTGATAAATTTAATAACCAAACAGTTCTATTAATATTAAATGGTGTTGTAGTAGGATCTATATTGCTTACAACATTAACTGGTAAATTGCAAGCCAAAGATATTAAAAATATTTCTAAAGCATCTATTATATCTCAATCAGAAGATACCATTGTTGATTCAAAATCTTCAAACTCTTTACAAGTTCAAACTTATGATAAGGCTATTGAAGAAAAGACCAGTAGCACTCAAGTAAATACTACTTATATTAATAATATAAGTAAAAGTGAAAATAAAAGTACAAATAAGAATACAGGAACCACAAATAATTCACAGCCAAGCACTAACTTAAATAAAAGTGGCAAAATGATTTCACTAATATTAAGTTCTGGAAATGTTATATCAATAGATCTAGAAGAATATCTAGTTGGCGTTGTTGCATCAGAAATGCCTGCTTCATTTAATATAGAAGCTCTAAAAGCACAAGCTGTCGCCGCACGAACATATGCACTAAAAAAGACAAGCACAGGAGCTCCCCTCTCTGCTACAATCTCAGACCAAGTATACAAAACAAATAACCAGTTAAAGGCATTATGGGGAAATTCTTATAATATATACTATAATAAAGTAGCAAATGCAATAAATTCTACAAAAGGAAAATACTTAACATATAATGGCAAATATATAGATGCCTTATATTTTTCAATAAGTAACGGAAAAACTGAAGATCCAAAATTTGTATGGGGTTCTAGCTATCCATATCTAAAAAGTGTAGAAAGTCCAGATAAAAATCTAAAATCTACTTCATATACAACTACCCTTTCACTTAATTCATTTAACCAGAAATTAGGTACTAGCGTAACAGATAATTCACAAATTAATATAATAGATAGAACCTCAGGTGATAGAATAAATAATATAAAAATTGGTAATAAAACCTTTACAGGGGTAAAAGTAAGGTCTTTACTTGGTCTACGTTCAGCTGATTTTTCAATTAATATTTCAGGTGGTACTGTAACAATTACAACTAAAGGATATGGTCATGGATGTGGAATGAGTCAATATGGAGCTAATGAAATGGCAAAACAAGGAAAAGATTACATTTATATATTAAATTATTATTATTCAAACGTGGAAATAAAATCTTTATAATCTTTAAATTATAAACATTTAAAGATTATTTTTTTTATTGTAGAAATTATAAAAATTTTCTTCATATAATCTAATTAAAGGAGGATTTTATGATAACAATTAGTTTATGCATGATAGTTAAAAACGAAGAAAAAGTGCTTAATAGATGCCTTAATTCAATAAAAGATATTGTAGATGAAATAATAATAATAGATACTGGTTCGACTGATAAAACAAAAAAAATAGCTAAATCTTACACAAAATATGTATATGATTTTAAATGGGAAGATGACTTTTCCAAAGCAAGAAATTTCTCTTTTTCAAAGGCCACAAAAGATTATATAATGTGGTTAGACGCTGATGATGTAGTTTTAGATAATGATAGAAAAAAGATATTAAAATTAAAAAGTACTCTAGATACCTCTACAGACATAGTCATGTTTAAATATAATACAGGCTTTGATGAAAACGACAATGTTAACTTTTCTTATTATAGAGAAAGGTTGTTAAAAAGATCAAATAACTACAAATGGGTAAGTCCAATACATGAAGTAATAATTCCAAACGGAAAAATAATGTACTCAGATATTGCAATTACACATAAAAAACAAAAACAAAAGGACATGAAAAGAAATTTAAATATATTTGAAAGTATGATAAAAAAAGGAACTAAACTAGATGCACGACAAGAATTTTATTATGCAAGGGAATTATACTACAATAGTAAATTTAATGAAGCAATAACAGCTTTTAATAATTTTTTAGAAAATCCAACAGGTTGGATAGAAAATAAAATAGATGCATGCATTCTTTTATCAAAGTGTTACCAAGAGATTGATAACAAAGATCTTTCATTTTTATCTTTATTTAAAAGTTTTATATATGACACGCCAAGAGCTGAAACATGTTGTGAATTAGGAAATTTGTTTTTAAAATACAATAATTATTATATGTCTATTTACTGGTATGAATTTGCTATAAATCTGCCAATTAATATGGAAAATGGTGGATTTTGCAGTATAGACTCATACAAATATATCCCATATATTCAGCTATGTGTATGCTATTTTAAAATAGGTGATTATGAAAAATCAAAAAAATATAATAAATTAGCCGGCAAGGAGAAACCATATAGTAAATCTTATTTAAGTAATAAAATTTTATTTGAAAACCTAGAAAAAATAAATAATTAACACTATTAAAAAATTCTCATAAAATATATAGAGCATAGCTCAAATAAAAGGAGGATTTTTTTATGAATAATTGTTATAAAAAGAATAACTGTTGTAACAATTGCTATGATCCTTGTTGTTGCTCAACTGTTTGCAATATAGGAATTACCGGTCCTAGAGGCCCTATTGGACCTACAGGACCTCAAGGCATCCAAGGAATACAAGGTAACCCTGGACCTATAGGACCTACTGGTCCTCAAGGTGTTCAAGGTATCCAAGGTGTTGAGGGACCTACGGGTGCTACTGGTGCTACTGGAGCTACTGGAGCTACTGGAGCTACGGGAGCCACTGGAGTTACTGGACCTACAGGGCCTATTGGTGCACAAGGTATCCAAGGTATTCAAGGTGTTGCTGGTAGTACAGGTGCAACAGGGCCTACTGGGGTTACTGGACCTACAGGACCTACGGGTGCACAAGGTATCCAAGGTATTCAAGGTGTTGCTGGTAGTACAGGTGCAACAGGGCCTACTGGAGTTACTGGACCTACAGGACCTACGGGTGCACAAGGTATCCAAGGTATCCAAGGTGTTGAGGGACCTACAGGTGCTACTGGTGCTACTGGACCTACAGGGCCTGCGGGTACACAAGGAATTCAAGGTGTTCAGGGTATCCAAGGTATTACAGGACCTACAGGGCCTACGGGAGCCACTGGAGCTACTGGTGCTACTGGACCTACGGGACCTGCTGGTACTTCTGACACTGTTACAATTGGAAGAACTACAACTGCGGAACCTGGAACTCAGGCTATTGTAAATGATAACAAAATTGGAAATCAACATACTTTTGAATTTGTAATACCTCGCGGATTTGACGGAGCAAAAGGCGCCACTGGTGCCACAGGTCCTACTGGTCCTGCAGGAACAAGTGTTACTATACTAGGTTCATTTGATACGTATGATCAATTAATAAATGAGGAACCTATAGGAAATATAGGAGATTCATATTTAGTTGGTACAGATTTATACGTATGGTCTGAAAATGAAAATAAATGGATAAATGTTGGAAACATCAAAGGACCTCAAGGTGAAAATGGCGAAAAAGGAGATACTGGAGCTACCGGTCCAACATTAATGCGTTCGGCTTATCTAGTTACCTTTGAAACCGGTACATCTGCCGAAGGAATTCCAGTGCCAGAGGCAGCTCGACTACCAATAGATAGATCAGAATTAGATATAGGCAATTTAGTAACTTTAGATTCTAATGAAGAAACAATTAAATTCAATGAAATAGGCTATTATAAAATAACTATTATAATATCTGCATATGTTTTAACAACAGATACTATATTTAACCCTGATACTGACTTCATCTCTATAGGATTAAGAAATGTAGGAACTGATAATATTTATGTTGGAGCTAGTAAATGGTCTTACAATGATGAAGTAGGTCAAGTAACTGCTCAAGGAATATTAGCAGTTACTGATGTAAATGCTTTATATGAATTAGTTAATTTAGGTCCGGAAACTATTTATTTATACTCTCCAGATTTAAATAATATTTCTTCACAATCTTATTTTACTACACCTATAGTAAATATCATGATAGATTATCTAGGAAAACAAACTTAACTATTATTCTCAACTTATCATATAAAATGATAAGTTGATTTTTTGATATAAAAAAAACTTACAAACTTTATTGTTCGTAAGTTAATTCAAATGGTGGGAATGACCGGAATCGAACCGGTACGACTTTTAAGGGTCGCAGGATTTTAAGTCCTGTGCGTCTGCCAGTTCCGCCACACTCCCAACAACTGACAATAGTCATTATAACATTTATTATGATTATTGTCAATATTTTTAATATATTTTATTTCTATACTATTTCAATTTATAACATTTATATCTTTTGCAATGATTTCAGTAGTAATAGTTTTATCAGTTATATTAGAATAATCCACTTCTATTTTAGTTCCAAATGATATATTTTCCCTCTTTTGTTCATCTATTTGTTTTATATCAACATATACTGTATTTCCTAAAATTTGCTTATATTCATCATCGACATTTATTGTTAATATATTATCTATGTTTTCATAAACTGTACCAACCATTTTTAAATCCTTAATTGTAGTAGGTTTTTTTTCTCCTTCATATACTAGATATGCAGCTGTTAAACCAAAAGCTACACTTGCAATTAAGCATATCATTAAAATCATATATTTAAATTTTATATCCATGTATTTTTTCTCCTCACTAACACGAACATAATACCACTTACTTCTAATTATTTCAATAAAAGTTTGTCGAAAAAAATAAAGAATAGCAAAATTACTATTCTTTATTCTTGTATTAACCATTTACTTGTTTCATAACTTCTTCAGCAAAGTTAGTTTCTTCTTTTTCAATTCCTTCACCGCGTTCAAATCTAGCAAATCTTCTTATTACTATATTTTCTCCGATTTTTGCTATAAGATTTGTAAGTAATTGACCAACTGTTATATCTGGATCTTTTACAAAAGGTTGTTCTAATAAGCAAATTTCTTTACAGTAGCTATCTATAGCGCCTGGTAAAATTCTTTCTTCAACAACTTTTTCTGGTTTTCCTTGTGCTATGTATTGTGCTTTTAATGATGCTTTTTCAGCTTCTAATTCTTCAGCTGGTATTTCTTCACGTCTAACATATTTTGGTCCAACAGCAGCAATATGCATAGCTACATCTTTAACAAAATTTTTGAAATCTTCATTATTTGCAACGAAGTCTGTTTCAGAGTTTACTTCAACTAATGAACCATATTTTCCATTATGTATATATGCTTCAACTAGTCCTTCTGATGCAACTCTTCCAGCTTTTTTAGCTGCTTTTGCAATACCTCTTTCTTTCAAAAGTTCTATTGCTCTTTTTATATCTCCATCTGTTTCAACTAAAACTTTTTTACAGTCCATTATTCCTGCACCTGTTAAATCTCTTAATTCTTTAACTTGTTCAGCTGTTACTGCCATAAAAATCCCTCCTAATATACTATTCTTCTGTTCTTGCTTCTTTTGACTCAACTACTTCAGTTTTTTCTCTTTTTGCATAATTGTTTTGTCTTGGTCTATTGTTTTGTCTTGGTTTTCTTTCAATTTTATCTACACCAACTTCTTTAACAAGTTCATCCATTGTTAAAGAATTATCTTCTGTAGCTTCAGTCATATTTCCTTCTTTAGCTTCAATTATAGCATCAGCAATTTTAGAAGCTATTAATGATACTGATTTTACAGCGTCATCATTTCCAGCAATAACATAATCCACATCTTCTGGATTACAGTTAGAATCTATTAATCCTATAGTAGGAATTTCTAGTTTTCTAGCTTCTTTTGTACAAATATATTCTTTTTTAGAGTCTGCTAAGAAAATTAATGATGGAAGTTTATCCATTTCTTTAATACCACCTAAGTTAGTATTAAGAATTTGCATTTCCTTTTTAAGTCCAATAACTTCTTTTTTAGGTAAAACATCAAATGTTCCATCTTTCTCCATATTTTCTAATTCAACAAGTCTTGCAATTCTTTTTTTGATTGTTGCAAGGTTTGTTAAAGTTCCACCTAACCATCTGCTATTGATGTAAAACATTCCACATCTTTCAGCTTCATTTTTAATTGTTTCTTGAATTTGTTTTTTAGTACCAACAAATAAAACTGTACCACCTTCAGCTACAACTTTTTTAGTTAAATTGTAAGCCTCTTGTACTTGATTTAATGTTTTTTGCAAGTCTAGTATATAAATACCATTTCTTGCTGTGTAGATGTATGGAGCCATTCTTGGGTCCCATCTTTTTGTTTGATGTCCAAAATGAACACCAGCTTCTAGTAATGATTTCATAGGTATAATTGCCATTTTAAATTCCTCCTTCTTTTTAATCCTCCATAAAAGTTATCGTATTTTTAAACCATAATGGCAGAAGTAAAAACACTACTCTTATGTGTGTATACTTTTATATAAAAAAATAAAAGCACCTGCAAAACGCAAGTGCTCCTATTGTAACACATTTTTAATATTTTGTCAATACTTAAAACTGTATCATACCTCCGGAGTTACAAATATGTAGTTTCCACGAACCTCGAGAAAACGCCCGAATCTTTCATAAAGGTTCTGATTCACCTCATCAAAGATTATTCGAAGGTTTTTCTCCGGCAAATCCGAAACGATAATCTTCTCCTTATTACACTGTCCATCAATCACAAGCTCGTACGCTCTTGATTTTACGATGGGAGTTCCCCCTCCGAAGCTTCCCTGAATAAACTCAAGGATACTTTCTTTCGAGTGTTTAATAGTAGATACTGCCATAACTTGTAATCCTCCTTTAAAAAAATTTCTTAACATAGTTAGTAAGCTTAACGTAACTTAATAATTATATTAAGATAGCCTTTTTACAAGTTATGTTATATTATACTACAATTTTGTTCTATTTGTCAACACTTCTTGTTAAAGTTTGAAATTTATGACGAAAATTATCAATAATATTCTTACTATTTTTCCAATTAATAAATATAGTATAAAAAAAGGTAATAAACTACTAGTATACTTTTTATATATATTAACTAAAATATTAACCTCATTTTCTTCAATTTTCTTATCCAAATATTTTTTAGAAATTTTACATGATTTTATTGTGGCATCAACTTCAAGAATAACTCTAAACAAAGAAGATATAATGCTTATTGCAATATATGAATAAAGTACATAATTATTTTTTGAAAATATTAAAAATATAAAAGAAAATACAAACATTAATAATTCTATATTTGAAAATATAAAGTTTAACTTTTGTAATAATTTAGATTGTACACTATGTCTACACTCATGAGCTATAAGACAAACTCTAGAGATCCCTTCATTATTTTTTATATTATCAGCTAAATAAATAGTATCTTTCAAATATACATAGTAACTATTTTTTATATCTTTATCTTGTTCTATCTTAGTTGTATTATTTCCTAATATATAAAGTATATCTTGTGCTACTTCTTTATTTTTGGGAATTTTATTTGCTATTTTTATTAGGGTTTTATCCCTATCAAAATTAAAAAAATTCATTAAAACTCAACAATCTCCTTAATTGCTTGACCAATGGTTTTTTGCATGTCAGCAAGCATTATGTTTATTCTCATTTCTTGCTCTAATAGCTTTCTTATATCCTCATTCCTAATTAACAACGAATATAAATTTTCAAGTTCTTTTTTCAAGCTCTCATCCACTTTACCTGTTGTCATATAATCCATCTGTTGTTTTGTTTGTTTACTTTTAAACTCTTTTAATAATTTATAGTTTTCTTCATCTTTTTTTATCTTTGTTTTTAAACAAATAAATTCTTTATATTCCTCAGTTTCTTTAAAAAACTTTACAAGTTCATTTATTTTGTCATAAAAGTTCATAATATCACATCCTTTGCTCTAGTATACCATAACTTTGTATTTAAATAAATAGAAAATAAAAAAATGAGACAATTATTTTTGTCCCATTATTTTCATAGTAGTAGAATAATTTTTAGAAACTGTCACTTTCAATTTAATTAAATCTTGAACTAACATATCTTTTTCTGTCTTTATAACGTTTCCTTTTTTATCTTTTGTTACCTTCTTAACAAACTTGATATTTGCAATTGCACTTTCCCTATTATTATCCTCCTCATATGATCCTAAGAAATCTCCTAAACAATATGCTGCATATATGTGTGAATCTTCATTATTTATTTTTATTATATCTTCAGTTTCTTCTTGAACTGTTCTAGCTCCTGTACCAAGTACAACATTTACTCCTGAATTAAACAATAATTCCGTATTTTGCTTTTGTGAGCTATTTGGTAAAACTGCATTTTCATTTTTAACATTTAAATATGAAATTATATAATCAACATTTTTATCTTTTAAATATTGTACATCTTTTTTTACCTCTTCTTCATCAAGGATATCCATAATATATGAATTTTTGTCCGTCATTTTGATATTTGAAGATGTAGTATAAGAAAGTATTCCTATTCTTATATTATTTTTTTCCATAATTATTGGATTACCACTTTTTTCATCATTATTTAATCCAACTTGATTGATACCATTTTCCTCTAATACCTTAATAGTATTTTCTGCACCATCTATTCCCTTATCTAGGGCATGATAAGAAGCAGTAGCGACAGTACTTATATTTAGCCTTTTAAATAATTTTATTATATCATCAGGGCAATTAAATATTTCTCCTTTGCTATAACCTGATTTACTTCCTGCAATAGGTGTAGATATAGGTGCTATAACTAAATCATATCCTTTTAATTTGTTTGATACTTCCTCTGTGCCTGTAACAAAATCGTATCCACTTGAAGTTTTAGAACCATTAATAATTTGTTGAGTTGTATATATATCACCAAGACCTGCAAAACTAACACTATATTCTTCAGTTGTTTGGTGTATTACATGTGGTAATATTGAAGTAATTCCTTTGTCTACTACATTATATAGTAAAGCTTCTTCTTTTGAAATATTGCCTACAGTATATCTTATTAGTTGAATCACTTGAACTATTAAAAAAATTGCAATACCCATCCAGACAAGCATAACTACTATATTTTTATTTGTAACGGGATTTTTTAAAGTACCCCTACTTTTTTCAATATTTTCAGAACTTTTTATATTCTTTAACCTACCATTTCTCATACAATATCTCCATTTATTATTTTCTTATAATATAATGAAATTATACACAATTTATAATTTTTTTGCAATAGTACACCAATTTTACTACTATATTGCCTTACATACCTCCATTTCTACTTTTGATAATTTATTTTTAGTATTATTTATCATTGTAGTTATATTTTGTATTAGTTTGTTTTCTCTTTCACAAGAAAAATCACCTAGTACACTTTTTACAACTTTAGCGACCTCTTTTGATTTTAGATTAATTTCTTCTATATCAAATTTATCGTATGCTTGATACCAAGACTTACAAGTTTCTTTAAATTTACTAATTTTTTGTTCAAATTTTTCCATGGTCTCACTAAGTTTTGTTGTAAATTCTTTACTGTTTATAAAGCTTTTTACTGTGTTTACAAATCCTTTTGCCATATCACCAAAAATATTATTTTTTAAATAATTGTTACATACAATATCGACACCAGCACTTAGTGCTTTAGTTAGTCCACCAGAAAGTGCAACTTTTTGTATATTTTTGAAATTTTGCAATACTCTAAAGGGCATACTTAAGTACTCTACACCTTCTCTTATACTACTACCAATTGCTGTTTTTATAATTTTTTTAAAATCATTTGTCTTTAGGACATTCTTTATATCAAGGGCCACCTGCTTTACACCATCTCCTATGGGAAGAGCCTTTATAGCATAATTAATTCCCTTATCTATAACTTCACCTACTATATTTTCAAACTGCTTTACGCTTTTTGCTTCTGAAATTGAAAGTTGATTTTCAATTTCTATATTTTTTGTACTCTCTATAAGATTATTACTTTCATTTTCCTTTTTTACTTCATTTAAAAGCTCATTTGCTTGTCTTTCTGCTTTACTTAATTCTAATTCCATAATTACTCCTCCTTATTTGTATTTCTAAATATTAAAAAAATTATTACGTAAGAAATTATATTAATATTAACTATAATTTTTCCGACTAAATTGTTTAAAATAATTTCTTTATATGTCGGATTTGCATATATAAATCCAAAAAGCATATACAAGTTTACTGCTATTAAAAATAATATTACTAGTTTTATTTCTAATCTTTTTTCCTCTTCTTTTTCTTTTTGCATATTTAGCTTTACTAGTAAACTTAAATATTTATCTATAATATTTACAAAATTACCTCCATTAATATAGCAATACTCAACAGCTGTAAAAAACTCTGATATCTTAGATATATTAATATTACTCTTCAAATTTTCAAATGCATCATATATTTTTACCCCATTTTGTATTTCATTATTAAACTTTAGTATATAATCTTTTATTTCTTTACATGGGGTAGCTCTGTTTAGGGCTACTACTATATCATTTTCTGTTTTAGTATAATTTTTTAACGTGGCAAGATATGTTGGAAAAGCAATTAATATTTTATTTTTATTATATTTTGTAACATACTTTATAAAAAAAATTGGAATAAAAAACGTACATATTGAGATAATTACAGATGAAGAAATTATATTTAACATTTTATATGAAAAAACATAAGAAAAAAAAC
>PPYE01320259.1_pt1 | contig 28130 bp, 24 predicted proteins | sample 1559881 | NCBI WGS metagenome assembly PPYE01 (sample SAMN08240022, study PRJNA423297) | Human gut metagenome, whole genome shotgun sequencing project. | reverse complement strand
TGAGTCTTTAGACTTAGCGTCGGTAATAAGCCCTTATAGGGCTAGTACAAACCACCGGCTAAGCCGGTGGTTTTGATTTGTATAAAAATGAGAAAATGTAAATATTTTTAATCAGACCTTGAACAAAATCAAAAGTGTGATAAGATAAAAACTGTAAAACAAAAGACAAAACGCAGAAATAATCTTTAAAACACAGAAAAAGAAAGGAAATAATATGGAAATTACAGACAGTGCAAGGAACAGGATGTTTTCAAATAAAGATCTCGTACGATTGATCATACCGTTGATCATTGAGCAGATGTTAACTGTAACGGTAGGACTTGCGGACTCTATCATGACAGCGAATGTTGGAGAAGAAGCTGTATCAGGAGTTTCATTGGTAGACAGTGTTATGGTATTGATGATCAATCTGTTCTCGGCATTGGCAACTGGAGGAGCCGTCGTTGCAGGGCAGTTTCTCGGACAGAGAAAAAATATCATGGCATGTAAGACAGCAGACCAGTTGATCTTATTTATTGTTTCATTATCTGTAGTGATCATGGCAGGAATTTATGCATGTAAAAACTTTATTTTAAATGTAGTGTTTGGAAATATTGAACCAGGAGTTATGCATAACGCAGAAATATATCTGATGATCGTCACGGCATCTATTCCATTTATTGCAATATATAATGGATGCGCCGCATTATTCCGTATCATGGGGAATTCAAAGATTTCTATGAATATGTCTATGTTGATGAACGGTATCAACATCGCAGGAAATGCGATTTTGATCTATGGGTTTAAATTTGGAGTTGAGGGAGTTGCGATCCCAACATTAGTATCAAGAATTGTTGCAGCAGTTGTTATGGTAAGACTGCTCGCAAAACAAAATCAGGATGTGCATTTAAGCAAACATATCCATTTTCATTTTAAGGGATATTTAATACAGAAGATTTTACATATCGGAGTACCAAACGGAATTGAAAATAGTATGTTCCAGCTAGGAAGAATCATGGTATTAAGTATCGTTGCAGGATTTGGGACATCATCTATCACAGCCAATGCCATCGGAAATGTGGTAGCATCATTTGAGTTAATCCCAGGAATCGGAGTAGGATTTGCAGTGCTGACCGTTGTATCAAGATGCATCGGAGCTGGAGATTATGAAGCTGCAAGATACTATACAAAGAAGCTGTTAAAAGTAGCCTATGCAGCATTGATCGCATTAAATATCATCGTAGTTATGATCTTACCACTGATCATTCAGGTATATCATTTATCACCAGAAACAGCAGCGATCACAAGAAAGATCTTATTATATCATACTTTATGCTGTGTAACGATCTGGCCGCCAGCATTCACGATCCCGAACACATTAAGAGCCGCAAATGATGTCAAATACTGTATGGTTGTAGCATCAGCCACGATGTGGATATTTAGAATCTTCTGCAGCGTTGTTCTTGGAAAATGGATGGGACTTGGAGTCTTCGGAGTCTGGGTAGCAATGACATTAGACTGGGTATTCAGAGGAATCCTGTTTGTCAAACGATACATACAAGGGAAATGGCAGAGAATGGAATTGATTTAAATGAAACAGATTAAACAAAGAAATTGTAGAAGATAAGAACAGCCCAGAATCGTCAGGTATAAAAAGACGATTCTGGGCTGTTTTAAAATTTGTATCTAGAATATAAATCCAGGATCTTCAGTAGTATCCATTTCATCAAAAGTAACTTTTTCTATTAATTTATTCTTTTTATTTTCCATTGTAATAAAAGCACGGCAATTTGTTGGGATTGTAACGGAAGAACCTTTTACTTTTTTCATTTTAGTAGCTCCTGGCTTGTAAGTATAAATAGATTTTACTCTCCAGTTCTTATTAGGAGTGATCTTGATGTTACGTCCCGTAAAGGAGATCTCAGATCCGTTTTTATTCTTAAAATCAGAAGTATAGTCTTTTCCATCCACTACGATCTTCTTAAAAGGATTTGAGTATTTTATAACTTTAACTGTTGTTTTTACAGAATAAGTTTTACCTCTGTATTTAAATTTTGCAGTGATTTTTGTTGATCCTGTTTTCTTAAGTTTTACACCGATTCCTACCTGATTGTTATCTGCAATAAGATAATAATCTTTTCCAAAAGTTTTTGTAGAAATAACCTTTTTATTTGAAGATTTAACCTTCATACCATTACGCAGGATGGATTCTGAATTAGAGCGATTTGTTCCCTTGATATAGATCACATTTGTGTAAAAACCATTCCCGCCATTATCTTTTTTGTCATAACTTAATGTTGTCTTTTTAGGTAGAGAAAATTTTGCTTTCGCATTTACACTATAAGCAGAACACATACCTACTGTTAGTACAGATGCCAGAAAAATAGAGGCACCTTTTAAAAAACTTTTCTTCATAAAATTCTCCTTTCGATGAACAAAAAATACAAAATCATTATAGCATAGAAATATGCAAAAATGTAAGGTATAATAAGGATAAAACAACCTTCAAGGAGGATACTGTTATGAATAAAAAAGAACTGGCACTAGAAGTCATTGAGCGTCTGAAGAATGAATATCCAGATGCAGACTGCACACTGGAATATGATCAGGCGTGGAAATTATTAGTTAGTGTAAGACTGGCGGCTCAGTGTACGGATGCACGAGTAAATGTCGTGGTAAAAGGATTATTTGAAAAATATCCAACAGTAGAAGCACTGGCAGCAGCAGACGTTGCAGATATTGAAGAAATCGTACGACCCTGTGGTCTTGGAAAGAGCAAGGCAAGAGATATCAGCAAATGTATGAAAGTTTTAAGAGATGAATATAACGGTAAGATCCCAACCGATTTTAAATCGATTCTAAGTCTTCCTGGGGTCGGAAGAAAAAGTGCCAACCTGATCATGGGAGATGTTTTTGGCAAACCTGCGATCGTTACGGATACACATTGTATCCGTTTGGTCAACCGGATTGGATTGGTTGATGGGATAAAAGACCCTAAAAAAGTTGAGATGGCATTATGGGAGATCGTTCCACCAGAAGAAGGAAGTGATTTCTGCCACAGGCTGGTATGGCATGGAAGAGATGTCTGTACGGCAAGAACAAAGCCTCATTGTGAGAGATGTTGTTTGAATGATATCTGTGCACAAATTATATAAAGGTACCATGATCAAAAGTATGAAAGGAGAAAGTTTATGAGGAAACTATCAAGAAGAGCTGCCAGTATTGCATTAGCAGCGGCAATGCTATTTACAACTGCAGGAGTCAGCCAGAAGAAGGTAGAGGCTGCTTCTACAGGGAAATTATCTGTTACAGGATATCAGGATTATAACGATGCACAGAAAATCTTAAAAGAAGTGAACAAATACCGTAAGAAAAATGGACGCAAAGCATTGAAGATGGATCGAGGATTGACAAATTCAGCAATTATGCGTGGATTTGAAACAACGATCTATATTCCAGAAACAAGTCCGCATAGAAGACCAAATGGAAAGCTTTCAAAAAGTATCAACAAGAAGATCATCTATGAAAACTGCGCACAATCCGCAGAAACTACACCGAAGCAGATCGTAAAGGGTTGGATCAATTCTTCCACACATAGAAAAGGTCTGTTACTTTCGAATGCAAAAAGTGTAGGGGTTGCAGCAGTTACGGTTGTGTCAAGAGACGGATACGAAGCCAATACCTGGGTATTAGACTTTAGCAGTTCCAAAGCAAAGAAAGTAGAAAAATCCAAGGCAAGAAAGCAATTTACAAAAAATATCGTGACAAAGAATTCATATTTAAAGAAGAGTTATTTAAAACTAGACAGCAGATACGGTACAATATGGGAAACAGAAAAAATGCAGATGAAGCCAACATATCAAGGCAAAATGATGAAAGAGTACGGTGTGTATCCAACAGTGATCAATACATCATCTTTCACATCATGGAAGAGTAGTAATCCATCCGTGGCATCTGTTGACTCGAATGGAAGAATCACAGGAAATAAAGCTGGAACAGTGACGATTTCTGCAAAATTAAAAACAGGGACAAAGATAACGATTTCAAAGAAGATCAAAGTTGTACCGACGAATCAGCAAATCGATCCATGGGAATAGGCAAAAACTAAAGAAGCAGGATAGAATAAAAAAACGTAATCTCAAGAGGTTCATTTGAGATTACGTTTTTTTTCTATAGGATTATGCCTGAAATCCAAGGTAGGCATTGATTCTCTTATGAAATAGAGAAGAAAATATATTTGTAATATTACCACTTAAGAAAGCGGCGATCACGGTTCCGATTCCAACGGATGGTAATTCTGGAAGCAATACAAAAGAAGAGATCGCAGAACATACAGTAAATAAAACTTCCAGACAAACTCTGACAGCGCCAAAGCTTATATTTTTCTTATCAGAGATAGTTTTCACAAGTCCTTCCATTGGCATAACAGCGAACCCGGAACTGATCGTGAATCCGACACCTATTGATAGAACGGCACATGCGATGACAGATAGTAAAATCTTAGCGGCAAGTCCATGAGGTTCAATAAAGAATAAACCATAAGAAGTAAATTCGATAAATAAAGAATAAACAAAAGTCAAACCAAGCTGAGTCAACTGCATTTTCCCGAATTCATGAAGGATCAGAGCTTCGCAAACTAAGAAAGTAGAGTTGATCAGGAAGTTAAATAAGGCATAGCTGTGAACTGGGGAAAGATAACTTAATGTCAAAGCCATCGTACAGCTAGGTGCAACTCCAAGAGCTGCTTTCAAAAATAAATTAGAACCAACAGACATGATCAACAGTCCTAAAATATAAAATAACAATCTATGGTAAAAAAATCTTTTTTTGTTTTTCATAATATCAACGATTCCTTTCATCAAAATTTCATATTTTATCAATCGTATTCCCTTTGTGTTTCTTATTATATATATAGAGAGCGAAGTATTGCAATTCCAGTTGAGATTTGATATATTCCAAATAGGAATATACGAAGATATTTGAAAAAGGTATGGAAAAATGGAAATACAGCAATTATATTATTATATGGAATTATGTAAACAGAAAAATTTCACAGAAGCTGGATATGCCTGTAACATGACACAAGGTGCATTATCAAAACAGATCCGTAAGTTGGAAAATGAGTTAGGAATTACACTGATCCGCAGGAATACAAGGAAATTTGAGTTGTCCAAAGAAGGAGAGATCTTTTTGTCTTATGCAAAGAAAATGACGGGAACCTATGAAGAGATGTTGAAAAATGTTCAGAAAAATCAGGAAATTAAGATTGGTTGTATGCCGGTTCTTGCACCATATCATTTTGCAAGATTGGTGGCGGATTTCAGAAAAGAATATCCAGATATCAAACTTGTGATTGATGAAAGAATCGCAAGTGATATTCAGGAAAACTCCGATCGTTATGATTTCTTGATCTTGAGAGAAAATATGATGGAAGATCAGAAAAAATTCCGTTTTTCCCCACTGTATGATGATAAATTGTGTGCAGTGTTATATGAAAAACATCCGCTTTATGGAAGAGATCGACTTCAACTGAAAGAATTGAAAGATGATGTTTTTATCTTCCCAGAGAGAGGCAGCGGAAGTTACGAAGTGTTTTATAAGAGTTGTGAGAAAGCAGGATTTGAACCGAAAATAGCTTTTGAATTTCCACAAGCAAATACAATCATGAGTTTTGTAAGTGAAGGGGTTGGGGTTACGATCACATTTTCAACGGTTTATAGAGAAGCTAAATGTGCTGGAGTTAAAATGATACCACTAGAAGATGAATTACATTCTGTGATATCACTATTTTATAGAAAAAATAAGCCATTGGATTATGCAAAGAAGCAGTTTTTAAATTATGTAAGAGAGCATTTGTATACGTAAAAAAATTAGAAGGCATATTGTGAATCTGTTATACTAGAGGAAGTAAATACAAGGAGAATTCTTATGAAGTATGTCATAAAAATAATACTGATCATGACATGCCTGATCATTATGTTACCATTTGGCGGATGCGGCCGGAAGAAGCAGGTAACAGCTCAGAAAGCAGGAGTATTAAAGCCAGAAGCACCGGGGAAGGAAGTTTTGGATCATGGAGAGGCTGTGGTTGATATATCGAATGTGGCTCAAGGCTATGTAGCACTGCGATATAAGGGAAGTGCAAAGAAGATCAGTGTTGAAGTGATCGGAAAGAATAATAAAGTATATAAATATTTTATTGAACGGACAAAAGAGTCGACATATTTTCCATTGACCAGTGGAAATGGTACATATCAGATCTCTGTATATGAAAATGTGCAGGACGATGAATACAGTGTTTTGATGATGGATAGTTTTGAGGTGAAATTAAAAAATAAATTTCTGCCATTTTTATATCCTAACCAGTATGTAGAATTTACAAGTAAGACGAAAGCAGTAAAGGAAGCGAAGAAACTTAGCAACGAAGAACTGATCACATTTTGTGGTCAGATGGCGCGGATCTTGAAATCTGGGATTTCATCGCTTGAGGGAATTTACATTATGGAAGATGGAGATGTCCAGACAGAAGGCAGGGAGATATTAAAAGAGATCCGCGAAGAACTTGAAATGTGTGGAATGCTTTATCCTGCAATGGAGAAAACAGGGGTTTTCCCAGAATATGCACTTCATATGACGGAGATCGGAGAACAGACAGGAAGACTGGATGAGACGATGGAAGCATTGGCGGCATATTACCAGAGGGAAGAAGAAATATTAGATGCGGTCAAGAGTGCAGTGACTTATCCGGTTGCGATGCTCGGGATGTTGTTAGTGATCGTTGCAGTATTATTTATAAAAGTTATGCCAGTATTTGAACAGGTATATATGCAATTAGGGCAAGAGATGACAGGAGTTGCACGTCAGTTATTGAATATTGAATATTGAATATTGGAGATTGGATGAGGCAGTCAGCAATTGTTCTGGTAGTTTTGGCAGTGGTGATCTTGATCATAGTATTTTTCGTTATTTTTTATAAAAAGGCAAGAATTGAATTTATCTCGAAGATACAAACCATCGGATTTATGAAGAAAATCGCATGGAAACGCGCAAGAACAAGATTCGCAGGTGGAATGGCAATGGCATTAAAGAGTGGAATTGATATGGATGAAAGTCTGAAAGAAGCCGTGATCAAAGGGGCGGTACAATGTTACAGTGTGGAAGGACGATATCCAGAAAGTCTTTCTTATATGGAGAAACATTATGGATTGGAGTATGACAAAGACATATGACAGATCAGATGTTTCTTGTGATCTTATTTGCAGTGTTTGCAGTTTGTGCGTTTTCCTTGAGTATGATCGGGGCGAATATATATAGTCATACAGCTTCTGTGATGAATGAGGATTATGAGGAACGGATCGATATTTCTTATGTAACAGAAAAGATAAGACAGTGGGATGAAAAGGACAGCATCGAGATCGGCAGCTTTCATGGACGCACAGCCCTGATCCATACGGAAAAGATCAATGGGAAAAAATACAATACATATCTCTATCAGGAGAAGGGTGCGTTGAGAGAATTAATGGTAAGAGAAGGTCTGGATACAACAACGATGCAGGGAGAGAAGATTGTGGCAGTAAAAGATTTTTCTGTAATAGAAACAAAACAGCTGTATCATATAAAGATTCAGGGAAGTGATGGCAAGATATATCAGAACTGTGTATACAGACACAGCAGGAATTAGGAGGAAGTATGAGACAAAAAAGCAATGGAACACACCTGATCCTGATGGAATTAATGATGGTATTATTCTTTTTTGCAATCTGTGGATCAATCCTGCTTCAGGTATTTGTAAAAGCTCATAACATCAGTGCAAAAGCAAGAGAAATGACAGAGACAAAAAATTATGTAACACAAGCTGCAGAACTGATAGAAGCGGGTGCTTATGACATCAAAGATTTTCAAGAATATTTTACACAAATAGATGGTAAAGCCGGAGATTATCAGTGTTATTATGATCAGGATTGGAATGAGATAAAGAAAACAAAAGCCCGTTATCATATGACGATAAAGCTTGAAAGGCAGCCAGCGAAAGTTCTGGGAAAGATTACGATGTGGAGGGAAAACCAACAGATTTATCAGCTTGATATTTTAAGATACAGGCAGGAAAGGAAAGATAATGAAAGATCGTAAAATGCCATTTTTAGGGATTGGAGCAGCTTCGATCGTGCTCGTGTTAGCTATGGTCTGTTTAGCAGTTTTTGCGGCTTTGACACTTTCAAGTGCCAAGGGAGATCATACGTTAAGTAAAAAGAATTTGGAACGTACGTCGGCTTTTTATCAGGCATCCAATGCGGCGAATGAACAAGTTGGAGCGATCGATGAGAGACTATGGAAGTTGTATCGCAGATCTAAGGATCGCATTCCGCCTGCCAGACTATAAGCAATTAAGAATACCAGAGCGGGTAATGAAATTAAGTGAATTAAACAAAGGACTTGTGCTTGTAACAGGACCAGCGGGAAGTGGAAAATCCACGACACTTGCATGCATGATAGAAGAAATCAATGAAATAAAAGAAGATCACATCATCACATTGGAAGATCCTTTGGAATTTTTACATCAACATAAGAAAAGTATCGTCAGTCAGAGAGAAGTAAACATGGATACTGTAAATTATGTTACTTCCTTAAGAGCCGCATTAAGACAAAGTCCGGATGTGATATTGCTTGGGGAAATGAGAGATTATGAAACGATTCAGGTAGTTATGACAGCTGCAGAAACAGGGCATCTGGTATTTTCAACACTTCATACTATCGGGGCAGCGAATACGATCGAACGTATCATAGATGTATTTCCACCAAATCAGCAACGTCAGATCATGATTCAGCTGGCTTCTGTATTACAGGCAGTGATCTCCCAGTAGCTGATACCAACGATGGATGGAACATTGATCCCTGTGTTTGAGATCATGGAAGTGACCCCGGCGATTCGCAATATGATCCGTGAAAATAAAGTGCATCAAATAGATGGTTTGATCTATTCCTCTACAGGGAGCGGAATGATATCTATGGACCAGTCATTGATCAATCTATATAAAGAAGGACAGATCAGCAAAGAAACTGCGATTTTATATGCATCCAATCCAGAAATGATAATAAAAAGGATCCGCTAAGAAATATGGTCAGAAACAGGCTGAAATCCATCGGAATTTATTGACAAAAAAGTGCGAATATTGTACGATAAAAATATATTATAGGGTGAGTGTCTCTCACATGGGGATTGAGAGATAAAAGCAAAGAGTATAGATATTAATATTAAGAAGGGGCGAGAGTTATGAAGAAGAAAGTCATGGTCGGATTGGTGTCCGTAGTAGTAGCTGTTGCATTGGTTTTTGGTGGAGTCACATTTTACAATAACTGTTAGCAGGAGAAGTTTGAGAAGCAGATGGCTTCCTATGAAGGCGTTGATACTATGCAGCATCCAAGCGAAGCAACAACATCAATTGATGGGATTCAAGTACCGCTTGGCAAGAAACCGAAGGTAACGACGAAGAAAACAACAAAAAAAAGCACAAGAATCCAGAAGCTTAAGAAGAAAGCAAGCAGAAGCAAAATAACAACAAGAAGAACAACAACATCTCAGAATCATTCCAGACGTAAGGTTGTGAATACAAAAGTTGTCAAAATACAGAAGGATTATGACAAGAAGGGTTCTAAGAAGAGAACGATCAAGACAGTCGTTCAGACAACGATCAAGACAACAACGGTTGAATTGAGTCAGATGTCTGGTGTTTCTGGAACAACATTAAGAACACTTGGTTCTCAGGCAGATGGTAAGATCTTGAATGCATTTGAAGATCTGAAGTTTAAGATGGTGATTGATAAAAATGCGGAAGCGACAGGTGTATTTAGCGTTAAGAGCCATAAGATCGCACTTCAGAGTGCGAGATCTTCTGTATTACTTCACGAATTAGGACATTTTGCTAATTTCCTTGCAGGAGATAAAGTTGGAACGAGTGAATGGAAGTCAATTTACAATGCTGAGAAGGATAAATATGATGGATATAACAAAGCATATGCGATCAAATCAGCATCTGAGTATTTTGCAGAATCTTACAAGGATTATAAGGAGCATCCATCCGCATTAAGATCAAAGAGACCAAGAACTTACCAGTTTGTTAAGAGTACGATTGATGGAATTACAGACAGCGATGTACAGAACATCAAAGATACCTATGGAGAATACTGGGGATTATAGGACGATACCTGAAGGAGTACTTTCTCAGAAAGTACTCTTTTTTTTGCCAATTGCCTGTGTTGCTCTGTAGAATGTGAAAGAATGTATAAACAAGGGATATTTTAAAAAATTAAAGGAGAAATAAGATGTTAAAGATCAAGGAATACGTCAAAGCAGAAAGTCTTGAGCAAGCTTATGAGCTGAATCAGAAGAAGACCAACTGCGTGATCGGTGGCATGTTGTGGCTTAAGATGGTCACAAGAAATGTACAAAAAGCAATTGATCTGTCGGGTCTTGGACTTGATCAGATCGAAGAAAATGATGAGGAATTTTCAATCGGAGCAATGGTAACACTAAGACAGATCGAACTTCATGAAGGATTAAATACATGGAGTCAGGGAGCGGTAAAAGAAAGTGTGACACACATTGTCGGAGTGCAGTTCCGTAATCTTGCGACAGTAGGTGGAAGTATTTTTGGAAAGTTCGGTTTTTCTGATGTATTAAGCTGTTTTCTGGCGTTTGACAGTTATGTGGAGTTACATCATGAAGGAATCATTCCATTAGATCAATTTGCAGCCAATAAATATCCAAATGATATTTTAGTGCGTCTGATCATTAAGAAGCATCCGCAGGAAAGTGTTTATCTTTCTCATAGAAATACAAAGACAGATTTTCCAGTTTTGACCTGCGCTGTTTCATTAGGTGAGAAAGAGGCATATGCGGTTGTCGGTGCAAGACCATCCAGAGCTTGCAGAGTCAGATTATCAGATCAGTGGATGGAACAGATCAAAGATGATGAAGGAAGAAAAAAACTCGCAGATGAAGTGACAGGTCAGATGAATTTTGGAAGCAACATGAGAGGAAGTGCTGCTTACCGTGAACAGTTATCAAAAGTCTTATTAAGAAGAGGCTTTGAACAGTTAGAAGAAAGGAGAGAAAAATAAACATGGAGATTACATTTACATTAAATGGAAAGAAAGTAACCCCACAGATTGATGCAGACACTCTCCTGATCGATCTCGTCAGAGATCTTGGTTGTTACAGTGTGAAACGTGGATGCGAGACATCAAATTGCGGATTATGTACGGTATTTATGGATGACCAGCCAATCTTATCATGTTCCATTCTTGCAGCAAGAGTTGATGGACACAAGATCGATACCTTAGAAGGATTGCAGGAAGAAGCAGCTGAGTTTGGAGCTTTTATTGCGAACCAAGGGGCTGAACAGTGCGGATTTTGTAACCCAGGAATGATCATGAATGCGATTGCATTATTTAGAGAGATTCCAGATCCGAGTGAAGAAGAGATCAAAGAATACCTTGCGGGGAATCTTTGCAGATGTTCTGGATATGAAGGACAGCTTCGAGGAATCTTAGACTTTTTGGAATATAAGAAAAATAAAGATGGAGGTGCCGAATGAAAGTAGTTAACCAGCCGATCATGAAAAAAGACGCTATGGCACTTGTGACAGGGAAACCTGTATTTACAAACGATAAGGCACCAAAAGAATGTCTGATCGTGAAATTACTTCGAAGTCCATATGCGAACGCAATGATCAAATCGATCAACACTCAGTTTGCTATGAAAGTGCCAGGGATTGAGGCGATTTATACATGGGAAGATGTGCCACAGGAACGTTTTACGATGGCAGGACAGACATATCCGGAATTAAGCCCATATGACAGACAGATTCTGGATCAGCATGTCCGTTATGTTGGAGATCCCGTTGCAATCGTTGCTGGGGAAAATGAAAAGTGCGTTGATCAAGCAATCAAGATGTTACGTGTGGAATACGAAGTATTGCCAGCAAACTTAGATCCACGTAAGGCAATGGATAAAGATACACCGCTAGTGCATCCAGAAGATAACTGGAAAGCATTATGTAATATTGGTGCAGATAATAAGAAAAACTTGTGTGCAACAGAAGAAACACACGAAGGAGATGTCGATGCGGTATTAGCAGATTGCGACGTGGTTGTAGAACATACATATCATACAAAAGCAAATCAGCAGGCAATGATGGAGACATTCAGAACTTATTGTTTTATTGATGAATATGGAAGATTGAACGTTGTTAGTTCTACACAGATCGTATTCCATGTACGAAGGATCTTATCCAATGCATTATGCATTCCAAAATCAAAGATTCGTGTATCAAAACCAAGAATTGGTGGAGGATTTGGAGCAAAACAGAGTTCTATCTCCGAAGTATATCCAGCATTTGTCACATGGATGACAAAGAAACCATCCAAGATTATTTTTTCAAGAGAAGAGTCTCAGATCGCATCTTCACCAAGACATGAGATGCAGGTAACAGTTCGTGTCGGAGCAAACAAGAATGGAAAGATCCGTGCGATCGATGTTTATACATTATCCAATACAGGAGCCTATGGAGAACATGGTCCAACAACGGTAGGGTTATCTGGGCATAAATCAATTCCGTTATATCGAGACCTGGAAGCACATCGTTTTGCATATGATGTTGTGTATACAAATCGTATGTCAGCTGGGGCTTATCGTGGATATGGTGCGACACAGGGTGTGTTTGCGCTGGAATCAGCAGTCAGTGAACTTGCAGCTAAGATAGGAATGGACCCAACGAAGATCCGTGAGATGAATATGGTCCGTGAAGGCGATGTGATGCCAGCATATTATGGAGAAACAGCAAACAGCTGTGCTTTGGATCGATGCCTTGCACGTGCAAAAGAGATGATCAAATGGGATGAAAAATATCCATGCAAAGATATGGGAAATGGAAAAGTTCGAAGTGTCGGACTGTCAATGGCGATGCAGGGTTCCGGTATTTCAGGCGTTGACGTTGGTTCTGCAACGATTAAATTAAATGACGATGGATTGTATACACTTTCTATTGCAGCAGCGGATATGGGAACTGGATGTGATACGATCTTGGCCCAGATGGCGGCAGAATGTCTGGAATGTTCTATTGATGATATCATGGTCAGCGGAGCAGATACAGATACATCACCATACGATTCTGGATCTTACGCATCAAGTTCTACCTACGTCACAGGAAAAGCAGTGGAACGTGCCTGCGAAAAATTAAAGGGACATATTTTCAATAAAGCAGCTGAGATGATGGAAGTTGCAGATACAGATACTCTGGAATTTGACGGAAAGAAAGTCAGAGATGCAGAGAGCGGCAAAGAAGTTTCATTAGTGGACATCGCAACAGCATCTATGTGCAACAATAATGAAACTTTCCAGGTGACAGAGACAAACAGTTCTCCAGTATCCCCACCACCATTTATGGTAGGAATGGTTGAGATTGAGCTTGATAAAGAGACAGGACATATTGAAATCTTAGATTATGTTGCGGTCGTAGATTGTGGAACACCAGTCAATCCAAATCTTGCAAGAGTTCAGGTAGAAGGCGGGCTCGGTCAGGGAATCGGAATGGCATTGTATGAGGGTGTTGATTACACACCAAATGGATATGTAAAACAAAATTCTTTCATGCAGTATAAAGTTCCAGCAAGAGTCGATGTTGGAAAGCTTCGTGTAGAATTTGAGAGCAGTTATGAGCCAACAGGACCATTTGGAGCAAAATCCATTGGAGAGATCGTTATCAACACACCATCTCCAGCATTAGCCCATGCCGTATTTAATGCAACCGGATTATGGATCCGAGAATTGCCGATCACCAGTGAAAAGATCGTTATGGGATTATTGGAGAAAGAATAATATAACATGGATAAAATAAAAGCAGCGGTCATTTATCTTGCATCAGGAAACAGCAAACGTTTCGGTCAGGAGAATAAATTATTGCAAATGATCGGAACCAAGCCAATGTATCGTTATGGATTGGACCGATTGATCGATCTATGCAAAGATTATGAAGGGTTTGAGATCATTGTTGTCACACAGTATCAGGAAATTATGAAGCAAACGCAATACGACCCAATAACGACAGTGTTTTGTCCAGAAAGTAAATATGGGATTTCATGGTCGATCAAAGCAGGGATCAAAGCAGCGAAAGATGCAGAATTCTATACATTTTTCGTAGCAGACCAGCCCAATATGAAAAGAGAGACAATCGAAAGATTTCTCTCTTTTATGGCAGATGAATCTTGTGAACTCGGCTGTGTCAGAACAGAAGAAAACCTTGGGAATCCTGTATGGTTCTCAAAGAAATATAAACGAGAATTATTATCGCTTACAAAAGATCAAGGTGGCAAGAAAATTCTCAAAAAACACATAGAAAATGCCAGATTCTTCAAGGTGTTGGAAGAAACTGAACTTTGCGATATAGATTATCCAAAAGAAATGCAAGCAATGCTTGCAAAGCGAGGAAAAAGTAGTTAAAATATTATTTAAAATACAAAAGAGCGTGGAGGCCAAGTAATGGAATTATTAAAAGAGAGAATTCGAAAAGATGGAGTCGTGAAAGAAGGAAATGTCCTCAAAGTAGACCGCTTTTTGAATCATCAGATGGATGTAAAATTATTCCGTGAGATCGGTAAAGAATTTAAGAAACGTTTTGAAGGCGAAGATATCAATAAGATCCTTACGATCGAAGCATCAGGAATCGGAATCGCCTGTGTTGTGGCAGAGATTTTTGATGTACCAGTCGTATTTGCAAAGAAAACACAGACAAAGAACATCGCAGGAGATGTATATACAACAAAGGTAGAATCATTCACACATGGAAGAGTCTACGACATCATTGTATCCAAAGAATTCTTAGGAGAAGGAGATCATGTATTGCTGATCGATGATTTCCTTGCTAACGGTAAAGCCTTAGAAGGATTAGCGAAATTAGTCAAAGATTCCGGAGCAGAACTGGTCGGAGCAGGAGTTGTGATCGAGAAAGGATTCCAGCCAGGAGGAGATTTCTTAAGAAAACAGACACACTTAGAATCCCTTGCGATCGTAGATGCTATGGACGAGAAAACAGGAGAAATCACATTCCGTGAATAATGTCTTTGGCGTTTTTGTATGTAGGCTTGCATGTATATGACAGAAATAAAAGAAAAACAAATATTTAAAAGAATCCGGTGGCAACTCCGCATTCTTTTAAATATTTGTTTTTCTTTTATTTCTGTCATATACACATGAAGTCTATTCAAACCACTACACAGTGTGTATGTTTTACTGTATTAGCATTAATAATATCTGTCTGCTTCTATAAAAATTAAAAAACGATAACGTTTAACATACACCCATCAGCTTGAATTTTATTAATTTTATACAAGAATGTCTTCAGGTATTCATAAAAAGATAAAGAAAGATAGCGGTACGAAATGGTAGAATTCCATAGGATTTTTTGCAAAATCGCAGCCAACACGGGCACTGTTTGAACGTAGTGAGTTGTGCAGGAGTGTTGGCGGATCAGCGTTTTGCAAAAAATCCGTCAATGGAATTCGTTTTTCGTACCGCTATCTTTCTTTATCTTTTTATGAATACTCGACACATTCCCGTCATACAATTAAAAAATTTTACAAAAACTTATCATTCCCATGTACCTTTCCTTAATCCCCCAAGTGTATAGTTAAACTCAACAGAGAATGATTGACTATATCAAAGGAGGATCTTATTGTGAGAACAATTCGCAGAAACATAGCAAGAAATGCAAAAAAATATGCAGCAAAAGCAACTGTATCAGCCATGATGTTAGCAGGCGGAGTTATGATGGCATCTCCAATCCTTTCATCAACAGTCAGCGCAGCGACAGAACATTGGAATGATGCATCTGCTTCTAAAACAGAAAGCTGGTCCACATGGAAAGCAAACTGGGATAAATACAGCACAAACTATGAAAATGTATCTTTAACACCAGGAGCGACAGAATCACAGCTTAATTTTGCATACTACAGCAAGACAGAAGAAACACCAAAAGTTAAGATCGCAACAAAAGCAGATATGTCTGATGCAAAAGAAGTCGAAGGAAAACAGACACAGGCAGTAGCGATCGAAGGTGTTCAGTACTATTCAAATAAAGCATCTGTAAATGACCTGAAAGAAAATACAACTTACTACTATCAGGTATTCCAGAACGGAAAATATCAGGATGCACAGAAATATTCTACAAAATCATTTAAAAATTATTCTTTCTTATATGTAGGAGATCCTCAGATCGGAGCATCTTCAGGACAGACAAGTACTGAAGGAGATGCGATGAAAGATAATAACTATGCAGCAAGAAATGATAGTTATAACTGGAACAACGTATTAAATAATGCAGTAAAACAGAATCCAAATCTAAGTTTTGTTGCATCCGCAGGAGATCAGGTAAATAACAATAACAATGAAAAACAGTATGCAGGTTACCTTGGAGCAGATGCTTTGAGATCTCTTCCAGTAGCAACAACGATCGGAAACCACGATTCTGGATCAGCACAGTATGAGATGCATTACAACAATCCAAATGCATTTGATACAAGTGGATATAGAAATACAGCAAAGTATACAGAAGGAAAGACAGCAGCAGGAACAGACTATTATTACACATATGGAAATACATTATTTATCGTATTAGACACAAACAATTACAACTGTGCAACTCACGAAAATGTTATGCGTAAAGCGATCAAAGAAAATCCAAATGTAAAATGGAAAGTTGTAATGTTCCACCAGGACATTTATGGATCAGGATATGATCATTCAGATTCTGACGGAATGGTTTTAAGAACACAGTTAACACCATTAATGGATAAATATGATATTGATGTTGTACTTCAGGGACATGACCATACATACTCCAGAACATATCAGTTACAGAGTGATGGACAGGCACATGATAAATTCGCAAAAACAGAAAATACAGCAAATTACGCAAAAGAAAACAACTGCTACGAAATCGTTGATACAACAAAAGGTGGAACGGTTGTAAATCCAAAAGGAACTGTATATTTAGAAGCAAACTCAGCAACAGGATCTAAATTCTACAATCTGATCACAGCAAAACAGGATTTCATTTCTGAGAGAAGCCAGACATGGACACCAAGTTATTCTGTAGTCAATGTAACAGATGACTCTTTTGAAGTTACAACATACGATGCGGACACAGGAAAAGTATTAGACGGATCATCTTCATATAAGATTGTGAAGAAAGCAGAAGATACCAAAAAAGATGATGCGAACTCAAATACAACAAAGAAAGATGATACAACAGCAGTACAGGCAAAAAACCAGACGATCACAGCAACAGCATCTTATAAGAAGAGTGAAACATCCAAAGCATTTAAATTAAATGCAAAAACAAATGGAAATGGAAAACTCACTTACACAACATCAAATAAAGCAGTTGCAACAGTTGATGCCGCAGGAAAAGTAACAGTCAAAGGACCAGGAGTTGCTAAGATCACAGTCAAAGCAGCAGCAACTACAGACTACAAAGCAGCTTCCAAAACAGTTACAGTGACTGTAGCACCAAAGAAACAGAGTATTTCTTTAGTAAATAAGATCAAAAAACAGCTAACGATCAAATGGAAAAAGAATACGAAAGCATCAGGATATCAAGTTGTATATTCTACAAACAAGAAATTTACAGGTAAAAAGACAGTAAGAAAAGCGAAAACAACAACATCTTACAAGATCAAAGGTCTGAAAAAAGGGAAAAAATATTACGTAAAAGTCCGTTCTTACAAAACAGTAAATGGAAAACGTATTTATGGAGCCTACAGCACAGTCAAAAAAGCAACAATCAAATAGAGATGATAAAGAATTAGTGTCGTAACTTAATTTATCAGACAGAGCAAAAGCCTGCGCCCGGAATGATAGATCCGGACACAGGCATTCTCTGATTTTTCTTTATAAATAAAAGGCTACGATTTATAGAAAGAAGACAACTTATGGAAAAAGCAGTATCATGGAAAAAAATCTTGATCCTCGCAATAGCAGTGTGTTTATTTGCAGGGATCATAGTCAAATGCAATCAGTTTCAGAAAACGCCATTGGCATCTTATAAAGGACAAAAATATGAAAAAGCAGTTGTAACAAAGATCATAAAAGATAATCTTGCAGAAGACGGAAGTCGTTATGGAACGCAGAAAGTTCTGGTCAAAATAACAACGGGAACCTACAAAGGAAAAGAAAAACAGGCGATCAATCCGAGCGGAACTTTATTTGGAGCGGACTGTAAAGTAGGAGCAAGGATCATCGTGATCGTAAATAAAAGTGGAACAAATGCAGGATTTACCGTATATAGTCAGGACCGTACCATGGCAATCTATGGATTTGCGTTGATCTTTGCGGCAGTGGTATGTGCGATCGGCGGGAAGAAAGGCGTTTATGCTATTTTGAGCCTTGTCTTTGCGTTTGCATGTATTATCGGTATTATGTTCCCAATGATGTATCGGGGAATTTCACCGATCGTGTTGACGATCATTGTGGCAGTGTTGACAACGATCGTAACATTAGGACTTCTTGGTGGATATTCGAGCAAAACAGTGTCTGCGATCCTTGGAACAGCGATCGGAGTCGTGATCGCAGCAGTGGCAGCGATGGCATTTGGAAAAGCAGCAGGGATCACAGGATATAATGTATCGGATATCGAAGCATTGAACTATGTCGGACAAAATACAAAGATAAAGATCGGAGAATTGCTTTTTGCCGGAATCATCATTTCAGCATTAGGAGCCGTCATGGACGTTGGTATGTCCATTGCATCTACGATTCAGGAAATTTATGAAACAGACAAAACACTGTCCATGAAACGACTTTTTGTATCAGGAATCAATGTTGGAAGAGATATGATGGGAACGATGACGAATACACTGATCTTTGCTTATGTAGGCGGTGCAATGACAACATTAGTGATCAATTACGCATATGATCTAAGCTACAGACAGTTAGCGAACTCTTATGTGATCGGAATTGAGATCATGCAAGGATTATCTGGAAGTCTTGGTGTTGTATTAACAGTACCGATCACAGCATTGATCGCATCATTTCTTGCAGTGCGCAAAAAATAAATTTTATAATTCATAAAATAAATCATAAATACGATCTATGGATTTTATAAAAAACATCTATAAATCTATTGACACAGAAAAAAATTTCATGTATCGTAAAAACATCAAAACAAGGAGAAACTAAGATGACAACAAGTAAGATGAATAATTGCACATTTTATTACTTTAGCTTTCAGGGTTATTATTTTTATCCTGACTATTTTTGTTGCAATGAATCATCGCCAAAACTTATCTCACTTTAAACCGACAGAGTAAAACATTTAAGGCATGCATTCTTGCAACAGAGTGCATGCCTTTTCTTTTTACTCAAAGAAGCAAAGGCCGCACCAGAGAAGCAGGATAGAAACGACTTGCCAGGAAAGGACGAACATCATGATTATTATTTTAAAGAAACAGGCAGAAGAAGCAAAGATCAACGCATTAAAGAAAGAGATGGAAGAGCAGGGACTGGGAATCCACGAATCCGAAGGTATTAACACAAGGATCCTTGGATTAGTGGGAGATACATCTGTTGTAGATATGCGTCATATCATGGCAAACAGCATCGTTGAAAATGTACAGCGTATTCAGGAGCCATACAAGAAGGCCAACAGAAAATTCCATCCAAACGATACAGTTGTTGATGTAAACGGAGTAAAGATCGGTGGTGGAAACTTCCAGGTGATCGCAGGACCATGTTCTATTGAGACAAAAGAACAGATCACAGAAGTCGCAAACGATGTGAAGAATTCTGGTGCAGGATTATTAAGAGGAGGAGCTTTCAAACCAAGAACTTCCCCATACTCTTTCCAGGGACTTCATGGAGAAGGATTAGAATTATTATTAGAAGCTAAGAAAGCAACAGGACTTCCAGTTGTTACAGAGATCATGGATGCAAGTCATCTTCCATTATTCGAAGATGTGGATCTGATTCAGGTTGGAGCAAGAAATATGCAGAACTTTGAATTATTAAAAGAATTAGGAAAGATCAACAAACCAATCTTATTAAAGCGAGGACTTGCAGCAACGATTGAAGAATGGTTAATGAGTGCAGAATACATTATGGCAGGTGGAAATGAAAATGTAATCCTTTGTGAGAGAGGAATCCGAACATACGAAACAGCCATGAGAAATACATTAGATCTTTCTGCAATTCCTATGATCAAGAAGAAATCCCATCTTCCAGTCATGGTAGATCCATCTCATGCAACAGGAATCAGAGATATGGTAGAGCCAATGGCATTAGCAGCGATCGCAGCTGGGGCCGATGGATTAATGGTAGAAGTTCATAATGATCCAGCCAAAGCATTATGTGATGGACCACAGTCACTGACACCAGAACAGTTTGATACATTGATGAAGAAGGTAAATAAGACAAGAGAATTCTTTCAGGCATTATAACTAGAAAAAATCTTGCTGAGAATTGTAAATTGGGATATACTATAACTAAAGAAAGAAAAAGACAACCCGGGAATCCATTGATTTCCGGGTGTTTGTCAGTTTTATAGATTCTAGGGAAAAAGGAGAGATATCTTATGAAAGTAATCGTCGGACTGGGGAATCCGGGAAAGAAATATGACAACACAAGACACAATATTGGATTTGAAGCCATTGATTATATTGCAGACAAAGAAGGCATAAGTATAAATACAGGGAAACACAAAGCATTGATCGGAACTGGGTATATGGGAGGAGAAAAAGTCCTTCTTGTGAAACCACAGACATTTATGAACTTAAGCGGGGAGAGTCTTCGCCCAATCATGGATTTCTATAAATTAGAGCCAGAAGATTTTATCATTATTCATGATGATATCGACCTTGATGTTGGAAGACTGCGTATCCGAAGAAAGGGAAGTGCAGGGGGACATAATGGACTGAAAAGTATCATCAGTCATTTAGGAAGTATGGATTTCCCAAGGGTGAAGATCGGTGTTGGAGAGAAACCAAAAGGATATGATCTGGCAGATTATGTATTAGGACATTTTACAAAAGAAGAACAGGCAATCTTTGCGGAACGTTTTGATGAAGTGTACGATGCAGTACAGCTGATCGTTATGGGCGACATCACAGAAGCGATGAACCGCCACAATAAGAAAAAGTAGGGATAGAAAGTGTTAGAACATATATTAAAAGACGATCCGGTATACAGACAATTAAAGGATGAGGTCGAAGATTACTGTGGCCCGGTTCTTGTATCAGGATGTACCGATACAGCCAAATGGCATCTGACCAGTCTGATCGGAAATCATAAGAAAAAGCAATTTAAGATTATCATCGTACCAGACGAGAACAAAGCAAGACAATGGGTCGAGGCAAGTCATTTCTTTGGAGAAAAGGTTCAGTATATTCCAGCAAAAGATCCATTATTCTATACAGCCGATGTTCATGGAAATGCAATCGCAAGAGACCGTATGCTGGCGATCAAGCAGATCGTGGATGACAAATGTGGAACCTTTGTGATGACGATCGATGCTGTGATGGATCAGGTTGTTCCATTAAGTGATATCAAGAATCATAAGATGACGTTTAAAATGGGAGAGACACTGGAAGAGGCAACGATCGCAGAAGAATTTGTTGCCAGAGGCTATGAAAAAGCACCATTTGTTGAGGCTCCAGGCGAGTTTGCTGTGCGAGGAGGAATCATTGATATTTTCCCATACACGCAGGAAAGCCCATATCGTATCGAACTATGGGGAGATGAAATTGATTCGATCCGAAGTTTTGATAAAGAAAGCCAAAGATCCATCGAAGAAGTCGATGCTCTGACCATTTATCCGGCATCAGAGATCATTTTAAATCAGCCAAGGATTGAACATGGTCTTCGAAATATGGAAGAAGATTATGAGAAGTTATCACAGAAGTTTAAAAAAGAAAAAAAATATGATCAGGAAGCCCGCCTAAGAAAAGAAATGGACCGTGTTCGTGAGGAATTAAGGGAACTTCATATGTTGATCGGAGTAGAAGGTTACCTCCCATATTTTTATGAAAATACAGAATGCATCTTAGATTATTTTCCAGAAGAAAGCATGATCTATATGGATGAACCAAAACATATCAGAGAACGTGCAGATGCATTTTATCTGGAATTCTCAGAGAGTATGAAAAGCCGTCTGGAAGGTGGGTATCTTCTGCCTAAACAGGCAAATACGGTGACAGATTATGAGAGTATTTTATATCAGATCGAGAAACATAAGATGCTATGTTATTCGATCTTATCTGCTGAGATCAATGATTTTAGAGTTGCTAGAACCTTATTTATGGATACAAAATCCATTCAGTCTTATAACAATAGTTTTGAGCAGTTAGTCAAAGATCTTACCAAATATCAGAGTAAGGACTACAGGATCGTTGTTGCTTCTCCATCTGTTACAAGAGCGAAACGTTTAAGCAGTGATCTGAGAGAAAATGGTTTGGTTGTGACATATGATAAGGACTTGAAATATGGAGTGGAAGCAGGGCAGATCGTTGTCACAGCAGGAAAGCTTCTGACAGGAATTGAATATCCGGCAGCTAAATGGGTATTGATCTCAGAAGGAGACATTTTCAAAGGAAGAGAAGAAAAAAAGCGCCGAAAGAAAGAGAAGAAAAAACAAGGAGAAAAGATCCGAAGTTTTGCAGATATCAATATCGGTGATTACGTTGTTCATGAAAAACATGGAGTCGGTATTTACCGCGGAATCGAAAAGATCACAACAGATGGGGTTGAAAAGGACTACATCAGTATTGAATATCAGGGCGGTGATAATTTATTTATTTTAGCATCAGCCCTAGACCAGATCGCAAAATACGCAAGTGCAAATGCAAGAAAGCCGAAACTTCATAAATTAGGTGGAAATGAATGGAAGAAGACGAAAACACGTGTCAAAGGTCAAGTCAAAGATATTGCGGAAGAACTCGTGCAGTTATATGCACTAAGACAGGCAAAAGAAGGATATGTCTATGACAAGGACACTGTATGGCAGAAAGAGTTTGAAGAATTATTTCCATACGATGAAACGCAGGATCAGTTAAATGCGATCGATGATACGAAAAGGGATATGGAAAGCAAGAAGATCATGGACCGACTGATCTGTGGAGATGTCGGGTATGGCAAGACAGAAGTAGCGATCCGTGCAGCATTTAAGGCAGTAGACAATGGAAAACAGGTGGCGTATCTCGTACCAACCACGATCCTTGCACAGCAGCATTACAATACATTTGCACAGAGATTTCATGATTACCCGATCACCGTACGCATGATGTCCAGATTTTGTACAGCAAAAGAGCAGAAAGAGACGATCGAAGGACTCAAAAATGGAACGGTAGATGTCGTGATTGGAACGCATCGTTTATTGTCCAAAGACATGCAGTATAAGAATCTGGGACTGCTCGTAATTGATGAAGAACAGCGTTTTGGTGTGACACATAAAGAAAAGATCAAGACAATGAAAAAAGATGTTGATGTCTTATCATTATCTGCTACACCAATTCCAAGAACCCTGCATATGAGTCTGATCGGAATCCGTGACATGAGTGTATTAGAAGAACCACCGCATGACCGAAGAGCGATCCAGACATATGTTATGGAATATAATGAAGAACTGGTCAAAGAAGCGGTCTACCGCGAAATGACACGTGGCGGGCAGGTATATTATGTGTATAACCGCGTCAATAATATCGCAGAAGTGACAGCCGAATTACAGAGATTGCTTCCAGATGCGAAAGTTGCATTTGCACATGGACAGATGAAAGAACGCGAACTGGAAGAGATCATGATGGGATTTATGAACCATGAGATCGATGTCCTGGTATCTACAACGATCATCGAGACAGGACTAGATATTCCGAATGTAAATACAATGATCATTCACGATGCCAACCAGCTTGGGTTGTCCCAGTTGTATCAGTTAAGAGGACGTGTTGGAAGATCGAATCGAAATGCATTTGCATTTTTGATGTACAAAAAAAACACACTGTTAAAAGAAACCGCAGAAAAACGATTACAGGCAATCCGGGAATTTACAGATCTGGGATCCGGTTATAAGATCGCAATGCGAGATCTGGAGATCCGCGGAGCAGGAAATCTTTTGGGACAGGCACAATCCGGTCATATGGAAGCAGTTGGATACGATCTGTATTGCAAGATGCTGAATGAAGCAGTCTTGAGATTAAAAGGCGAATTAAAAGACGAGGATGAATTTGACACAACACTCGATCTCGACATCAATGCATTTATTCCATCAACGTATGTGTATAATGAATATCAAAAACTGGAATTATACAAACGTATTTCATCCATTGAATCCAAAGATGAAATGGAAGATATGACAGATGAGTTGATTGACCGTTTTGGGGAAATGCCGAAAGCAGTCTACAATCTGTTATATGTTGCATATTTGAAATCATTAGCTCACCACGCTTATATGACAGATGTGAAACAAAAAGGAGAAAAAGTCTCATTTGAAATGAAACCAGATGCAGCCGTGGATGTAGAAAAAATCCCAGCGATATTAGAAGAATACAAACGTGAATTATCCTTCCAGGCAGGCAAGAATCCGACGTTTGTACTGGATCTGTCAAAGACAAAGAAAGTGAAGCAGTTAGAAAAGATTGAACATTGTGTGAACTCGCTCAATTCATTGATAATCCGATAAGTTTGTGCTATAATATCGCCAGACATTAGCCTAATATAATCATAATATGAAGGAGAAAATGAAATGAAGAAATTAGCAAAGAAGTTGCTATGTTTAACTGCAGTTCTTGCGTTAACTCTTTCTTTATTTACAGGATGTAAAAGCAAGAATGAGAAGACATTATTTGAATATGCAGGACAAGAAGTAACATTCCAGGAAGCACATGTATATGCAAGAATCATGCAGTATCAGGCAGAAGCTCAGTACGGAGCATACTTCGGAGACAGCATGTGGTCTATGCAGGTCGGAACAGACAGCAAAGGAAAGAAGATCACAATGCAGCAGTCTGTCAAAGACAGCGTTATCAACCAGTTAAAACAGATCAAAGTTTTAGCAGCACACGCAGACGACTACAACGTGAAGTTAACAAAATCTGAGAAGAAGCAGATCAAAGAAAGCGTAACTGCCTTCGCAAAAGACTCAACAGGTAAGAAAGTCATGAAGAAGACAGAAGCAGATAAAGATATGATCCAGAAACTGTACGAAGAAAGCACGATCGCAAGTAAAGTTATGCAGGCGATTATCAAGAAAGCAAACGTTACAGTAACAGATGACGAAGCCAAAACTGTCAAAGTCTACAAACTTGTTTTCACAACAAAGACAACAGACAGCAAGACAGGAAAAGAAAAAGACATGACAGCCGCTGAGAAGAAAGATCAGCTAAAGAAAGCAAAATCCGCATTAAAGATGATCAAGAAAGGTCAGAGTATCAGCTCTGTAGCTAAGAAGTTCAGCGTAAACTCTGACAACGAAGAATCCTATACAAAAGGAAAAGCCACATTAGGAACAAAATTCGAAACAGCAGCAGCAAAACTTAAGAAGAACCAGGTAAGCGGAGTCGTAGAATTAGACGATGCATACGTGATCATCAAGATGTTAAATCCAAACGACACAACAGCAGCTGCATCAAACAAATCCACACTGCTTCAGGAAAAACAGCAGGCAGCATACGAGAAAGTCTACAAGAAGTGGACAAAAGATGCAGACAAGAAGTGGGATGACAAGAAGTCTGTAGATCAGGATCTGTGGAAAGAAGTTAAGTTTAAATATAAAGCTACAACAGCATCTACAGCAGCAACAACTACTACTACAACAGCAGCTAAGAACACAACAACAGCTGCGAAGAATAAATAATTATAAAAGAGTAAATAATTACAAGAAATAAAAAGACCGGAGATAACGGGAATAGTTATCTCCGGTCTTTTTGCCTTATTCCGTGATCACACAGGCACCGAGTTGTTCATATGTATGAATGCATTTTTCTGAGATTGAAGAATTCGTAATAAGATTGCGACCTTTTCCAAGTTGACAGATGTAGATAAAATCTTTCTTCATAAGTTTGGTTTCATCTGCGAGAAAATAGATTTCAGGAACCATGTGACAGAGCAGGCGTACAATTGATGCCTCAGCCATACTTCCTAAAAAGATATTTCCTTCTTCATCAACAGCATTAACTCCAATAAAAGCACAGTCAAGCTGGAATGAATTCAGATTCGATTCGGCAATCTGACCAGGTGTAGTAAGTGAATTATGACGTATTTCTCCACCCAGAGAAATTATCTTCTTAAGGTCTCGTAGAAATTAAGTTAAAAATTTTTTCAAACATCTCGCCAAATAGGTGTCTAAGAGTTCCTTTCATCTTCCGTCAACGAATACAAAACTTATTGACCAATACCGTTTAACATACACACTGTGTAGTGGTTTGAATAGTCTTCAGTTTTATGTGAGACAATATGTAATGACCCCCAAGTTTGTAGGATCGTGGATTTACCTGTATACTATGAATTGGAAACTAACAATGGTAACAGGGATTACCGCATACAAATTGGAGGTCATTATATGAATTATAACACAGTTTACGTAGGAATGGACGTTCATAAGGAAAGTTTTACTCTTTGTTCTTGCAAATATGAAGATGAAAAGGCATCTCATTACCAGAGAACACCAGCCAGTTACAAGAATGTATTAAGATATCTTGCATTTCTTCGCACTATATATGGAGAGGATACAAGATTTGTGTGTGGCTACGAAGCAGGATGCCTTGGGTATTCTTTGTATCATCAATTGGAAAATTTTAATGTGGAATGTGTGATCCTTGCACCAACTACAATGCTCGAACAACGAAGCAAAAGACGGATCAAAACAGACAAAAGAGATGCGGAGATCATTGCCAGATCCTTGGCACAGCACAATTACAGTCCGGTACATATTCCAACGGAAACAGATAATCAGACAAAAGAATTCATCCGTATGCGTGATGATCATAAAGCGGAATTGAAAAAGATCAAACAACAGATCCTTTCTTTCTGTTTACGTCAGGGTTATCAGTATGATGGAAGTGGTAACTGGACAGCAAAACATGTGAAATGGCTGAGATCATTAAAACCAGCAGGGCTTTACAAAGAGATCCTGGATGAATATCTGCTGACTTATACAATTCTGACAGATAAACTGAACCGTTTGGATCAGAGGATTGAAGAACTAGCATTCAAAGAAGAGTATAAAGAATCTGTCAGTAAGTTAACCTGTTTTCTAGGAATCAAGACACATACTGCGTTATCTGTAATTGTTGAAGTTGGAGACTTTCAGCGTTTTGTATCTGCACGAAAGTTTGCAGGGTATCTTGGATTGGTACCTGGACAGCATTCCAGTGGCGATGACAGAAACGGACTTGGCATTACAAAAGCAGGGAACACCCATGTACGCAGACTGTTGGTAGAATCCGCACAAAGTTATACCCGTGGAAAGATCGGATATAAATCAAGAGTCTTAAGATCACGACAGGCGGGAAATTCACCGCAGGTAATCAATTATGCAGACAGGGCAAATGAGCGTCTGAGACGGCGCTATTATAAGATGGTTCTGAAAGATGGCAAGAAATATAATATTGCAAAAACAGCAATTGCGAGAGAGCTTGCTTGTTTCATATGGGGAATGATGACAGATAATATTTACTAATATAAATATAACACATCGATCACCATATCAAGACCAAGCCGCCAAAGGCGGTACTGTGTAGTCTTGACATACTGATCGATGTGCTATAAATGATAATCAAGATGATGTAAGCCGGTCTCTGCCGCATACATCATCCAGCCTGTAATTAAAGTTGCAACTGAAGGCATCCCGAAAGAGTTTCGAACATGTTTAGGTTTGAACTATCTACGAGGAAACTCTGTTGGCACAGTAATATCTGTGATCCACGTGAGGGAGACAGCTAGAGTTCGCGGCGGACCATTGACCTGTTGGTAACCAATCCACGTATATCAGAGTGGCCAATGCCGGGAACTGATACATCGGAACTCTTTCTGGATATCTTCAGAAACAATAAAATAAAAATTTGTTGTGATTTCTGTTAATTTACTATTGACAAAGGTCATTACATATCAGTTT
>PPYE01311388.1_pt1 | contig 28138 bp, 20 predicted proteins | sample 1559881 | NCBI WGS metagenome assembly PPYE01 (sample SAMN08240022, study PRJNA423297) | Human gut metagenome, whole genome shotgun sequencing project. | reverse complement strand
ACGGCGGCAATCAGCATAAAGAACATCATGATGTACATGATGATTTCGTTAATTCCCATAGCCCTTACTCCCTGTCATTTATGATTTGTAGATACTGTGAATACCGGGACATTAGCCGCACTCAGGCGACTTTCCCGGGCCGCGGCGTGAACGCCTTACCCGGGCTACGGCATAGCAGACGGCTGTGATCCTGTAGCCCGGCTAAGCGCAGCGCGAGCCGGGAAAGCCACAGCCACACGCCTCCGGGAAAATCGGCATTTATCGCGCCGCCGCGTACAGCTCGATAATCTGCTCCCGGCTGGCGGTGCGTGGATTGGTGCGCAAACAGATGTCCTCCTGCGCCGCTTGCGCCCAGGCGGCGTAGTGCGCGGACGTCGCGCCAGCCTCCGTCAGCCGCATCGTCAGACCGACCTCGGCGATCAGCTCGCGCACGGCGGCGATAGCCTCGCGGTCATCGGTTTTCTTGCCGGTTAACGCCCGGCCGATCTGGCTGAAGCGCGCCCGGCGCACCATGCGGTTAAACTCCATCACCGTTGGCAGCAGCATGGCGTTGGCCAGACCGTGCGGAATATGCAGCGCCGCCCCCGGCTGATGCGCCATGGCATGGCATAGCCCCAGCCCGGCGCTGGAAAACGCCATCCCCGCCATGCAGGAAGCCAGCAGCATGTTCTCCCGCGCCGCCAGATCCTGACCGCAGCCCACCGCTTTCGGCAGCGCCTCGCCGATCATGGCTATCGCCCCCATCGCCAGACTGTCGGTAAACGGCGTGGCGTGGCGGGCGCTGTAGGCCTCGACGGCGTGGGTCAGCGCATCAATCCCGGTCATTGCCGTGATATGCGGCGGGACGCCCTCGGTCAGCGCGGCGTCGAGGATCGCCACATCCGGCATCAGCGAGGCATGCGCCAGCACCTGTTTGCGTCCACTCACCGCATCGATAATCACCGTCACATTGGTGGTTTCAGACCCGGTGCCAGCGGTGGTCGGCACCGCGATCAGCGGCAGACGTGGGCGCAACTCGCTGTGCTCCGTCATCTCCCCCAGCGTCTGCTCAGGATTGGCGACCAGCAGCGCCACCGCCTTCGCCGCATCCAGTACCGATCCACCGCCAAAGGCCACCACGCCGTCGCAGCGCGCGTCCCGCAGCTGGGCGACGGCGGCGCAGACATCGGTGACGCAGGGTTCGCCGGCGGGACAGGGCCAGAGAGTCATAGCAATCCCTTTCATCGCCAGGCTACGCTCCAGCCCGGCGGTCATTCCCGCCTGATGGAGAAAACTGTCAACCATGACAAACAGATGCCTAAGGCCCCGGGACTGCGCTTGCGGACCGCAGGCCGCCAGCGCGCCGACGCCGTGCAGCGTCACCGGCGGAACGTTGAAGCTTTTCATTTGCTGAAGATTCAGCGTATCAAAGGCATTGAACAGCGCCGTCTGCAGTTCAGCTTGCATACATCCCCTCCGCTTTTTCCCTCCCGCTGTTGGCGATTGCCAGCGGGGTCATAAACAGGCTGTGCTGCGGCAAATGCACCGGTAATGCCGGGAAGCGCTGACGAAACAGCTCATGCACGCCCGGCTGCATACAGGCGCCGCCTGCCAGCCACAAATCGACAATCCCTTGTCCGGCAATATGTCGGGCGACAATTTCGGCCATCTTCTCGTACACCGGCTTAACCACCGGCCAGATCTCCCCGGCGTGGCTGCGCTTGTACTGCTCCGCCTCCTCAAGCCCGATGCCGCGATTCCCGGCCAGAGTCAGGGAGATATGGTGGCCGCCGGTGGCTTCATCCGCCGAATATGTCACCCTGCCCTGTTTAACGATGGCGATCCCGGTGGTGCCGCCGCCGATATCCACCACCCCGGCGTTATCGAGCTGCAGCAGATCCGCCACCGCGGTAGGCTCATCCAGCACATGACTGATCTCCAGCCCGGCGGACTCCAGGACATTGATCGAAATGCGCGGATCGGTGCCGGGCGGAAACGAGGTCGCCGCATGGGTGAAGCGGCAGCCCAGCTGCTGCTCGAGAGTCGCAAGATGTCGGCGCACGAGGGTGACGGCGCCAAAGAAATCCCAGACGATGCCGTCGCGCACCACGTCGGCCCAGTCAAGGCATACCGCAACCGGCTGGCCGTCACGGTCAACCACCATCGACACCACGTCGCAGGTGCCCAAATCGATGCCCAGCCACAGCGGCGACTCGCTGGCGGCGGGCGCCTGGTTACACAGGGCAGCGGCTTTTTGCAGTCTCGGCGAAAGCCAGCGTTGTTCGTCGTGCGCCATGTTCATCCCTTATACGATTCGAAACGCATCCACCAGCACGCAGCGGCGCAGACGAACGAAGGTCCGCGCGCTGGTTACCCCTTCCCCGGTTGGGGTGGTGATGGTCATGGTGGTCCAGCCCTCACCGCCCAGCCCAAGCCCGGCGATGCACGGCCCGTTTTTGACGAAGATGCTGGTGTCGATGGCATTCGCCATCTGGTTCATGTTGTCGATATTGCGCGAGTGCATCGCCGCCGTATGGTGGCAGCCGCCTTCCAGTTGCACCGCCAGGGCGATGGCCTCCTCGACGTTCGCCACCCGCACCACCGGCAGCACCGGCATCATCAGTTCAGTCACCGCAAACGGATGGCTGGCGGGGGTTTCCACGAACAGCAGGCGGGTTTGCGCCGGCACCTGCAGGCCAATCGCCGCGGCGATTTTGCCCGCATCGCGGCCGACCCAGTCGCGGCTGACCGTGCCTTTGCCGCGCTCGTCGATATTTTTCAGCAGCAGCGGCTGGAGCTGTTCGGCCTGCGCCGCCGTGAGTTTCACCGCCTGCTGGCCTTCCATCAGGCGCATCAGTTCGTCGGCGACGCTATCGACCACGATCAGCACCTTCTCGTCGGCGCAGATGATGTTGTTATCAAACGAGGCGCCTTTGACGATCGCCTGCGCGGCGCGCGGTAGATCGGCAGTCTCATCCACCACCACCGGCGGGTTGCCAGCCCCGGCGGCGATCAGGCGTTTGTTGGTATGTTTGCGCGCCGCCTCGACCACCGCTTCGCCGCCGGTCACCACCAGCAGGCCGATGCCAGGGTACTTAAACAGCCGCTGGGCGGTGTCGATATCCGGGTTCGCCACGGTCACCAGCAGGTTGGCCGGACCGCCGGCGGCCACTACCGCCTGGTTAAGCAGGGTAATTGCCCTTTGCGAGACCTTTTTCGCCGCCGGATGGGGGGCGAAGACCACGCTGTTGCCGGCGGCTATCAGGCTAATGGCGTTGTTGATCACCGTCGCCGCCGGATTGGTGGACGGCGTCACCGAGGCCACCACGCCCCAGGGCGCATTTTCAATCAGCGTCAGGCCATTATCGCCGGTGAGCACCTGCGGAGTCAGACACTCCACGCCCGGCGTGCCGCGCGCCTGCGCCACGTTTTTGGCAAACTTATCTTCAACGCGTCCCATGCCGGTCTCCGTCACCGCAAGCTCCGCCAGTTCACGGGCATACTTTTCACCCGCCTCACGAATGGCCTGAATCACCTGCTGACGCATCGCCACCCGCTTTAATCCCTGCTGGGCCACCGTTGCCGCCGCGACAGCGTCATCCAGTGAGGCAAAAACGCCCATATCATGAACGGTGCCGGCAGGCTGGCTGCTGTCTTTCATTTTCAGCAGTACCGCTTTCACTACCTGTTCAATGTCCTGTTGATTCATGATTTTTCACCCTACTTATGGAAGAGCACCTGACCATCGGCCGCAGCCTCATCCACGATACCAATCACGCACAGATCGACCGGAGAGGCGCCGTGTGCGTGCGCCTGCCGCGCCGAGCTGCCGCTGACCAGCAGTACCCACTCTCCGCATCCCGCGCCGATGCTGTCGATGGCGACCGCACATTGCCCGTCGGGCTCGCCGCGGGCATTGAGCATCTCCACCATCAGCAGTTTGTCGTGGGCCAGACCTTCATGGCGTACGGTGCAGACCACATATCCGGTTACCACAGCCAGCTTCATGTCCGTCTCCGCGTGTGATGTGCAGGCCGGAAAAGCGCAACGCCATCCGGCATTCATGCCTTTTCATGGCCAGATAGCGACGCGCTGGCGTCTTATCCGGCCAGAACTTTCCGGCACCCCCTCCCCCGTTAGATGTTGCTGTCGCCCTTGAAGCTAATCGGGAAGACCTCTTCCAGATCGCCATGCGGGCGCGGGATGACATGTACAGAGACCAGCTCACCGATACGCTGAGCCGCCGCCGCCCCGGCATCCGTCGCGGCTTTGCACGCCGCGACATCGCCGCGCACCATGGCGGTCACCAGGCCCCCGCCGATCTGTTTCACTCCCACCAGCTTGACGCGAGCCGCTTTGACCATGGCGTCGGAGGCCTCAATCAGTGCAACCAGGCCCCGGGTTTCAATCATTCCTAATGCTTCCATTGTGTTTTCCTCTCATAAGGGGTCCTGAAGGGGACCATTCATTCAACCAGCGTGGACGAGTCGGGGATCCGGCTTGCGTCCGTCTGGCGCGGTACCGACGCCACCAGCGCCAGTTCGATAATTTCCTCTACGCTACAGCCTCGCGAGAGGTCGTGAAGCGGGGCGGCCAGGCCCTGGATCAGCGGCCCGATGGCGCGATACCCGCCCAGCCGCTGGGCGATTTTGTAGCCGATGTTGCCCGCCTCCAGCGACGGAAAGACCAGCACATTGGCCCGGCCCTGCAGCGGGCTGCCGGGCGCTTTGTGCGCAGCGACGTCCGGTACAAAGGCGGCGTCAAACTGCAGCTCGCCATCGACCATCAGCTGCGGCGCCCGCTGACGCACGATCTCCGTGGCCTGCTGGACGTTAGCCACACAGGGATGCCGGGCGCTGCCGTGTGTCGAGAAGGACAGCATTGCCACCCGCGGCGCTTCGCCAGCGATCGCTTGCCAGGTCTCGGCGCTGGCAATCGCGATATCCGCCAGCTGCGCCGCGGTCGGCTGCGGCACCACGCTGCAGTCGGCAAACCCCAGCGGCTGGCCGGCATACTGCGGCAGCATCAGAAACAGCGAAGAGAGCGTTTTACATCCCGGCTGCAGGCCGATAAGGCGCAGACCAGCGCGCAGCACGCTGGCGGTTGACGAGAGATTTCCGGCGATACACACCTCGGCCTGCCCGGCGCTGACCATCGCCGCGGCGAACATCAGCGGGTCGGCCAGCTTGTCGACCGCGTCAGCGGGCGCTTTATCGCCGGCGCGCGCCTGCCAGGCGGCGGCAAACGCCTCGCGCATCGCCAGGTTGCTGTGCGGATCGATGACCTGCACCCCGGTCAGCGGCAGACGTTCGCCAAGGGCGAACTGCCGCAGCGCGAAGGGGCTGGCGACGAGGATCGGATGCGCCAGGCCCTGCTGCTGCAGATAATGCGCCGCCTTCAACACGCGGACGTCCAGCGCATCCGGGAACACCACCCTGGGGGGGGCGCGCAGCGCCAGTTTGCGACACTGGTCAATGATCATCTTCACCTCCCAGCTGCTGCAGTTGGCTGAGCGCCGGCGGCGCGTCCGTCACGCCCAGGATCATCATCACGTAGACCGCGCTGGAGAGGCGGTTGAGCGCTTGCATAATATCGGCGCGCCGGACCGCAAATTGCGGCGTAATAAACACCTGCGCCGCGGTCACCTCCGCCTCGCGCACTTTGCCGCGCAGCAAATTAAGCAGCGCGACATCGCGCCCATGGCGGGCCTCCGGCACCAGGTGATCGTGACCCAGGTAACGCAGCGGCTGATGGGACAGACGATGCAGCTGCGCCTCGCTGAATCCGGCTATCGACTGCGCCGCCAGCGGTTCCTCCAGCGCATCGGCGCGCATGATGTTGCCCAGCCGCGAACGGATATCCGTCAGCCACGGCTGCCAGGGCTCCGCCAGTTCAATTTGCAGCCACACCGTCAGGGCGATGGTGCTGTCCAGCACCGCGCGGAAGGCCAGCCGCGGATCGTTTTTCGCCACCAGGGTATCGGCCGTCAGATGAGTTAAGGTGTCCGGCTTTTTGCCCACCGGCTGGTGACAAAGCTCGCAGCAGGCCTGGGGCGGATGGTCGCTGCTGGTCAGGACATGCACCGGCTGCGGCGTCTGTTCGTCATCCTCGACAAACAGGCGCCCCTGGCGGTCGAGAAATTTGACCCGCAGATGCCGACTTTCCAGCAGTTCCCTCGCCGAGGGCGTCAGGCGAGCATCGGCAGGAAGATGGATTTCGCCGCCTTCGCTGAGCGTATGGTTCGCTCTGAGCCACGCTTCGGTAATGAAATCGTTCATAGCGATTGCCAGTTTGCCGGCCAGGCGACGTACAGGAAGCGCACCGTCGACGGGGTACCGAATTCGATGCTGGCGCCTTTCGGGATGAACATGACGTCCCCCGCTTTGGCGACCAGCGTTTCCCCCTGATGGCGCACATGCAGCTCGCCCTCCAGCACCATATCGATTTCGTCGTAGTTCAGCGTCCACGGGAAGAAGGCGTTCTCCCACTGCATAAATCCGGCCGCCATGCTGCTGCCATCCTGGTCAGTCACCAGGTCCGTTAAGCCGACGCAGTGCGGCTGGGCGCCGTCGAAGCGGCCAAACTTCACGCTGCTGCCATCGATCACTTTGATGCCGCCTTTGCCGGTCACTGCCTCAAATCCCGGCTGCATCGCCTCCTGCTCCAGGGACTGCTTCTCCTTCATCACCTTTTCCATCAGCTGCGCCACCAGGCTTTCGGTAAACTGGCCTTCCGGCAGCTGCGCCAGGATGGTTTCCCGGATCCGCTGGCTTTCCGTTTTGTCGCTGTCCGCCGCTGTCGCCGCCGGCGCGGCGCCATCGTCTTCGGTGATAGTGAATCCCAGCAGCTCGGCGACTTCGCGCGCTTCCGGGGTGATAATGCTGGCGCGCAGAACTACTGACATCGCCTGTTCGCCGCGCGCGTGGGCGGCACGAATATCGTTAGCGGTAATGAGTTTCTTCACCTGGCCCTTCCTCCTTTTGGCTGAGCTCACTCAAGTAATTTTCCAGCGGCGCGACGCTTTGCGGATCGCAACCGTTGAGGGCGAAAACCGGCGCCTGAAACCCCATCCCGTCCAGCAGCTGCCGCACCGCGGCGACGTTGGCATCCGGCAGATCCGTTTTGCTGATCGCCACGATAAGGTGCTTTCGGCTGCCAATATCCAGCAACCCGGGTGGCAGGCGACTTTCGGTATCATTGGCCGCATGGACATAAATCAGGGTGTCCACATCCTGCAAGGTGGTAATTAAGGCGTGATACCAGCGCGGATGGCTGAAATATTCCCCGGGTGTATCGATGTCGCCACGATCGTTAAATTCCAGCGCCTGCGTTTTTCTGGCGAGGGAATAATTCCCCTGCAGGGCATTAAATAACGTGGTTTTTCCTGCACCGACGGCGCCGACAATCGCAATACGCTTCATGGTCGCTCTCAATTAACTTTTCGTTAATTCGCACAAGGTATAATTTAATAAGCGGCCTAATCCGCCGATGGTCTGCAGAAGCGCCTCCTCCACCGCGCCGACCGAGCCGTAGATCACCAGCGCGCCGCTAAACCGGTCGAGAAAACCGATGTGCACGTCGGCGGCCTTCATCGCCAGATCGCCGGCGATCATCGCCGTTTCTCCCGGCGTCAGCGTCATAATGCCGATCGCGCCGGATTCGGGTACGCCGATCTTTTTCGCCAGCTCCGCTCCCGGGTGGGCAATCAGATGCGCCAGCGTGACCTGTTTGCCTGGTACGAATTCCTGAATAATGCGTTCTTTATCCATGACTGATTGCCCCCCTGAAATCTGTCCTCATGGTGACGACATTTCAGCGCGGCAAATAACAAATTTCGGCAAGTGGGGTTAAAAGGTGAAGTGGATCACTCAGGAGAGAAAATAATATTGCGGTGGAATTAAAAAGGCAGGCTCAGCGTTTTTTACTCACCGGCCTGCCTGATATTGCGCGCGGAAACGGATCCGCGCGTTAGCGGGGGAAATAGAAAATTACAGCGGTTCGGTTTGCGCTTCAACAACCGCCAGCGCCACCATATTAACGATCCGGCGTACGGAGGCGATCGGCGTCAGAATATGCACCGGCTTCGCCACCCCCATCAGCACCGGCCCGACGGTCACCCCTTCCGAACTGGAGACGCGCAGCAGGTTATAGCTGATCCGGGCGGCTTCCATATTCGGCATCACCAGAATATTGGCCGCCCCCTTCAGCGGGCTGTCCGGCATGCGATCGTTGCGGATGCTTTCCACCAGCGCGGCGTCGCCATGCATTTCGCCATCGATCATCAGCTCCGGGGCGCGCGCCTTCACCAGCTCCAGGGTTTTACGCATTTTACTGGCTGACGGACAGTCGGCAGAGCCAAAGTTGGAGTGCGACAGCAACGCCACGCGCGGTTCAATACCAAAGCGTCGCACGCTTTCCGCCGCCATCAGGGTGATCTCCGCCAGCTCTTCCGGCGACGGATCGTGATTGACATAGGTATCGGCGATAAAGGTGTTGCCGCTCGGCAGCAGCAGCGCATTCATCGCCCCGGCGGTGCTGACGCCGTCGCGATAGCCAAACAGCGGCTGCACCACGCGGTAGTGATCGTGGTACTCGCCAATAGTCCCGCAGATCATCGCATCCGCTTCACCGCGATGAACCATGATGGCGCCAATCACCGTGGTGTTGCTAATCACCGCCCGCTGCGCCTGCTCCTGGGTAATGCCGCGGCGCTTCATCAGCTGGTAGTACTCGCTCCAGTACTCTTTAAACCGCGGGTCGGATTCATTATTGACGATCTCAAAGTCAACGCCGGCCTTGATCTGCAGGCCCAGCTTCTGGATGCGCATTTCAATCACGCTCGGGCGGCCCACCAGAATCGGTTTGGCCAGTCCCAGAGACACCAGCTCCTGGGTGGCGTGCAGCACCCGAGTCTCCTCCCCTTCCGCCAGCACCACGCGCTTCGGCTCTTTGCGCGCCTGAGAGAAGATAGGCTTCATAAACAGGTTGGTTTTATAGACGAACTCGCTCAGCTTCTCGATATAGGCGTCAAAATCGGCGATCGGGCGCGTCGCCACACCGGAATCCATCGCCGCCTTCGCCACCGCGGGGGCGATCTTGACGATCAGCCGCGGGTCGAACGGTTTCGGAATGATGTACTCCGGACCAAAGCTTAAATCCTGATCGCCGTAGGCGGAGGCCACCACTTCGCTCTGCTCGGCATGGGCCAGCTCGGCAATCGCATGCACCGCCGCCAGCTTCATCTCTTCGTTGATCGCCGTCGCGCCGACGTCCAGCGCGCCGCGGAAGATGAACGGGAAGCAAAGTACGTTGTTGACCTGGTTAGGGTAGTCGGAGCGGCCGGTACAGATGATGGCGTCATCGCGGACCTGCTTCGCCAGCGGCGGCAGAATTTCCGGCTCCGGGTTGGCCAGGGCGAGGATCAGCGGCGCCCGCGCCATCTTCTTCACCATCTCCTGAGTCAGCACTTTCGGACCGGAGCAGCCGAGGAAAATGTCGGCGCCGTCGATCACGTCATCGAGGGTGCGTTTGCCGTCGTCTTCCACCGCATAGGCCGCTTTGGTTTCCGCCATGTTCGGCTCACGGTCTTTATAGATAACGCCTTTCGAATCGCAGACCACGATGTTGTGCTTTTGCATCCCCAGCGCCACCAGCAGATTCATACAGGCGATCGCCGCCGCGCCCGCGCCGGAGACCACCATCCGCACGTCGGACAGATTCTTCTCGACGACGCGCAGACCGTTGAGGATCGCCGCGGTGCTGATGATCGCCGTGCCGTGCTGATCGTCATGGAAGACCGGGATATTCATCCGCTCGCGCAGCTGCTGCTCGATGTAGAAACACTCCGGCGCTTTAATATCTTCCAGGTTGATACCGCCGAAGGTTGGTTCGAGGGCGGCGACGACGTTAATGAATTTGTCCGGATCCAGCTCATCGACTTCGATATCAAACACATCGATACCGGCAAATTTCTTAAACAGGACGCCTTTGCCCTCCATTACCGGCTTACCGGCCAGCGCGCCGATGTTGCCGAGCCCCAGCACCGCGGTGCCGTTGGAGACGACCGCCACCAGGTTGCCACGGGCAGTGTATTTGTAGGCGGCCAGCGGATCTTTTTCGATTTCCAGGCAGGGGGCTGCGACGCCCGGCGAGTAGGCCAGCGCCAGATCGCGCTGGGTGGCGAGAGGTTTGGTCGGCGAGACCTGGATTTTTCCGGGAACCGGAAATTCGTGGAAGTCGAGGGCGCTCTGTTTTAACTGCTCATCCATTTTCTATTCCTTTCTTTCACGTATCGTTCGTAGGGGAAAAGCGTGATGACCATCCTGTCGTTCACCTTTCAGTGGCAGACAGTATCCCTCCTGGCGGGGCGATAAACTTTGAACACCGCCAAACTCTGGCCATCGTTATGATTTTGTTGTTATCAATTTATAGCGGTTATGTTACCCGGATTCGCCGCCAATAATAGCCCTGTCTGCTATGCTTTTTGGTTATGTACCTCATCAATGTTTATACCGTATACCGGCAAGCACTCATGTAACACCTTGTTCCAGGAGGACTTATCCATGAATCAGTTAGACAGCATCAAGCAGTTCACCACGGTGGTCGCCGACAGCGGAGACATCGAATCCATCCGCCACTACCATCCGGAAGACGCCACCACCAACCCCTCTCTGCTGCTGAAGGCCGCCGGCCTGGCGTCCTATAGCGGCCTCATCGACGACGCTATCGCCTGGGCCAAAAAACAGGGTGGCGGCCGCGAAGCGCAGGTGGCTCACGCCTGCGATAAGCTGGCGGTCAATTTTGGCGCGGAGATCCTCAAAAGCATTCCGGGACGGGTCTCCACCGAGGTGGACGCCCGGCTCTCCTTCAACCGCGAGAAAAGTATCGAGAAGGCTCGCCACCTGGTGGCGCTGTATCAGGAGATGGGCATTGATAAGTCGCGGATCCTGATCAAGCTGGCATCCACCTGGGAGGGGATCCGCGCCGCGGAGGTGCTGGAGAAAGAGGGGATCCACTGCAACCTGACGCTGCTGTTTTCCTTCGCCCAGGCCCGGGCCTGCGCCGAGGCCGGGGTTTATCTCATCTCCCCGTTCGTTGGGCGTATTTATGACTGGTATCAGGCGCGCAAACCGCTGGAGCCTTACGTGGTGGAGGAAGATCCGGGGGTGAAATCGGTGCGCAATATCTATGACTATTTCAAACAGCATAAATACAACACCATCGTGATGGGCGCCAGCTTCCGCCGCACCGAGCAGATCCTGGCGCTGGTCGGTTGCGACCGGTTGACCATCGCCCCGCCTTTATTAAAAGAGCTGCAGGCCAGCGATACCCCGGTGGTGCGCAAACTGATCCCTGCCAGCCAGATCCTGCCGCGTCCGGTGCCGCTCAGTGAAGCGGAGTTCCGCTGGGAACATAATCAGGATCCGATGGCGGTCGAAAAGCTAGCGGAGGGGATCCGCCTGTTCGCCGTCGATCAGCGCAAACTGGAAGATCTGCTTGCCGCCAAACTGTCACTTTAGTCTCACGGAGAAAAATATGTCCCGAAGAGAGCTTGCCAACGCCATCCGCGCCCTGAGTATGGACGCCGTGCAGAAAGCCAACTCCGGCCATCCCGGTGCGCCGATGGGGATGGCTGATATTGCCGAAGTGCTGTGGAACGATTTTCTCAAGCACAATCCGCAGAACCCTGACTGGGTGGACCGCGACCGCTTTATCTTGTCCAACGGCCACGCGTCGATGCTGCTCTATAGTCTGCTGCACCTGACCGGCTACGATCTGCCGCTGTCTGAACTGAAGCAGTTCCGTCAGCTGCACTCTAAAACGCCCGGCCACCCGGAGCATGGCTATACCCCTGGGGTGGAAACCACCACCGGCCCGCTGGGCCAGGGGCTGGCGAACGCCGTCGGGATGGCCATCGCCGAACGGACGCTGGCGGCGCAGTTTAATCGCCCCGGCCATGAGATCATTGACCATCACACCTGGGTGTTCATGGGCGATGGCTGTTTGATGGAGGGGATCTCCCATGAGGCCTGTTCGCTGGCCGGCACGCTCGGACTGGGCAAGCTGATCGGTTTTTACGATCACAACGGCATCTCCATCGACGGCAAAACCGAAGGCTGGTTTTCCGATGATACGGCGGAACGCTTCCGCGCCTATCACTGGCACGTCATAGGCGATATCGACGGCCACGATCCGCAGGCTATCAAACAGGCGATAACGGAAGCGCAGGCGGTGAAAGATAAACCGTCACTGATTATCTGCCGGACCATCATCGGCTTCGGTTCGCCCAACAAAGCCGGCTCAGAGGAGTCTCACGGGGCGGCGCTTGGCGAAAAAGAGGTAGCGCTGGCCCGCCAGCAGCTTGGCTGGAAATATCCTCCGTTCGAGATCCCGAAAGAGATCTACGCGGGCTGGGATGCGCGTCCGCGCGGGGAAAAAGCGGAGCACGCCTGGAACGAGAAATTCGCCGCCTACCAGCAGCAGTTCCCGGAGCTGGCCGCTGAGCTAACCCGACGTATGAATGGCGCCCTGCCGGAAGACTTTGCCGCGACCGCCCGCGACTACGTGGCGAAACTGCAGGCCGAGCCGGCGAAAATCGCCAGCCGCAAGGCTTCGCAAAACGCGCTGAACGCCTACGGCCCGCACCTCCCGGAACTACTGGGCGGTTCTGCGGATCTTGCGCCGAGTAACCTGACCATCTGGTCTGGATCGACATCGATTAAAGAAGATCCTGCGGGCAATTATATCCACTACGGGGTGCGCGAGTTTGGCATGACCGCGGTGGCCAACGGCATTGCCCTGCACGGGGGCTTTATTCCTTATACCTCGACCTTCCTGATGTTTGTGGAGTACGCCCGCAACGCCGCGCGCATGGCAGCCCTGATGAAGGCCCGGCAGATCATGGTCTATACCCATGACTCGATCGGTCTTGGGGAAGACGGGCCGACGCACCAGGCGGTGGAACAGCTGGCCAGTCTGCGGCTGACGCCCAACTTCAGCACCTGGCGCCCCTGCGACCAAGTGGAGACCGCCGTCGCCTGGCAGGCGGCTATCGCGCGACAGGGCGGGCCGACGGCGCTGATCCTGTCGCGACAAAACCTGGCGCAGATGCCGCGTACCCCGGAACAGGTGCAGGATATCGCCCGGGGTGGCTACGTGCTTAAGGATGCCGGCGGCAAGCCCGACCTGATCCTCATCGCCACCGGCTCGGAAGTGGAGATCACCGTCCTGGCCGCGGAAAAACTGTTGGCCAAAGGGGTAAATGTGCGGGTCGTCTCGCTCCCTTCCACTGATGTGTTTGACGCCCAGGATGAGGCCTGGCGCGAATCCGTGCTGCCGTCGGACGTCAGCGCCCGGGTGGCGGTCGAAGCCGGGATAGCGGACTACTGGTATAAATATGTCGGCTTAAAAGGCAAGATCGTCGGCATGACCGGCTATGGCGAATCCGCCCCGGCAGAGCAGTTGTTCCCGTTCTTTGGCTTTACGGTCGACCATATCGTCGCCACCGCCGAACAGGTGCTTAACGGGTGATCCACAGCGTGGGCCAGGCATCTGGCCCCTGCCAGTTGTCGCACGTCGGCTGCTGCGCGTAGCGGGAGAGGCTGAACCGCTGGCCGTCAAAACGCCAGCGGGTTTGGATCCCGCAATCGCCGGCCCCGCGGCCTTTATCCAGGGTCACCAGCTCATGGCGGCGGTCATCATAGCTGGCGTTGATCAGCTCAATCTCACGCGGCGCCTCGCCCGGCGGCTGGAATGGCAACGTTAGCCGCACCTGACGGGCGACATAGGGGCGCTGGCGGGAGACCAGCCAGGCCAGCCAGACGGTGTTGTAGGCGCCGGATTCGCAGCTGGTCATCAGCAGCACTTTGTCATCCGTCAGCGCAGTAACGCGAATTTCACGGCGGAAGGGATCGAGGGAGCAGTGGCTGTTGGTCATCCGCTCATTACCGTAGTCCATCAGATCGTTGAGCTCCTCACGCCCCAGCGGCGACTGCGCCGTTTCCGCGCTCGCCACCGCGCGCAGCGCCGGCGCCGGCGGTACGCTGAGCGGCGGCTCTTCCCCTTTGCCGACCCAGGCCGTTTCGCTACCTACCCGCTTTTGCCGATCGTCGATTAAAAACAGAGCCGCTTTCAACCCCTGCAGGGAGATGGTCTGCAGGCCATTGGCCAGCGAGAGCGCTTTACCCTCCTGAACCTGCTGGAGAAACGCATCGATCGTCACGCTGTCGGCGGTTTTAATGAGCTTATCTTCAATGTGCCAGCGCTTGTCGGTCAGGGACAGCGGTTTACCATCCAGCAGCAGGCGCGGCGCTATCGGCGCGAGCGTCGCCACTGGATTGCCGGTGCCGCCCAGCTCGATACGCAGACTGGCGTCAGTGACTGCCCCAGCGCTGCGGCTGAGGGTCATCACCAGGCCATGATGCAGCCCCACGTTACGGGTGACGCAGAAATTTTGGTTGTTACAGGTGACCAGCCAGTCGTTGAAGCGCTGCTGCGTCGGTGCCGACCATGCCTGCGAGCAAGGCAGCACCGCCAGAAAAAGGAAAAAGATGACGCGAAAAAGCATGAACCGCCCGACCCCAGATAAACCCGACCACGGCGCCTATCCTGGACAACGGCAGCGGGTTACTCAATCGGATTTGTCAGAGTTCCCCGACATCAGGCCGGAGGTTTGCAGATATTGCAGCAGAATGACCGCCTTACCGTCGCGGATCTCCCCGTCAGCGACCATCTGCAGCGCCTGGCTAAAAGGCAGCTCCAGCACCTCGATGGCTTCATCATCCACCCCGCCGCCGCTGGTGGTTCGCTGCGCGTCGCTGTACTCGGCGATAAAGAAATGCACTACCTCGGTGACGCCCCCTGGCGACATAAACAGCTCAAACAGCTTTCTCACCTCGCCCACTTCGTAGCCGGTCTCTTCCACCGCCTCTTTACGAATGCAGGCTTCCGGCTCGTCGTTGTCCAGCAGCCCGGCGCAGGTTTCAATCAGCATGCCGTCATGATTGCCATTGACCCAGGTGGCGACACGGAACTGACGCACCAGGACCACCGTCTGCTTATGGCGGTTATACAGCAGTACGGTGGCGCCATTGCCGCGATCGTAGACCTCGCGCTTGTGGCGCACGACGCTGCCGTCCGCCCGCGTCAGCTCATAGGTCATGTTGCGTAGTACGAACCAGTTCTCAGAGAGGATTTTATCTTTAATGACGTGAATATTGAGTGACATACCGACCCCACAGCGTAAAAGGACGCCCTCATACTACGCTGCGGAGCCGGGTTTGTCGTCAGTGAAGCGGCGTCGTTTTCCGCGCCAGATAGTCCAGGATCCCCTGCGCCGCGTGACGGCCTTCCGCCATCGCCGTCACTACAAGGTCTGCGCCGCGCACGGCATCGCCGCCGGCAAAGATCTTCTCCTGACTGGTCTGATAACGGTAACGGCTCTCCACTCCGGCTTTAATACGCCCCTGACTGTCCAGCGCCACCCCCGCCGCTTCCAGCCAGGGCATGCGGTGCGGGTGGAAGCCAAAGGCCATGATCACCGCATCTGCCGGCATAACAAACTCGCTGCCGGGGATCGGCGTCGGACGGCATCTTCCCCCGGCGTCCGGAGCGCCCAGCTCGGTGCGCAAAAAGCGTACCCCGTTAACCCGCCCGTTCTCGTCCAGCTCAAGCGTCACCGGCTGGACGTTAAACTCAAAGAGCGCCCCCTCTTCGCGGGCGTTTTTGACCTCTTTTTTCGAGCCCGGCATGTTGGCTTCATCTCGCCGATAGGCGCAGGTCACCTGGCGGGCACCGTGGCGCAGCGCGGTGCGCACGCAGTCCATCGCCGTATCGCCGCCGCCCAGCACCACCACGTTCAGCCCGGCGGTGTTGACATAAGGCTCTTGCGCCGATGCCGCCAGCCCCATCACCTGTTTGGTGTTGGCGATGAGGAACGGCAGCGCATCGTAGACCCCGGGGGCCTCTTCGTTCGGCAGCCCCGCCTTCATGGAGCGATAGGTTCCGGCGCCGACGAACACCGCGTCATAATCGGCCAGCAGTGTCGCCATGGAGATATCTTTCCCCACCTCGCAATTGAGCTCAAAGCGGATACCCATCTCGCTGAAGATCGCCCGCCGCCGGGCCAATAGCGATTTATCCAGCTTGAACGCCGGAATGCCGAAGGTCAGCAGACCGCCAATCTCCGGATGACGGTCGAAGACCACCGGCTGGACGCCGTGGCGCACCAGCATATCGGCGCAGGCCAGCCCGGCCGGCCCGGCGCCGATAATCGCCACCCGCTTGCCGCTCGGCTTAACCTGCGAAAGGTCCGGACGCCAGCCGCTGGCCAGCGCCTGGTCGGAAATATAGCGCTCAATATTGCCGATGGTGATTGCCCCGCTTTCATCGCGCAGGGTGCAGGCGCCTTCACACAGCCGGTCCTGGGGACAGACGCGGCCGGTGATCTCCGGCAGGCAGTTGGTCTGATGGGAAAGCGCGACCGCGGCGGCGATATTCCCCGCTTTAACCAGCTCGATCCACTGCGGGATATGGTTATGCAGCGGGCAGGTCCATTCGCAAATACTGTGCTCCCCACACGTGAGACAGCGGGCGGCCTGCTGCTGCGCCTGCTGCGGGGTGAACGGCTGATAGATCTCCTCAAAGTGGCTCTTACGCACCTCCGCCGCCAGCTTATCCGGCTCCCCGCGCGGGGGCGTCATCGCCATTTGCCTGACCTTCGCGCCAGCATTGGGCTGGCTGCAGAGCGGCGTAGCGCGCTGCCACGGCTGTACCTCCTGGCATGCCGAGCGCAGTCGCCGCTGCTTCGCCAGGGTGATCAACGTCTCATCGTCGGCGAGGGTCAGCGCCTGCGCGGGACAGTTTTCCACACAGGCCGGCCCCGCCTCGCGGCCCTGGCATAGATCGCACTTGTGCGCGCTGGCTTTCACCAGGCCTGCGGCCTGCGGCGTCACCACCACCTGCATCACCCCGAACGGGCAGGCCACCATGCAGGATTTACAGCCAATGCATTTCTCCTGACGGACCTGAACGCTGTCGCCGGACTGGGCGATGGCGTCGTTGGGACAACTGCGGACGCAGGGGGCGTCCTCGCAGTGGCGGCAGGTGATGGCGTTACGCTGGCCCTCCGCTTTGATCACGGTGATACGTGGCAAAAAGCGCTGCGGGGTCAGCACGTGTTGCTCCTCGTTATGCGCCATCACGCAGGCCACTTCGCAGGCCTGGCAGCCGATGCACTTTCGGCTATCGCTCAAAATAAAGTGGTTCATGGCTTCCTTTTGTCTTCTTGGTGAATAACCCCTCAATGCGCATGCCTATTTATTACCCGACAAGATGACGCCGGAACAATGTCCAATTGCCCAGGATAAACTTTTTCTGGAGAGAATCCGTTTTGGATCAATTTTTTTGACTTAAATGAAATGAGGTTTCACACCGGCAAGGGATAATGCGCCGGTCTGCGGTGACGAAGCAGACTCGCTACCTGCTGGCAGGAAAGCTCGAGGTTTCTTTACGATACGGCAAAAGCAACATGATAAATTACACTATCTCCTTAATTTCTCCACGATTGCCGGAGAGGCTGGCGCTAAAGTGGCACAGGCTGTGCAATAACAAGAAAATGTGCATATGAGGTTTTTATTCTGATGGCGAATTTCTTTATCGATCGCCCCATTTTTGCATGGGTGCTGGCAATCCTGTTATGCCTGACGGGCGCCCTTGCCATTTTGTCGCTGCCGGTTGAACAGTATCCCGACCTCGCCCCGCCGAATGTGCGGATCACCGCCAACTATCCCGGCGCCTCCGCGCAAACCCTGGAGAATACCGTCACTCAGGTTATCGAACAGAATATGACCGGCCTCGATAACCTGATGTATATGTCCTCCCAGAGCAGCGCCACCGGCCAGGCGACGATCACCCTCAGCTTTACCGCCGGTACCGACCCGGATGAAGCCGTGCAGCAGGTTCAGAACCAGCTACAGTCGGCGATGCGTAAGCTGCCGCAGGCGGTGCAAAACCAGGGGGTGACGGTGCGCAAGACCGGTGATACCAATATCCTGACGCTCGCCTTCGTCTCCACTGACGGCAGTATGGATAAACAAGATATCGCCGACTACGTCGCCAGTAACATCCAGGACCCGCTCAGCCGCGTCAACGGCGTGGGGGATATCGACGCCTACGGTTCGCAATACTCAATGCGCATCTGGCTCGACCCGGCGAAGCTCAACAGCTACCAGATGACCACCAAGGATGTTACCGACGCCATCAGTTCGCAGAACGCCCAGATTGCCGTCGGCCAGCTTGGCGGGACGCCTTCGGTCGATAAGCAAGCGCTGAACGCCACCATCAACTCGCAATCTCTGCTGCAAACCCCGGAGCAGTTCCGCAATATCACTCTGCGCGTCAATCAGGATGGTTCAGAGGTGACGCTGGGCGATGTCGCCACCGTCGAGATGGGGGCGGAGAAGTACGACTATCTTAGCCGCTACAACCGCCAGCCGGCCTCAGGCCTCGGGATCAAGCTGGCTTCCGGCGCCAACGAAATGGCCACCGCGGAGCGCGTGATCAATCGCCTCAATGAGCTGGCGCAGTTTTTCCCCCACGGTCTGGAATATAAGGTCGCCTACGAGACCACCTCCTTCGTGAAGGCTTCCATCACCGACGTGGTGAAAACCCTGCTGGAGGCAATCCTGCTGGTCTTCCTCGTGATGTATCTGTTCCTGCAGAACTTCCGCGCCACCCTGATCCCGACCATCGCCGTGCCGGTGGTGCTGATGGGCACTTTCGCGGTGCTGTATGCCTGTGGTTACAGCATTAACACCCTGACGATGTTCGCGATGGTGTTGGCGATCGGCCTGCTGGTGGATGACGCCATCGTGGTGGTGGAGAACGTCGAGCACATCATGAGCGAGGAGGGCCTGTCGCCACGCGAGGCGACCCGCAAATCGATGGGACAAATTCAGGGCGCGCTGGTAGGGATCGCGATGGTGCTGTCGGCGGTATTTGTGCCGATGGCCTTCTTCGGCGGCACCACCGGCGCCATCTATCGCCAGTTCTCAATCACTATCGTCGCGGCGATGGTCCTCTCGGTGCTGGTGGCCATGATCCTCACCCCTGCCCTTTGCGCCACGCTGCTTAAGCCGGTTAAGCCAGGTGAATCCCATGAAAGAACAGGCTTCTTCGGCTGGTTCAACCGCACCTTCAACCGCAGCGCCAGCCGCTACGAAACCTTCGTCGGCAAAATCCTGCACCGCTCGCTGCGCTGGATGCTGATCTACGTCCTCCTGCTCGGCGGGATGGTGTTCCTGTTTCTGCATTTGCCGACCTCGTTCCTGCCGCTGGAGGATCGCGGGATGTTCACCACCTCGGTCCAGTTGCCGAGCGGCAGCACCCAGCAGCAGACGCTGAAGGTGGTGCAGAAGGCGGAAGATTACTTTCTCAATAACGAGAAGCAGAACGTCGAGTCGGTGTTCGCTACCGTTGGCTCCGGCCCCGGCGGCAATGGGCAGAACGTGGCCCGCATGTTCGTTCGTCTCAAAGACTGGGACCAGCGCGACCCGCAAACCGGCACCTCCTTTGCCATTATTGAACGCGCCACCAAAGCGTTTAATCAGATTAACGAAGCGCGGGTTATCGCCAGCAGCCCGCCGGCGATCAGCGGCCTCGGCAGTTCGGCAGGCTTCGATATGGAGCTGGAGGATCATGCCGGGAAGGGGCACGATGCGCTGATGGCGGCGCGCGATACGCTGCTTGAGCTGGCCGGGAAAAATCCGCTGTTGACCCGCGTCCGGCATAACGGGCTCGATGACAGTCCGCAGCTGCAGGTCGATATCGATCAGCGTAAAGCGCAGGCGCTGGGCGTCTCCATTGACGACATCAACGATACGCTGCAAACCGCGTGGGGGTCGAGCTACGTCAACGACTTTATGGATCGCGGCCGGGTAAAGAAAGTCTACGTCCAGGCGGCGGCGAAATACCGGATGCTGCCTGACGATATCAATCTTTGGTACGTGCGCAACAGCAGCGGCACGATGGTGCCATTCTCGGCCTTCGCCACCTCGCGCTGGGAGACCGGCTCGCCGCGGCTGGAGCGCTACAATGGCTACTCAGCGGTCGAGATCGTCGGTGAGGCGGCGCCGGGTATCAGTACCGGTACCGCGATGGACATGATGGAGAAGCTGGCCGCGCAGTTACCCACCGGCTTTGGCCTCGAATGGACCGCCATGTCCTACCAGGAACGCCTCTCTGGCGCTCAGGCGCCGGCCCTGTATGCTATTTCTCTGCTGGTGGTGTTCCTGTGCCTGGCGGCGCTGTACGAGAGCTGGTCGGTGCCGTTCTCGGTGATGCTGGTGGTGCCGCTGGGGGTGATTGGCGCCCTGCTGGCGACCTGGATGCGCGGTCTGGAGAATGACGTGTACTTCCAGGTGGGTCTGTTGACGGTGATCGGCCTGTCGGCGAAAAACGCCATTCTGATCGTCGAGTTCGCCAATGAGCTCAACGAGAAGGGCCAGGATCTGCTCAGCGCCACGCTGTCGGCTTGCCGTCAGCGCCTGCGCCCCATCCTGATGACCTCGCTGGCGTTCATCTTCGGCGTGCTGCCGATGGCGACCAGCACCGGCGCCGGTTCCGGCAGCCAGCATGCGGTCGGCACCGGAGTGATGGGCGGGATGATCTCCGCCACCGTGCTGGCGATCTTTTTCGTGCCGCTGTTCTTTGTGCTGGTGCGTCGCCGTTTTCCGCTAAAGGAGCGTCCGCAATAAACCGACGAGCTTCGGCGGCGAGGCGTAATAACAGAAAAGGCGACCACGGTGGTCGCCTTCTTTATGTGTTCAGAACCCTAGCGCGCTTATTTACTTCGCGTCATTCCCCTGCTCACATTGCGGAAATTTATTTACGAAGCATGCCTTCAATAAAGTCTTTCCAGTTCCCCAGTTCATGTTCAATCATAATAGCCTCTCTTATTATTATGGTCGATTCTATATAACTTCATTACCGATGGGAAGTTGTGCTCCCCTATTGCTCTGATTGTCTTATGGACCGCTGACAGAGATAAAACCTCTGGTTGTCGCTACTATGCCGCTTCGTATGTAAACATAATGTGACGTAGAGCAACCTCAGACAACATTTTTGCAATAATGTTAAAGCCCTCACATCATGCCCACAGGTGGCCAACATTTAACCACCCGATATATCGAATGAGATCCCCGGTAAAAAGTTATATTTATTCATCTGAATCACGTATTATTTCAGTAAGACTTATATATTCGGAAATATCTGAGTTAACCGCTTAATTGAATGTAAAAGGTTTATCTATGCTCACCATGTACGGAATTAAAAACTGCGATACCATTAAAAAAGCCCGCCGCTGGCTGGAAGCGCATCAGATTGAGTATCGCTTCCATGATTACCGCGCCGATGGCCTTGAGCGCGCGCAACTGGATACCTTTATTGCCGAGCTGGGCTGGCAGGCGCTGCTGAACACCCGCGGCACCACCTGGCGCAAACTCGACGAGTCGCTGCGCAATAGCATCGATAATGCCGACGCCGCAGCCGCATTGATGCTGGAAATGCCGGCAATTATCAAACGCCCATTGCTCTGCGCGCCCGGTCGTCCTATGCTGCTGGGTTTTAGTGAAGCAAGTTATCAGCAGTTTAACGAGGTATAGTCTATGTCTTGCCCGGTCATTGAGCTGGCTCAGCAGCTTATTCGCCGCCCTTCCCTTAGCCCCGATGATGCGGGATGCCAGGCGTTAATGATTGAACGCCTGCGTGCGATCGGCTTTACCGTTGAACCGATGGATTTCGGCGATACGCAGAATTTCTGGGCCTGGCGCGGCCACGGCGAGACGCTGGCCTTCGCCGGCCACACCGACGTAGTCCCGGCAGGCGACGCCGACCGCTGGATCAATCCCCCGTTCGAACCGACCATCCGCGACGGGATGCTGTTTGGCCGCGGAGCGGCGGATATGAAAGGCTCGCTGGCGGCGATGGTGGTTGCCGCAGAGCGTTTTGTCGCGCAGTACCCGAACCACAGGGGCCGACTGGCGTTTTTGATCACCTCTGATGAAGAGGCCAGCGCCAAAAACGGCACCGTCAAAGTGGTGGAGACGCTGATGGCGCGTAACGAGCGTCTGGACTATTGTCTGGTCGGCGAACCTTCCAGTACCGAAGTGGTCGGCGATGTGGTGAAAAACGGCCGCCGCGGCTCGCTGACCTGCAACCTGACTATTCACGGCGTGCAGGGGCATGTCGCCTATCCGCACCTTGCCGATAACCCTGTCCACCGCGCGGCGCCGATGCTGGCGGAACTGGTCAATATCGAATGGGATAAAGGCAATGAGTTCTTCCCGCCGACCAGCATGCAGATCGCCAACGTGCAGTCCGGCACCGGCAGCAATAACGTGATCCCCGGCGATATGTTCGTCCAGTTCAACTTCCGCTTCAGTACGGAGCTGACGGACGAGATGATCAAATCCCGGGTGATCGCCCTGCTGGAAAAATACCAGCTGCGTTACAGCGTGGAGTGGTGGCTCTCCGGCCAGCCGTTCCTCACCGGACGGGGCAAGCTGGTGGATGCGGTCGTCAACGCGATTGAGCACTATAATGAGATCAAACCGCAGCTGTTAACCAACGGCGGCACCTCAGACGGACGGTTTATCGCGCGCATGGGGGCGCAGGTGGTTGAGCTGGGCCCCGTAAACGCAACGATTCACAAAATTAATGAATGTGTGAACGCCGCCGACCTGCAGCTGCTGGCGCGGATGTATCAACGCGTCATGGAACAGCTGGTCGCCTGACGAATTGACGTAAAGAGGAAGCGCGCATGGAATGGCTTATTAAACACTGGTGGATTCTGGTGCTGGTCTTTTTGGTGGGGGTAATTATCAACGTGATTAAAGATCTGAATCGCGTTGACCACAAAAAATTCCTCAACAACAAACCCGATCTGCCGCCGCACCGTGATTTTAACGATAAATGGGACGACGACGACGACGACTGGCCGAAGCACGACCAGTCGAAGAAACCGTAAGTTTGCCTTTATCGCGGTACCGCCCGCCTGTAACCCCGCTCACCGGGGTTACAGCATTTCGATGATATCGTCCCCTTTTGGCGTACTGCCGCTCAGCGCCTCATCAAAATAGTGCTTCGGCACGGTATAACGCAGACGCTCGATCGCCAACTGCATGCTGCGATCGTCAATGGCATGCCCGAGATCGTCGACAATATCTAAGGTCACGTCGCCGCCCGCCTGCTGTAACGCCTCCTCGGCCGACACCGCCCACGCCAGGTCGATAACCCGATCTTCACCACCGTGGATCAGGTGAATGGTAGTGGCCGTCGTTGCCGTCTCCGGCAGCGTCGCATAGCGGCCATTAAAGGCGATGACCCGCGAAGCCAGATCCGGCGCCGCTTTGATACTCTCCAGCGACATAATCGCCCCCTGAGAGAAACCGATCAGCGCGGTGGCCAGTGGACTGACGCCGCTCTTTTCCTGCCAGTAGCGTACAATTTCAATAAAGGTCGGCATAATGGCGTCGATGCGCTGCTGACGATTCTCTTCCGTCACCCCCTGCAGCGAAAACCACTGCCGACCGTTGGGGCCGCAAGGTTCCACCCCGCCGATACTGACGATCAGCGCATCGGGAAACTGCGGCGCGAACCAGCTGCCGATTTGCCCCATGGAGACCGGGTTATCCCCTACGCCATGAAACAGCAGCAACAGCTGTTGCGCAGGCGTCGCAGGACTTTGAACAATAAAATGATCGTGTTTCATGGCTGTCTCCTTAGTGTTTGCGGGCAGTGTACGCCGCTCGCCAGATATGACCATGCCATTTAACTGAATGAGTTAGTTAAAAAAATTGCAGATGCGCCACCTGCTGACGCAGCGCATCAGCGCGCGCTGCATCAAGGGAGCGCAAGGCGTCAGCGGCCTCCCGACGCCATCTCGCCTGCAAGGCTTTTCGCCCCGTCAGCTGCAGCACGGCGCAGAGTGCGGCCTCCTCTTTGCCCTGCAGTCGTCCCCGCAGGGCCGGCAACGGCATGTCGGCCTGCATCAGTAGGCGGTTGAGGCAGCCCAGCGCCGCGGCCAGCGGGCGGTGAGCGAAGGCAAAGCTCGCCGCTTCCAGCCAGTCCTCATCACTAAGCATAGCGTCTGCGACGGCCGGCAGCGGCGCGGATTCCTCTCGCCACGGGCGAAGCCAGTATTCATCGCGCTGCAGCCGCTGCGCCTCCCGCTGCACCAGCTGGCGCCCTGCCGCGGTCAACGGATAGAGGGCCATCGCCGTATAGCAGCCGCTGCTGGCCTCGCGATGGGTACCCAGCCGTACGAGGGTAAACCCGCAGCGTTGCCAGAAGCGCCACAGCTCAGCGGTATAGCCGAAGCTGACGGAGAGATAGTCATAGCCAGCGGCATCGGCGGCGATATCGGCGATCATCTTCCGCCCCAGACCTTCCCGCTGGCGGGTGGGATGGACAGCGATCCGACTGACCCGCAGCCCGCGCAGCGTCGCCGCCAGGGGACTACCGCCGTGCGCCGCCAGCGACTGGGCGACCAGATTCCCGCGCGGCCGGCGAAAACCCGCCCATACCGCCCGGCTCAGTTCGGGAGAAAGTCCCCCCTCGGCCACCAGCCACAGGGCGCCCGCTACCGCGCCGCCGGCGCGAGCGCAGCGGAAAGCCTGGCCCGGAGCATCCATCATGCGCCGCAGATCGAGCGGGGAAGTTCGGTAATGCGCCCCGGACAATAGCTGGTACATCGCCTCCGGTAGCGCTGGCTGCGTTTGCCAGCAGGACTGATTGACCGCCTCCAGGGCTATCTCCCCCATCGGCGCGTCGCGAAATGCCTCATCGTTAAAGATAAGCAACTGACTGATGGCTGACTCCAGCGGACAGCCCGCCGCCCAGCGGATCGGGGCGCTCAGGGTGAACGATTGCAGATGGGGCAGACTGGCGCAAAATTTCAGCAGGAACCCGCGACCGGTGCCCTCGTACCCTTGCACCGTCGTGGTGAGTAGCGTGCGGGGAAAACGGCTCACCAGCTGCCGGAGAAGCGGAGCCGGGATAGCCGCGGCCTCATCGACTATCAGCCACGCCGCCTTTTCTTTCGACGCCAGCAGCGCATCGGGCGCCATAAAGCGCAACGTCTCCCCGGCAAAGCTGGCCAGCACCTCGACAGCGCTACGCGTTGGGGCGGTGACGATGGCCTCGCCCCCAAGCTGGCGCAGGAGCATGCCCGCCAGCGCGGACTTCCCCCGTCCACGCTCCGCCGTCACCGCCGCGATACCGGGCGGCAGGCGTATCAGTTGCTCAAGGATTGCCGCCTGCTCGGCCTGCGGGCGGCCATCGGCGGGATGCCAGTCTGGACGCTGGGCGGCCAGCGGGAAACGTGGCCGGTCCGACTGCCGCCAGAGCAACACCTCCGGATCGGCGATAAACTGCCGACAGCAGCGGTGAACAAAGTTAGGGGTAACGATAGGGTCAGGCGTATCGCTCCAGCGCAGAGAGTCCTCATCCGCCCGGGTCGGCCAGTCGGCGAAGGGGGGCGTCAGCAGCACCAGCCAGCTTCCCGCCCGCAGCGTGCCGCTCAGGGCCGCCATGGCGGCCACATCAAACCCGCGCCGGGCATCGAAAAAGGCGTGCATCACTTCCCGCCCCAGCAGCGTTTTCAGCGCGCCGGGCGCCACGCAGGGCGCAGAAACCGGCTCGGGGCCAACCCACAGGCCATCGCCGCCGAGCCTCTCCCGTAGCGCCTGCGCCTGCTGCAGCGTCCAACTCTCATCGCCGCTGAGCACCAGCAGGCGACGGATCCCCTCCCGCGCCATTTGCGCGGTGAGGTTAAGCAGCGCGTCCATCATGGGGGACGATTACAGCGCGCTGCCGAAGGTATTGCACTGCGCCGGATCGCCGCTATCGAAACCGCGTTTGAACCAGGTGTAGCGCTGTTTCGAGGTGCCGTGGGTAAAACTGTCCGGCACCACGCGTCCCTGGCTCTGCTGCTGTAGACGATCGTCGCCGATGGCCTCGGCGGCGTTCAGCGCCTCCTGCAGATCGCCAGTTTCCAGAATATCCTGCTGCTGCATATTATGACCCCAGACGCCGGCGAAGCAGTCTGCCTGCAGCTCCATCTTAACCGACAGGCGGTTGGCTTCGGCCTGCGTGGCATGCTGCTGTTGCTGGCGGACCTTCGGCTCAATGCCCAGCAGTTTTTGTACGTGATGACCCACTTCATGAGCAATGACGTACCCCTGGGCAAAGTCGCCGTCGGCGCCCAGTTTATTTTTCATCTCATCGTAGAATGACAGGTCGATATAGACCGTACTGTCGGCAGGACAATAGAAGGGGCCCATCACCGACTGACCGGTGCCGCAGCCGGTACGGGTCGCGCCGCGGTAGAGCACCAGCTTTGGCTGCGGGTACTGGCGGCCCATCTTTTCAAAGATCGGCTCCCAGGTATCTTCGGTGGTAGCCAGAATGACGGAAGTAAACTTCGCCGCTTCATCGTCTTTCGGACTGATGGAGCGCTGCGTGGAGGTCTGCTGCTGCGGCATCGGTTCGCCGGTCAACATGCCGGTCAAATCCACGCCGTAGTAGCCCGCCACCAGCACAATAATCAGCAGTACAATGCCGCCCTTCCCGCTCGGCAGACGGAAGCCGCCGCCCCCGCCGCCGCCAAACGGCGAGCCTGATTGTCCACGTCGATCTTCAACATTGTCGCTTTCGCGACGCCCTTGCCAGCGCATAAGCACCTCATTCCCTGTTATGTATCAATAGCAGAGATCGTAGGCGGTTCAGCGCAGGATTACCACAGGAAACAGCAAGAGACGCCAGAAGATGAGGCCATCTTCTGGCGGCGGGCGGGTTAGTCGAGCTTAACGCCCAGGCGGTGAGCCACTTCTTCGTAGGCTTCGATCAGGCCGCCAAGGCTCTGGCGGAAGCGGTCTTTGTCCATTTTATCGAGGGTGTTTTTATCCCACAGGCGGCTGCCGTCCGGCGAAAACTCGTCGCCCAGCACCACTTCGCCTTTGAACAGACCAAACTCCAGCTTAAAGTCCACCAGAATCAGACCGGCGTCATCGAACAGTTTTTTCAGCACGTCGTTGGCTTTGTAGGTCAGCTCGCGCATCCGCGCCAGATTCTCTTTACTCACCCAGCCGAAGGTTTCGCAGTAGGAGTCGTTGACCATCGGATCGTGCATAGCATCGTTTTTCAGGAACAGGTCGAACAGCGGCGGATTCAGCTCGATACCTTCTTCAATGCCTAAACGTTTTACCAGCGAGCCTGCCGCACGGTTACGCACCACGCACTCTACCGGCACCATATCCAGTTTTTTCACCAGACATTCGGTATCGGAGAGCAGCGCTTCCATCTGGGTAGGGATGCCCGCTTCTGCCAGTTTACTCATAATGAAATGGTTGAATTTGTTGTTCACCATGCCTTTACGATCGAACTGCTCGATGCGCGCGCCATCACCTGCTGACGTATCGTTACGGAATTCCAGTACCAGCAGGTCCGGATTATCGGTGCTGTATACTGTCTTCGCCTTACCACGATACAACTCAGCTTGCTTTTTCATCTTTCACTACTCCAGTGATATTGAGCCAAAAAATGACGTGTCGGTCTTACATAACATCCTGCAACGGGCGTTGGAGCGGATGCTGTACGCTTGCGGGGCGAACTGCAGTCAGGCGACTGGAGCAGCCTTAACGCGGCGATTTACAGGATTATATGGCCACGCACACGTTTGCGTCACTATACATGAAAAAGGGCCGGATTGCTCCAGCCCTTTTGATTACTTGTTAAATGCGGCCTGGAATACGGCTACCAGGGCGTCATTTTGCGACTGCGTCAGGGTGTGGCCTTTCGGGTCGATAAACTGCAGGCTACTGCGGTTATCGAGGTCGCCGACCTGCAGTTTGTAGTCGCCGGAGACCAGCTGCGGGTCACGTGCGCCCAGCTCCTGCCAGCTGCTGTCAGACAGCGGCTTATAGGTCAGCGCCATGCTGCCCTGAGAGCGCGTGCTGTCGGTCACTTTCATCCCCACTTTCTCGAGGGCGCCCGGCAGACGCTGCCACACCAGGTTAAACGGCGCGCGAACAACGAGCATCGGCAGGCCGGTATCGTCGGCGGCGCTCTGCACGTCGAAGGTGGCCCCCGCGCTGCGCTGTGC
>PPYE01090642.1_pt1 | contig 28159 bp, 17 predicted proteins | sample 1559881 | NCBI WGS metagenome assembly PPYE01 (sample SAMN08240022, study PRJNA423297) | Human gut metagenome, whole genome shotgun sequencing project. | reverse complement strand
GGAGACCTTACATCGAGACATGTGTATCGCATGCTCCGGGAGTTCGTGGATTTTGCCAATGTATTTCACTAACTCTCAATTTATTTCTCTTCCACCGGAATCTGCTTCAGATTCTCCACGGGTTCCAGGATCTCATTACTGCGGATGTCGATGATGGGGCCGCCGGTTCCTTCAATGTACTCTCTGGTAATGGTAACCCTTCCGATGTTATCATCCTTCGGGATCTCATACATGATATCCAGCATGAAGTCCTCGATGATGGAGCGCAGGGCTCTGGCACCGGTATCACGCTTCATTGCCTTCTCGGCAATGGCATCCAGGGCATCGTCTGTGAACTCCAGTTTTACCTCATCCAGCTCCAACAGCTTCTGGTACTGCTTAAGAATCGCATTCTTCGGCTCTTTCAGGATCTTCACCAACATATCCTTTGACAATCCCTGTAAAGTACAAATGATCGGCAGACGACCGATAAATTCCGGAATCATACCAAACTTGCGGATATCCTCCACAGTCACCTTGGATAAAATATCGGTATCTTTATCGTATTTATCCTTCAGTTCCGAGTTGAAACCGATGGATGCGGTCTTGGTCAGGCGCTCCTTGATGATCTCGTCCAGATCCGGGAACGCACCACCGCAAATAAACAGAATGTTACGGGTGTTCACCGTTGCCAGAGGTACCATGGCATTTTTGCTGTTGGCACCTACCGGCACCTCCACTTCCGCACCTTCCAGAAGCTTCAACATACCCTGCTGTACACTCTCTCCGCTGACATCCCGGGAGTTGGTGTTTTTCTTCTTGGCGATCTTGTCGATCTCATCGATGAAGATGATACCTTTTTCCGCCTTTTCTACGTCATTGCCCGCCGCTGCCAGCAATTTGGATACCACGCTCTCGATATCATCACCGATATAACCGGCCTCAGTCAGAGAGGTGGCATCAGCAATAGCCAGAGGCACATCCAGAAGTTTTGCCAGTGTCTTTACCAGATAGGTCTTACCGGAACCGGTGGGGCCGATCATGAGGATGTTGGACTTTTCGATCTCAATCTCATCCATAGTGTCAGTGGCCACTCTCTTGTAATGGTTGTATACTGCTACGGAGATGACCTTCTTGGCTTTTTCCTGTCCTACCACGTATTCATCCAGACTGGCCTTGATCTTATGAGGTGCCGGAATGTCCTTGATATTGAATACAGGTTTGGGACCTTCCGCCTTCTTTTTCTTCTTGAGTTTCTGCTTGTTGGGAATACCGCCGTCTCCCTGAAGATCCGCCAGATTCACAAAACTGATGTTGGGGAATCCGTTCTGTCCGTTAAACTGGTTGAAATCATTGGGATTGTTCAACATTCCCTGATAATCGAACTGGCTCACAGTCTCCATGGTCTTGTGCATGCAATCATCGCAGATGCAGATATGGTTGGGCAGCTTGAACATTCTGCCGGCTTTGCTCTCCGGTCTGCGGCAGATAAAGCAGACATCTTCGTATTCGCTGCTGTCCTTTTTGTCCTCTGACTTTTTTTCGGTGGAATTTTCTTTTGCAGTATCCGCCACCTGTGTGTTTCCATTATTTTTTTCGTTATCCTGAGTTTCACTCACATCGGTCTCTGTTTTTTCCTCCTCAGGGATCACTTCTCTATAATCATCATTATAATTATCTGTCATGTTATTCTCCTCTTTGTTTCCTACCACTATTCCGCAGTGTATCTCGGTAACACTTCGTGTTCCCTCGATATCCGGGCTTCGCCCTATCATCCCCGGCTCCAAAGCATCTTCGCAGTGTATCTCGGCAACACTTCGTGTTCCCTCGATATCCGGGCTTCGCCCTATCATCCCCGGCCATTACGCAATAATGCCTGCAAGCAGTCATATTGCATAATACCCGTGTCTGACACTTCTCATTGCCTACGCTTATTATACTCAATGAAGTAGCGGGGCACAAGTTAAGTTTTTCTAAACCATTTATAACTATTCATATTTTGGTAAATATTACAAGACCCGGGCAAAACCATATGTCTCGCCCGGGTCTCTTTCCATTTCCTTTTATTTACCTGTTATTTCTTTATTTCTGGCTTGCAGGTCTGCTGCCCAGTGTCAGATTCAGCTCGATGGATACATATTCACCGTTCTGAGGTCTCTGTACCGTTACGGTTACGGAATCACCGGCCGCATAATACTGTAAAGTTTTCTGCAGATCAGAGTAGGAAGAGATACTGCTGCCGTCAAATTTGGTAATGATATCACCTTTCATGATACCGGCATTGGCTGCAGCGCTGCCTTCCTCTACAGATACTACATAGATACCTTCCGGCATGTTGTACATCTGGGAGATCTGGGAAGTTACTTCCCGCAGGGAGATGCCGATGTAACCGACTTCATCCTCAGCTACCTTGGTTCTGGTCTGACGCTCCATCAGATCTGCAATGATAGGACTTGCCGAAGTAATCGGGATAGCATATCCCATACCTTCTACGGCAGTACCACCGATCTTGTTGGAGTTGATACCGATAACCTCACCATTCATGTTCAGCAGTGCACCGCCGGAGTTACCGGGGTTGATGGCTGCGTTGGTCTGGATGAAAGTACCGGTAGAGCCGTTCTCCAGACCGGTAGAGCCGTTCTCCAGAGTGATCTCACGATTCAGGGCACTTACAATACCGTTGGTAACAGACTGACCATAGCCAAGGGCATTACCAATAGCGATGACCGGCTCACCAAGCTTCAGATCATCACTGCTGCCAAGTGTTGCTACTGTAATGGCATTCTTGGTATCATCACTCAGATCATTTAAAGATACTGCGATCACTGCCAGATCCATATCGGAATCCAGTCCTTTGACCTGTGCCTGTGCTTCACTGCCATCGATAAAAGTAACGGTCAGAGTATCTGCACTCTCTACTACATGATTATTGGATACGATCAGCAGTTCATCATCGGTCTTACCTACAATGATACCTGAACCGCTGGCTGCTTCTTCCTGTGTATACTGCTGTCCGAAGACATTGGCTGTCTCGGTAAAGTTATTTACGATGGATACCATGGCAGGCATTACTTTTTCTACCACATTGGATACATCGGACTCTACATAAGTAACATTGGTAGCCAGCTGTGCACTCTGGGTACTTTCTGTCGTTGCCTCAGAAGTGATCTCATCTACCACTGCGGTATCTGTGCTGGTCGTAAACATCCCGGTTCCCTGCTGTACTGCATAGAAACCGATTCCTGCGAACAGTCCAAAGAACAATCCCAGGCTGACACTTACCATTGCCTTCCGGAAGTAACCGCCATGTTTTGGGGTTTTCTTAGGCTCCGTATTGTTGCTGCCTGTGGTTCCGCCCATCTGATAAGTGGTGTAACCATTCGTGCTTCCTGCTGCACTCTGGGTAGTACTATGATTTTCATAGCCATAACTGCTTTCTGTTCTTGTCTCATTCAGATCTGCTCCACTGAATGTACCGGTTGTATTTTCATTGCCGGTTCCGTAACCGGAAAAATTATCATTCTCGTACATATTGCTTCCTCCTATCCTGTTGCAAGTGAGAAACTCTTTTTACCATTACCTGTTTCATTTCTTCCTCTCACCTTATGAACACAGTATATCCGTCAATTGTGTCCGAATTGTGATAACTTTCTGAAGCAATTATGAATCCTGAAAAAACAGAGAGTCTGTTCTGCCTGCAAGCAGTCTCTCTATGGGTAAGTTATTACACTCTACTCAACAGTAACGGATTTTGCCAGGTTTCTGGGTTTATCCACGTCACAGCCGCGTCCCACTGCCACATAGTAGGAGAACAACTGCAAAGGAATGATTGCCAGAGAATTGGTAAAGTACGGATTGGTCTCGGGGATGTATATTACATAATCCGACGCTTTCTCAATGGCCTTGTTGCCTTCAATGGTGACTGCCATAACAAAGGCTCCTCTTGCTTTTACTTCTACCATATTACTGATGGTCTTCTGGAACAGATCCGGCTGGGTTGCCAAAGCCACTACCAGCGTACCATCTTCGATCAGAGAAATCGTACCATGCTTCAGTTCTCCAGCTGCATAAGCCTCGGAATGAATATAGGAGATCTCCTTCAGTTTCAAGGATCCTTCCAGTGAAATCGCGTAATCAATACCGCGTCCGATGAAGAAGATATCTCTTGCTCCCACGTAACGGTTGGCAAAATGCTGGATCTTCTCCTTCTGTCCCAGAAGCAGTTCAATCTGATCCGGCAGGCATCTTAAATCTGTCAGCATACCGGCGAACTTCTCCTGATCAATAGTACCACGTACCCTGGCGAATTTCATAGCCAACATGTAAAGTGCAGTTAGCTGTGCACTGTAAGCCTTGGTGGTAGCCACTGCGATCTCGGGACCTGCCCAGGTATACATAACACTGTCTGCCTCTCTGGCAATGGAGCTTCCCACCACATTGACAATGCCCAGTACCTTGAAGCCCCTTTCCCTGGACTCTCTCAGTGCTGCCAGAGTATCTGCCGTCTCACCGGACTGGCTGATGACAATGACCATATTACCCTTCTGAAGAATCGGATCACGATAACGGAATTCACTGGCCACATCCACTTCTACCGGGATTCTTGCCAGACCCTCGATCACATATTTTGCGGTAACTCCGGTATGATATGCGGAGCCGCAGGCCACAATATGGATCTTCGTGATCTCTTTGATCTCTTCATCACTCATGTTCAGCTCTTCGATCACAATATCATTATCCTTGATTCTCGGAGAGATGGTATCGTTGATGGTCTTCGGCTGCTCATAGATCTCTTTCAGCATGAAGTGCTCATATCCAGCCTTTTCTGCCGCATTGGCATCCCAGTCAATGGTCACCGGCTGCTTCTCGATCTCTTCCTCATCCACGGAGAAGAAACGCAGACTACCCTGCTGTAATTCCACAACTTCCTGATTGTCTACATAATATACGGTTCTGGTATATTTCAATATCGCAGGAACATCGGAAGCGATAAAGCTGCCGTTGTCGCTCTTTCCTACGATCAGCGGGCTGTCCTTGCGGGCTGCAAAAATCTTATCCGGCTGATCTGCAAACATGATCCCCAGCGCATAAGAGCCTTCCACACGATGAAGCACCTTCGTGATGGCTTCCAGAGGATTTCCCTTGTAATAATAGTCTAACAGATGTGCCAATACCTCGGTATCAGTCTCGGATACGAACTGATACCCCTTATCCTGCATCTTTTTCTTCAGGGGAATATAGTTCTCGATAATGCCGTTGTGTACCACGGCAATGGTTCCCGCATTGTTCATATGCGGATGAGAATTGATATCGCTGGGAGCTCCGTGAGTTGCCCAACGGGTATGTCCGATACCGGAGGTTCCTTTCATATTCTCTCCGCCGTGGGTCAGGTTCTCCAGAACCTTAAGTCTTCCCACTGCTTTTCTGGTGTTGATCTTCTCACCGTCAAAAATCGCCATACCTGCGGAATCATATCCACGGTATTCCAACTTGGACAGACCGTCCAGAATGATCGGTGCTGCCTGTTCTGTTCCAATATAACCTACAATACCACACATAGTCATACATCCTTTCTGTTCTGTTTCCAGTATTCCTTGTTGGAAGTAAAAGCAAGTACCCATTTTTTCGGGAGCCTGCGATAGTTCTTTCCCAGTAAATAACCTGCATATTTACAGGCGCATTGCATATAAAAATGGGGCAATCCGGCAGACATATGGTTGCTGCGCAAATATAACGTCACATCTTTCACCATTCGTTTTCCCTCGGACTCCGAAGGATATGCTGCAAAAATCTCGGGATGCTCTGCCTGCGATACTCCCAGGTCAAAGTTTCTGTGAAACTGCTGCCCGTTGGTATAATTATGAGAATGCACCACCTGCGCATCCGCCGCATAAGCCACAGAGTATCCTGCTTCCACCGCCTTTGCCGCATAGATCATATCTTCATTAAATATCGTATGTCTGACGAACCCGCCCAGTTCCTCATAGATCTCCCGGCGATAGGCCGCACAGACATTGGAGCAGAAAAAGGTCTTGATCCCCAGGCTGTCCAGGTCTGCTGCCGATTTGATCCGGGACTTTGCCGGATAGTTAAATTCTCTGGTATAGCTCTCCACCGGTGTCGAATCCTCTCTGGGCAGCTGTCTCGCATAGGCCACCGCCACTTCCCCCTGCAGGGGTTCCACCAGTTTTTCGATCAGCCTGTCATCTTTCGGCATGGCATCCTGTGTCATCATCACGAAGACATCCGCAGAAGACTTTTTTACTCCCATCCGTCTCGTACCGCCATGATCGAACTCTCTTTTGGATACATGGTATACCTTGACATTCTGATAGGTTTCCAGAAATCTGATTCCGTAGATCAGCTGTTCAAAATATTTTTCTTCCGTATTCAGAAGAATCACCTGATGTACCGGTACGCTCTGACTGCCCAGTTTATCCAATAATGTAAATAATTCTTTTCCCGGCTTATACAGGGGAATGATCACATCTATCTCCATGTCAGAGCGCTCCTCACTTTTCCAATCTCTGGTTCATTATACTTTAACTCTTATTGCGGCACAAGCCTTTTCCTACTGTCCAAAAGGCTTATAACCTTCTTGGTAATGCACAAGGGAGCCCCGGCAGATTCCGGAAGACTCCCTTGTATTCCTGTTGCTTTACTCTATACACTGTTTCTTACTTATTCATATAAGGTGATGTGTCAGATTCAATCTTATTGCTGTATTCCTTCACGTTGCTGGTTACGGAATAGTTGGCATCATCAAACAGGAACTGATGCAGCCATACTACATTGCTTTCGAGATTTACCGGAATAACACAGCTTCCCTTTGCACCGATATTGCCGGTGTCACGCATGGTCTCTTCGGGGAAACCTCCTTCGTCCACTATGCGATAATTTGAAATATTGCCCAGCAGATCCAGGATGTCCTTGGAATCCAGACTGGTGTAAATGTCGTCGATGGCACTGTTGAATACCTTGGACAATGTTGCATAATCTGCTTTCTTTGCCTGATCTTCGATTGCCTGAATGACTTCACGCTGACGGGCAGCACGCTTAAAGTCGTTACCAGCGGTATAACGGATACGGCAGTAAGCAGTAGCCTGCAGACCATTCAACAGCTGCATACCGGTCTCAGTTACCGGTGTATAATCGCATTTCAAAACTTCTGCAATACCGATCTGATAGTTGTTGATATGCTTGATCTCCTCAGAGTCCACATCAATATAGATACCGCCCAGACCGTCGATCACTTCGCTCAGTCCTTTATAGCCTACGGTCACAAAGTTCGTAATATCCATATCCAGATTCATGTTCAGCATCTTAACCGCCTGCTCTGCTCCGCCATAGGAATAAGCGGCATTGCATTTCTGGTAGGAATCCGTACCGGTATTCAGGTACGTATCACGATATACGCTGACCAGTTTGATATCACCGGTATCCATGTTGATGCTGGCGATCATGATACTATCGCTTCGGCTGCCCTTGTACAACAGGCTTTCCTTGGTGGCGTCCACACCGAACAGGGCAATGTTCATATAGCCCTTCATAGTTTCATCCTGCTGCACCTCTTCGGGAATCTGAAGTTCTTCTGTCTCCAGAACGGTTACCTTGGGGCCCTCATTGTTGGTATGAGTCATTACCAGATACAATAATGCTACCATGAACAGGATCACTACGATCTCTATGCCAAAGATGATAACCTTTTTTCTCTTCTTGGCTGCACGCTGTTTGGCAGACATTCTCTTCTGTCCGTTCGCAGCTCCGGTTCTCTGTCCACTGCCGGCAGGTCTCTGACCGCTTCCGGCGGGTCTCTGTCCTGTAGGTCTCTGTGCGCTTCCGGAAGGTTTTCTTCCGCTTCCGGCAGGTCTCTGACCATTGCCGCCATTGTTGTTAGAATTTGTTGCCATCTTGTCTTCTCCTTGTACTAATAAGCATTTTTATTGATAAATCCTGTAAAGAACGTCATAAGAATGATTTTGATATCAAATCCAATGGTCCAGTTCTCAATATAGTAAATATCATATTCGATTCTCTTCTTGATGGAGGAATCACCGCGCAAGCCATTCACCTGTGCCCATCCGGTCAGTCCCGGCCGTACCTGATGTTTTACCATGTAACGGGGAATCTCTTCCTTGAACTTTTCCACAAACTGCGGTCTTTCCGGTCTGGGACCGACCAGACTCATATCTCCTTTTAAGATATTGAACAGCTGGGGAAGTTCATCGATACTGGTACGTCTGAGAACCTTACCGATACCGGTGACTCTGGGGTCATTGCGTACCGTCCATCCCTTTTTCTCTTCCGCCGCCGTCTGCATTGCCATGCTGCGGAATTTGTACATATAAAACGGCTTATTATGAAGTCCTACCCGTTCCTGCTTAAAGATCACCGGTCCCGGGCTGGACAGCTTTACCAGAATTGCTGATATGAGCATGATCGGTGAGGTAATAATGATACCGAAAATGGAACCAACGATATCCATTGCCCGCTTGATCACCATATTGCCTGTGTTCGTCAGCGGTACATACCGGATATTGATCACCGGTAATCCCATCAGATCCTCCGTATAGGGTCTGCTGGGGATCAGACTGCTGTAATCCGGAATGAATTTGGTGTGCACCCCGGATTTCTCACAGATATCCACCACACCTTCCAGATAATCATAATCCTTCAGGGAAAGTGTGATTGCGATTTCATCCAGCTTGTTCTCCGGAAGGATGTATTCCAGATTACCAAGCGTTCCCAGTACTTTCACTCCCTTATAGGTCGTGCCGCCCGGGATGTGCTCATCCAGAATACCACACACTACATATCCCCATTGGGGATTGCTGAGGATTCTGTCAATATATTCCTCCGCCGCCCGGGAATAACCTACCAGCAAAATATGCTTCAGATTGTATCCTTTTTTCCGTATGGAACGCAATGCCTTGCGCATGATGATACGGAATACGGAAGTCAGAAAAACATTCAGGACATAAAAAATTGCCATGACGGATCGTGAAAAATTGATCTCACGGATGATCATATACAAAATAATGATCAAAGCCGCCAGGCCAATGGTATTCGCCTGCAGGATACTGTATATCTCATGTCTGCGGCGAACCGTACGCTTCGGGGAATACACACTGCACCGGTAATACAGGAACATATAACCGGGTACAATAAAGGGAAGCAGCATATAATAATCCTGCACCGGCAGGACACCGATCCCCGGACCGTCATTTAAGATATAAAATTTGATATAATAGGCAAGGACAAAAGATGCTGCCGTGATCAGCGCATCTATTATCACAAGAAGCCTGTTAAAGACTTTCTGGTTGTCTTTTATCATACGGGTCACCCAATCTTTAAGTCCGAAAAGCTTCTTTTCAACGATTTCATTCTACAATAACGGTGGTTTTTTCTCAACTTAAGAATTTATGAAGCAATTTCTTAAGATTTCATAAGAATTCGAAAAACATTCAGGTATAATTGCCACTGAATCTTCACATAATTCCATAGATGGCTCCATTGAAAGTGCACCTTTGCCTGCTTTCCCACAGGACCCACGGTACGTTTCCACCCTTCGGCCAATCCCTTTAAATATAGTTTTCCCATTCTCTTCTTACAAAAAAACAGAAATTTTATGCCAAATCCAAGCAAAAAGAACGGCAGATTCAGGATCCACTGTAGTAGCGGCATATTTTTGCCGATGACATAGATATTATTGGAAGAAGAAAGTTCCGTTTTCCGGGAATTGTAGCGGGATCCCGTAGAAGCACTGCCGTAATGCAGAACGGATGCCGTCGGCTCGTACCGGTTCTCATAGCCGTAGATCCGGGCACGGTAACCGATATCCAGATCTTCCAGATAAGCAAAATGCGCTTCGTCAAAATAGCCGATCTCCTCAAATACCTGACGTCTGTAAATTGCCGCTCCGCCACAGGCTGAGAATATGCTGACATTCTTGTCATAATCCACAGCAGGCCGGCCTTTTCCCCGGGAATATGCCCATCCCAGAACGCAGTAGCGGTCTCCCGCATCATCCAGCAGCTCTGGTTTATCCCACATAAGCATTTTGGCGCTGACGGAAAAGATCTTTTCATCCTTCCGAATGGCATCATACAGTCCTTTCACAAATCCAGCTTCTACTCTGGTATCGTTGTTCAACAGGATCACATAGGAGCTTCGTGCCTCCCGGATTCCCAGATTCACCGCATGACAGAAGCCGGTGTTCTCCGGCAGGGCAATCAGACGCACCTGCGGTTTTCCCCCCTCTTCTGCCGGTGCCTCTTTTTTGCGACACCATTCGCTGTCCAGATATTCCACGCTCCCGTCAGCAGAACCATTGTCTATGATCAGCACTTCATATTCCGGTGCATTTTCCTGTCCCTGACACAGGGAAGCCATGCATTCCGGTAAATATTTCATTCCGTTGTAATTGGGTATAACGACGGTTACTTCCTTCATAGTCTCTCCCATTTCTCCGGATACTCCGGCAGATACAGCAGTCTTCCCCGTTTTCGTAATGCTTCCGATAATTGCAGACTTAAAAGCCGGATATCTGCCCCGGCAGGCAGTGTGGAGCTGTCAAATACCGGCTGTTGTTCCGGACCTCTTACTACTTCCGTATAAGGCACTCCCACGATTTTTTCAAACAATTCCCTGTCAGCTGACCGGATCCTGATGCAGCGAAGGTCTAACGCTTCTGCATCCTGGGACAGCTCCGCCCGGTGAAGATAACCGCCAAAGTCCTTCGGCAGTCCCTCGTAGAACACCTTTCCGTCCGCAGTCATTCTGCCGCCGGCGATCCTGCCGCGGTTTTTCCCGGACAGCACTCTGCCACCTACGGCAGCCACATCCGGTCTCTCCTGTAATACCTCTGTATATTGTAACCGATAAAATCCTACATGTCTGGTCTCCTCTGCCTTTGCCGGGATCCCACGTTCTGCCGCATGATCCTGCAGTGCACGCAGCCCCGCTTCGTAAGCATATTTCTTGCTGTGGGGATTGGCTGCTGTAGATGCTTCATGGCATCTCCAGTGATACAGCACTCTGGGAATATGAAGAATTCTCTCCTCCCCGGAGCGGCCATCCGCAGCCAGCACCTCTGACACTGCCCGCAGCACCAGATCATAGTCCTGGGCACCGTCGCATTCTGGCCGGAAGGCCAGTTTCTTCATCAGATCTGCATCCATCACCAGAAAATGGCAGATATAGTTATTACTCAGGATTAAATCGTAATTAAAGTCTTCTTTATGGTTGGGATCGTAATATTTTGTCTCATCCCCGTTGCATTTGTCTTCATCCGAATAAGCGAATGCAACTCTGACACCTCTGTCATTTGCTTTGGTAATAGCATCTGCCATCTCATACAGAGCATTCGGTGTCAATACATCATCATGATCCAGCAGGCCGATATATTCTCCCCTTGCATAGGGTAATGCCTGATTGGTATTCGCCGCAATTCCGGCATTTTCCGTAAGGTGTATATAGTGGATCCTTGCATCCGCTGCAATAGTTTCCGCATTTTCCAGGAGCCGTTCTGTCAGGAATCCCTGATTTGTCAACGTCTCCTCCACACTGTGATCCTCTGTGGCATCCGCCAGAATCAGTTCCCAGTGAGGATAGCTCTGTTGCATAACGCTTGTTATCATTCTGTTCAGATAGATTTCCGGGGTACGGTACAACGGCACTACAATGCTGAGTGTAACCGGATTATCCCATTTTCTGCAACTTTGCCTTTCCAGTTCCTCTTCCGGACAGGGCACATAAAAATAGCGGTCTGTCTCTGTCAGGCGTTCCCTTACAGAGATCCAGGTTTCCCTCAGGCCGTTGCGTTGCAAATAATATAGAGTTTTCTTAAGGTTTGCTATGTTCAGCTTTGCCACGGATACCTCCACTTTTATAAAAGAGCAAATCGCCCTTCCCGGGCGATTCGCTCTTAAAAATAACATTAACTATTCAGAACCCCATTCGCAAAATCGCTCTTCCAGAGCTTTCCTGAATAACATACTTGCATGCTATTTGCTCATGGTGGTTACAGTACAGCCTTTACATCCTCGGTCAGCTTCTCTACCTTGGCCTGTGCATCCTCTATGCTGTTACCTTTAACACCCATGTAGAACTTGATCTTGGGCTCGGTTCCGGAAGGACGGGCGCAACACCATGCATTGTCGGGAAGCTCAAAATACAGGACATTAGACTTGGGAAGTCCGGTAGTGGTCTTCTCGCCGCTCTCCATGTCGATGACTACATCGTTCAGATAGTCACGGAATTTCTCCACTTTCAGGTCACCGAATGCCTTGGGCGGATTCTTACGAAGCTTATCCATGATCTCGGCGATCTGTCTTGCACCGTCGATACCCTTCATGGTAATGGTGTACTGGGTCTCCTTGAAGTAACCGTATTTCTCATACATGGATACCATCATATCCCACAGAGTCATGTTGTGCTTCTTGCAGTAAGCCGCCACTTCACACAGACACATAACTGCTACAACTGCATCCTTATCTCTTGCATGAGTACCTGCCAGACAGCCGTAGCTCTCTTCCAGACCGAATACATAATTGTTGTTGCCGGTCTGCTCGAAGAACTTGATCTGCTCACCGATGAACTTGAAGCCGGTCAGTACTTCGATCAGCTTTACACCATAAGCTTCGGTGATGGGCTTGGTCATATTGGTGGTAACGATGGTGGTTACCAGTGCGGGATTCTCGGGCATAGTGCCGGTAGCAGTCTTCTCTCTCAGGATATATTCTGCGATCAGCATACCGGACATGTTACCGGTAAATGCCACATACTCGCCGGTCTTGGTATCCTTGGCATACACACCCAGACGGTCTGCATCGGGATCGGTTGCCAGAACGATGTCCGCATCCTTCTCCTTGGCCAGACGCAGTGCGTATGTAAACGCCTTGGGATCCTCAGGGTTCGGGTAATCCAGTGTGGTGAAGTTTGGATCCGGATTCTCCTGTTCGGGAACTACATAGACGTGCTTAAATCCCAGCTCGGACAGGATACGTCTTACCGGCTTGTTACCGGTACCGCATAACGGAGTATATACGATCTTGATGTCATCAGCCATTTCCTGAATAACATCGGGATGAATGATCTGCTTCTTCAGCTCAGCCATGTACTTGTCATCGATCTCTTTACCGATCACCTGATAGAGGCCTGCTTTTTCCGCATCTTCTCTGCTCATGGTCTTCACGGTATGATAATCCTTGATGGCCTGTACTTCGGTGATGATGTCCTTATCGATAGGAGCGGTTACCTGTGCGCCGTCCTCCCAGTATACTTTGTAGCCGTTGTACTCAGGAGGGTTGTGGCTTGCAGTCACTACGATACCTGCGGTACATCCCAGCGTACGAAGGGCAAAGGACAGTTCCGGGGTAGGTCTTAAAGATTCAAAAATGTATGCCTTGATGCCATTGGCTGCCAGACATCTTGCTGCCTCATCGGAAAACTCGGGAGACATGCGGCGGGAGTCAAATGCGATAGCCACACCCTTGCTCTGGGTGCCGCGCTTAATGATATAATTAGCAAGACCCTGAGTTGCCTTACGAACGGTATATACGTTCATGCGGTTGGTTCCTGCACCGATCACGCCACGTAAACCGCCGGTACCGAATTCCAGTTCCTTGTAAAAACGATCTTCCACTTCTGCCTCGTTGTTGCGGATTGCCAGAAGTTCATCCTTGGTCTTCTGGTCAAAATAATCATCATTCAACCAGAAATTCAGTTCGTCCATATAACTCATTTTCCTATCCTCCTGTTTTATCGCTATCTTTATCTTTCTTCAGTAAACGCTCTCCGCCATTATTTTACCATAGATTACCTTTACTGAAAAGAGCAATTTAACGTCCGCTAACCGGATCTCTCAGCGCGTAGTCACTGCGATCCAGAGAGAAATTCGGGTTGTAATAGGGGTCTCCTGCTTCCAGCTCTGCCTTCCATTTTTCACGGAAATGCTCGGATTCTTTGTTGTAACGCTCCGCCTTCTCTCCCTGATCATCCAGACCTCTGGAAATAGATTCATAATGATACAGTTCCGCAAAAGGGGTCCATACATTCAGCAGTCCCAGTTTGCGCAGTTTCAGGCAGAAATCCACGTCATTCAGAGAGATCACAAAGCTCTCGTCCAGTCCTCCCACCTGCTCATACAGACTCTTTTTCACCAACAGACATGCTCCGGTCACTGCCGTGGCATTCTGGGTATAACACAGGCGTCCCATGTAGCCGAGGTTCTGTACCGGAATACGATAATGGGTATGTCCTGCGGTGCGATGTGCCCCCAGTCCGATGACTACACCGGCATGCTGGATCGTCTTGTCCGCATAATACAGCTTTGCACCTACGGCACCCACATCTTCCCGCTGTGCATACATCAGCATCTCTTCCATCCAGTTGGCAGTAATCACTTCCGTATCATTGTTCAGCAAAAGGATATAATCTCCGGTGGCATAGGATACTCCCAGATTATTTACAGCAGAATAATTAAAGTCACCATGATAGGTCACCACAGAGATCCGGCCGTCCTCGCTGTGCAGAATCCCGCCGTCATGAGCGCAGACGGTATGCAGCTTGCATCTTTCTGCGTAGGAATCATTGCCGGACAATCCCAGCAGCTGGGAATAGTAATCCCGGATTTCCGGTGTGGTGCTGTTGTTCTCCACCACGATGATCTCGTAGTTGCTCCAGGTGCTGTTCTTCTGAATAGAAGTAATACATCTCTTCAGATCTTCCACGTGATCCTTGTTGGCGATCACGATGGAGATCTTCGGATCTCCCAGAATCTGATAGCGGATCCGGAAAATTGTGGCACAGGCTCTGGTACTGGTGATCTGAAAATGTTTGAATCCATGCTTTTTCAGATGATCCGCCACGGCACCCTTTGCCGCCTCGATGGCATAGGGCTTTGCGTCAATACTGGCGGCGGTACTGCCCGCATGGCTTCTCCAGTAATACATCAGTCTGGGCACATGTACGATCTTTTGTGCTCTGTCCGTCAGACGCAGGATCATATCGTGGTCCTGCGCACCGTCAAAAGCCGTACGGAACAGTTCCTCGCCTTCCAGAAGTTTTCTGGAAAAGACGCTGAAATGACAGATATAATTGTTGGCCCGCAGATTATCCGGTGCATAATCCGGCTTAAAATGCATGGTCAGCATTTTATTAATATTGTCCTCCTGGAAGGTGGTCTCATCACAGTACAGATAATCCGCACCCTGTTCATTGATTTCCTTGACATAGGCATACAATACGGAAGGATGCAGAATGTCATCCTGATCGAACAGTCCGATATAGTCTCCGGTGGCCAGCTTGTAACACTCATTGGTGTTGTAGGAAATACCTCCGTTATGGTCCAGGTGCTTATATACAATACGGCCATCTGATTTCGCCGCGTAATCCTTGCAGAGTTCTTCGATGTAAGCATGTTCCGCATCGGAACCGTCCGCCAGACACAGTTCCCAGTTCTGATAGGTCTGGTTCATGACGCAGTCCAGCATCTGTATCTGGAACTCTCTCTTGTTATTCCACAACGGCACGAGAATACTGATCTTCGGCATATAGGGGAATACCGTTTCTTCCTCTTTCTTCCTCTGCTCCGCGTCGGGAAAGCTTCCGGTACCGAAGGATTCCATCAGGCTCTTCTGGTGACTCTTGTTACGGATCTTCCGCAGAATATCTTTGGGACCACCGCAATGAGACAGCCGTTCCTTCTGTCTCTGGGCAAAATGGATCACACTTCTGGCAGGTCCTGTAGCCTTCCAGAATTTATTTTTCTTGATTCGGTCCAGTTTGAACTGCAGATCTTCCTTCTCCGATTCCAGTACTACGATCTTGTCCGCCAGATCCGCACATTTTTCATGCTCTCTCTCGTAGGCTTCCTTATAATTGATCTCGGTGTTGCTCTCTGACATATGTCTCCTCCGTGATGCTTTCACCGCATTTTAGCGGATCATGCATCTGTTTTATTCTTTTGCTGCCGGAAGCTCTACGGTCAGATATTTTCCCGTAGTATTCCAAAGTTTCAGCTTGCTGACACGATTCACCACAAGAACAGCGATCGTATAGTTTCCCGCCGGCAGTTGTTCTCCTTCTCTGAGGACACAAAAGCCGCCCAATGCCACATTTTTCTGATCCGGAAGATTTTCCTCCAGTTCCTGTCGGTAGGCAGGCATCAACTGCATGGACCACACACCCTGTCCTTCTGTTTCCCCACAGGGAATCAGCAACAGATGTTTTTCATAGCAGGCATTATCGTCTCCCAGAATTACACTGTATCCCTGGATCCGCTCCGGTCCCGCTGTCTCTACTCTGGCCATCAGGCAGTTATCCCTGCGGATCTTCTGTAATTCCTCTCCGCCAGGAAGTCCCCTTTTCCAGAAAGGCTCCTGTAAAACATTCCGATCTGTCAGATATGCCGGAACCACACGGCTGTCCAGTCCCTCCCGGTTCAGCCCCTTCGGGTAAAAAGGATCCTCTCCCCGGAACTGTGGATGCATCTGGTAGAGCAGTTCTCTCTCCTGTACCAGACGCTGCATTTTCTCAGGACTTTCATCGCTTCCCCGGCTGAGAGATTCATGGTGATATGCAAAGCGGTCGTTCCACACCACATTGTAGTATCCCATTTCCAGAAGCCGAAAGCCCAGTTCCACATCATTATAGGCTACCCGCAACACTTCCCGGAATCCTCCGGCCTCCCGGAACACCTCTGTCCGGATCAGGAGACAGGCTCCCGTCACGGCCACACAATCCTGTGTAAAACGGTTCCGTCCAAAATAGTAGCTTCTGTCATCCTCCATAAACTGTAGCTTATGCACCGGTCCCACCGGCAGATTGACAATGCCGTCATGCTGGATCTTCACGGAATCCGGATAATAAAGTTTCAGTCCCACACTGCCCACATAAGGCTGCAAGGCTCTGGACACCATTTTATCCAGCCAGTCATTCTCACATAATTCAATATCATCATTTAAGAACAGCAGCAGCTTGCCATCTGCCAGTTCTGCGCCACGATTACACATGGTGGAAAAATTGAACTCCGCAGGCTCATATACATACCGGATCGGTGTTCCGGCTGTCCGGATTTCTTCCACCAGCTGTTCTGTTTTTTTCCTGTTTTCCTCGTTACTTCCGTTATCTATCAGCAGGATTTCCACTGGAACACTGCCCTCCGGACGTTGCGTCAGCGACCGCAGACATTTTCCCAGTACGGAAGGATTATCTTTGGAAGGAATGATCACAGAGACCCTAAGCTCTCTGGCGAACAGTTCTCTGGCTTCCTCTGCCGCTTTGGCCGCCAGTTCCACGGACAGTTTTGCGGATTCCGCTGCCGTCCGGTACTCTTCCCAGGGGTTCTGCTCATCTTCCGCTTTCTCCCGGCTGGTTTCTGCCGGTCCCTGCAATCCGATTCCAGCAGTACCAAAAGTGCCGTGAAACAGCACTTCTTCCAGATGTCCAATGGTATGACAGCCTCTCTCAAATCCACCGGCCGCCAGAAACAGCCGGTCCATCAGGGGACGGATCTCTTCCGCTTTCGAAAATACTATTTCCCTGCCGGTGCTCTCTCCTTCTGTCACAGCCCCGGGCTCCCCCAGTTTCTGCAACAGTCTGCTCCGCACTGCCACGACGCTTCCCACATAGAAGAAAGCCCGGTAGGTATCCGGAGCCCAGCAAGGCTTGAACCAGGGGATCACACGCTCTCCGTTCTCTGACAGCAGATCTTCATCTCCATAGACGATCTCTGCCTCCGGATGCTTCACAAAATACGCATTGATCCGCTCCACAGCATTTTCCGCCAGCTGTCCTTTCTGCTGCCTGTAGATCACGAATTCCGCAAGACCGGCTCTTTCCCCGATCTCTGTGACCACTGTTTCCGCAATCTTTTTTTCCTGCTCCGCAGCCCATTGCGCGTAGGTCACCCGCAGCTTTGCCAGTTCTGCTTCATACTTTTTATCCTGTTGTCTGACAAGCATCTGCTTTACTGACGTCCGAATGCTCAAGTTTCCTGTCTCCTTAGAAAAATTTTTTCACCGCTCCCGCCATGTCACTTGCCACAGCAAGGGGAATCTGCACGATCTCCATTTTCACAGTCAGGATGTTCTCTGCCTTTCTGTCCAATGCATCCACCCGGATCGTCAGATTCGGATCCTCCGTGGGAAATACCACGCTGGGATGCTCCGCACCGTCTGCGGACTTTAAGATTTTTCCATTGGTGGTAACGATCTTTTTGTCCTGCACAGGAACCGGCTGTCCGTTCATGGTAAGCTCCCGGATTTTACACACGCAGGCGCACATGGCCGGATCCAGCCGTAAATAATGGACATTTCCATCGAAATTCACCGTAAATTCCGCCTGTTTTTCCTCTGCATAGACGTTCTCCGGGAAATAAGAATTTTCTTCGGAAAATCCCTGTCCCTTGTCCTCATAGATCTGTACCCTGAGTTCTCCCTCCGTCTGACGGAACCGTCCGATCCATTCCGTGGGCTTATAAATTTCGCCGCCTAAGAGATTGCGGATCTCACCCATGGACAATTTCTGTCCGGTCACATATTTCTGAAATTCCATCTCCTGCTCTCTGTACTGTCTGGCTTCGTTTTCCGTGATGCCCAGACGATCCAGAATACGATCCAGTTCCAGTGCATTACGTCTTTCATCTTCCAGTACATAACAGTATACAGCCCGGAAGGCCAGAGCTCTGGTCTCTATGGGACGGTCAAAAGTCCATTCATAATCAATCAGTGTCCAGTGGTCACCATCCACCAGAATATTGGCAAAGATCAGATCAAAGTCCGCCACCGGCACATCCTCCCCGTAGCCCACTCTCTCCAGATATTCTGCGAACAGGTTGTGAAATTCCTCCACATCCTGTCTGTCCAGGCATTCGTCCATCAGTTCCGACAGCGGTCTGCCCGGCACGAACTCAAATTCCGCATAAGGTATGCCGTTCTCTTCTCCCAGATGGCAGACATTGACATCCAGACTGCTTCCCACATACCGTTCCTTCAATTTTTCATAAGCCTCCGGCATATGACGCACATGGGCTTCCGCTTCTTTTGTCAGCGGATATTTTCGGACCGTCTTACAGCCTTCCTTGTCCCGCAGGATCTCGGTGCGGATCCGGAAGCTTTCCGCACGGTCATTGGAATATCTGGCATATTTCAGATCCAGAGGTGCTCCGATCACCGCCATATAGGAATTGGAAAAAACGGAAAACAATCCTTCCTCCACAATTCCGTCAAAAGCACTCTTCTCATCGAACAACAGCATTCTGTCCCGGTCAAAATTCCGCAGATTGTTGGACAGCTCTCCACGTCCTGGAAGATAAGCATCGGAATAGACTGTGGTCATAAATTTATAATCGGGATACGGATAATAAAAACTGCGTTCTCCCACACCGCAGGCATCGAAAATGCGCTCCAGCTTTTTCCGGGAAAACGTGCGTACCACACCGCCCTCCGGATAATTTTCAATGCCGGAAAACCAGCTGCCCAGATGATCTTCCTTGCATCCGGCAAAATATTTCAATCCGTATTTGTTCTCAATGGCAATCACGATCCTGCCGTCCGGTGCCAGATGCTTCTGCAGGATCTTAAGGAAATCCTCGTAAGGCGTCTTGCCGCCTATGTAAGCCTGTCCGTACTCAAAAACACCGATCAGACAGATATAGTCATAGTCTGCGGGAAGTTCCGGTTCCACATCCGTGAAATTGCCCACATGGATCGTCACATTTTCACATTCGCTGTGGCGGTAGGCGTTGATCAGGCTGCGCTTCTTCGAGAGATCCACACAGGTCACTTCCCCGGCTTTTCTTGCCAGTGCACCCGTGATGGCTCCGCATCCGCTGCCCACTTCCAGCACTTTCTCTGTTTTCTGTATGGGAAGGAAATCCACGATATTTTCCCGGAGAGCAGACAAATGATACAGGATCGGCCAGCTCTTTCGCTCCGCAATGATCCTGTCATATTCCACCGTACTGTATTTTTTTACAATGTCTAAGATCTCGTCCTCCACACTGCCGTCGCAATAATAATCCTCGCCGGGATATTTATCCAGATTCAGTGTGATCTTCCCGATGGTCTCTGTCATTCCTTACTTCTCCTCCGCATCCCATACTTTTGTTTCGGAATCCATATCATAATATCCTACGGTGTTCTTGTCCGATACCACCGTAATATTCAAGGCATCATACAGTCTGTGATATACCTCGAAGGTATCCTGATTGTAGCCGGTCACTCCCAGAGACAGCAGATACTCACCACCCTGTAAGTTCATCTTCTGGGTAAAAGTCACATTTTTCACCTCTCCCGGCTCCACGCTGTCCAGAAAAGCCTTTTCAATCATGGTATTTGTACCGGTGATCTCCACACCGATGACGTTTTTTACAGAAAATGCAAAAATGGGGGCCGGAATATGATCCATAAAACGAACCCGCATATGGATGGTAAACATACTGCCCTTCAGGATCGCATTGGTGGGAACCCCTCTGTCATCCGTAATGTAAAATTCCTCAATCTGTGCCTGTTTCGTACCGTATTCCAGGGCATTGGGATTCTGCCCCTTGGCCTCCATGGAAGCCTGGGAAGCATCGGTCCCCTTCTCATCTGCTTTTTGGGCAGCTGCTCTCTGCAGGTCTTCATCATCCAGCAGACTGGCAGTCTCTTCTCCCACACTCTCCGGGCCGTCATACTGTCCCACCAATACCCTCTTGTAGGTGTCGATCATAGCCTTGGGACTGCCTTCGCCCAGGATATTTCCCTGATTCAGCAGATATACACGGTCACAATATTTGCTGATACTGCTCAGATCATGACTGACGAACACAATGGTCTTGCCCATCTTCTTGAATTCTTCGAATTTATGATAACATTTTGCCTGGAAAAATACGTCACCGACACTCAGAGCCTCATCCACGATCAGGATCTCCGGCTCGATATTGATGGCCACCGCAAAGGCCAGCCGGACGAACATACCGCTGGAATAAGTCTTCACCGGCTGATAGACGTAATCTCCGATATCCGCAAAACTTAAGATTTCCGGAAGCTTTGCCTCGATCTCCTTCTCGGAAAATCCCATCATCGTCCCGTTCAGATACACATTTTCAATGCCGTTATATTCCATATTGAATCCGGCACCCAGCTCCAGCAGAGCGGAAATACGGCCATTTACCAGCACTCTTCCCGAAGTGGGATTCAATACACCGGTGATGATCTTCAGGATCGTGGATTTACCGGAACCGTTGGTACCGATAATACCCACCGTTTCTCCCTGATAGATCTTCATGTCCACCCCCTTCAGGGCATAGTGAAGCTTATGCTTCTTCTTTTTTCCGAAGCCGAAAGCCTCCTTCATCCGATCTGAGGGCTTATCATATAGTTTATAGATCTTCTGGACATTATCGACTTCAATGGCCAGCTTTTTCTTTTCCTGCATCAATTTTAATCCTCGCTTATCAGCGTTACACTGTCTTTGTCATACCATATGGCCAGAGAACGGTTGGCCTCGTTATTTTCATCCTCCGAGAGGTCTCCCATGCACAAAAACCAGGGCTTGTAGTGATAAGGTTGCAGCTGTACATCATCCTCATCTCCCAATAGCTTCTCCACCCGTTCCAGATATTCCTGATGGAAATTATACGCTTCTCCGGTATGCACATAGTAATAGGCCCCATAAGCCGAATAATGTCCTGCCTGATTGGGTGACACTTGAAAGATCATGATAAATTCCAGACCCATAATCGCATAAAACCACCACACTGCGGCTCCGTTCCAGTTCGTCAGCCATCTTGCCGTGCTGCCTGATGCCTTCTTCTGCAGTCTTTGCTGCAGCCAGCCACACCAGTATATTTCGTTCAGGAACAACAGCAATAAATATGTGATCTTCACCGCATTCAGAGTTCTGGACAATCCGGCATGTCCGAGGGAATACAGGCTTGGGGTGTAACCGGTGGCATACAGGCAGAAGGACCACAGAAGTACGACTCCCGGATACCGGAAACGATACTCCGTCTCCTTAAGTGCCTGCCAGATCAGGGGTAACAGCATCACCATTACCATAAGAACAATAGATCCCGTAAACTCTGGAAGATGTTTTACTCCTTCCAGAAAAGATCTGCCGATGGACTCCAGGGGACTGTATCCCCAGCCGACATAGCTGCGGGCCCGCACGGAATTGCCCGGTGCCGCTACATTCAGCCCAAATCCTATAATGTATACCAGCGTAGCAGGCAACAGCCACAGTCCCTTTTTCCGGTGTTCCACTACCACACTTATAAACAGAATCGTCAACAGCGATAAGAGTCCCTGCAATGCCGTGACAAAATTGCTTCCGGCCGTGATCATGGAAAGCAGTACCGAGGCCGTAAATAGCAGCCCGGTAGCAGTTCTTCCTTCTGCTCTCTCCAGGCAGATTGCCACAGACAACATCAACAATCCAAAGCCGTGCATTCCCACGTAATGAACTCCGCCGTTATACCAGTAGAAGCCACTCTGTGCGGAATAAATAAACATAAAGACTGCCACTGTAATCACTGCCTGTGCTGCCAGGCCGGTCCACTTTTCCATGCCCAGTACTTTCCGCAGGATCACATGGGTAAATGTCATGGTACCCGCCAGCAATAGCAGCAGGATGAACACTGGACCGAGGAAATAATACTGTTCTCCCCAGATTGCCGGCATCAATGCCATAAAGAAAATAGAAGAATAGGTTCCCTGCCACGCATACCACTGCGTTCTGGAGCAATCCAGTGCACCGGAGATGGCAGCCCATTTTGACTGTTCCTGCTCCATGGCAGCTCTGGCAAATCTTCCGAAATTGTAATCATCATAATACGGAACCGCATAGACTGTCAGACGAAACAATGGAATCAGCGTCAACAGCAGCAGTCCGCAGCATCCCACGGCCAACAGAATCTTTCCCGGCTTCCATAACCAAAATTTTCTAAATTTTTCACGAGCACCCTTCAATTACTTTCACCCTTTCTGTTTTCCCCACAACAGTTTTGTAATGCAGCTCCTCCCCACAAGGTTCTTCATCTATAAAAGTTTTGCTATGCTCTGTTTTTTATAATACGATTCCCCCGTTCTTCGAACTCTCGAAATTGTAACAATCATTCGTATTATAGCACGTCTGCGAAATGTACCTTCAATCGTTTGAAAATAACGGCTCCCAACCCGAACAGTACTACCGTTACGATCCAGAAATACATGGTGGAAAAGAAATCCTGGAAAAACCATTCCTTCTCATAAATAGCACTTCGATAACCGTTTACAATATACACCAGCGGATTCAGCTTCAGAATCGTGATCCAATTGCCGGACAGGGAATCCAGATTCCACAAAATAGGAGTGGCCCACATGCCGATCTGCAATCCGATACTGATGATCTGAGACAGATCCCGGAAAAATACTACTACTGCACAAGTCGTATAGCTGAGTGCCAGTACAAAAATGAACAGGCAGAAGCTATAGTATACAATCTGTATCGTATATATGGTAGGATAATACCCGTAAATTGCTGCCACAATCAACAGCAGACACACAAAAAATACATGAATAAAAGTGGCTGCAATAATCTTGATGATAGGCAGGATACTGATCTTAAATACTACTTTTTTCACCAGATAGTTATATTCCAGCAGCGCATTGGTTCCATTGTTTAATGCCTCACTGAAATAGAACCAGGGTACAAGCCCAGCCGTCAGGAACAATACAAAGGGTACTTCCACACCCTCCCGCAGGGGAGTACTCGTATTACCCATGATCTTATCAAAAACAACGTAATACATAGCCACCGTGACCACCGGCTGTGCCATAGCCCATACCGCACCCAGATAAGATCCCGCATATCTTTTTTTGAAATCATTTTTGGCCAGTTTCCAGATCAGATGCCGGTTCTGGAACAGCTCCACCGGCAGTCCGGTGAATTTATCATACCAGTGAATAAAAGCAAAGCATGCCGCTGCAATCACCACACAGGAAATGATCTTCTTGGCCAGTTCCTGTCCCGGATCCGCCGCAGGTCCCGGATTCTTATGGAATACAATAAGTACTGCCATGATCACTGCCGTTGTCACAAACAGGGCAATGCCCGCTTTTTTACTTACCTTCATTCTCTTTTTCCTTCACGTACTGTTCCAATGTGCCCCACTTGGTATCCTTCTCGGAAAGCGTCAGTTCCATGCCTTCTGGAATCGGCCATTTCACACCGATATCCGGTGTGTTGTAAGCGATACCGCCCTCATCATCGGGATGATAGAAATCCGTACATTTATAGCAGAATTCCGCATAATCCGACAGTACCAGAAAACCATGTGCAAAATTCTTCGGGATAAAGAACTGCTTCTTGTTCTCTTCAGACAAAAGCACTCCGTACCACTGGCCGAAAGTCCTGGAACCTTCCCGCAGATCCACTGCCACGTCATAGACTTCTCCGCGGATCACGCGCACCAGCTTGTCCTGAGGAAAATGTTTCTGGAAATGCAGTCCACGCAATACACCCTTCTTGGAAGCGGACTGATTGTCCTGTACGAACACCTCAGGAATTCCCGCAGCCTTGAAATCGTTATAATTGTAAGTCTCCATAAAATATCCTCTGGTATCTCCGAATACCGTAGGAGTAATGATCTTTAATCCTTCAATTTCACAGGTTTCTACTGTTATTTTACCCATTTATTTCGTCCTCACTCTCTATTTTTATTGACTATTCGTAGGTGATATTCATGTCCACACGACCTTCGATGCCGTCCACTTTTCCCTTGGAGGTATACTGCCAGGTCTTATAATATCCCTGATATAACGGAACACTGCGATACTCTGCCAGCCAGATATGATAGTTTTCCAGTCTTGCTGTCTGCAGATTATTGTTGTACCAGTTACGGCTGGCATAGACACCCGCCGTGTATCCGGCATTTTCTATGGTCCTGCAGAACGCTTCACATACCAGTGTTCTGGTCTCCGCATCCAGACTGTCCGCACGGCCGTTACCGCCCGCACCTTCGGTATCGATAAATACCGGATAGTTCAGCCGGTAATCCCGGATCAGTTCGATCACCGCGGAAGCCTCTTCCACAGCTTCCTTCTCATCCACAGCCTGGGTGAAAAAGTATACGCCCACCGGAATTCCTGCGGCCTGTGCACCCTTCATGTTCGTCACGAACATGGGATCTTCCACCAGGCTTCCGGTTACCGAACCGCGGTATCCGGCACGGATAATGGCAAACTGCACTCCTGCGTTTTCCACCTTATCCCAGTCGATCTCCTTGTTCCATTTGGAGACATCGATACCGACCTTTGCGTTACCGGACGTGGTCTGCAGCTTCTGGATCTCTGTCTTGTCCGCATCTGCCAGAGCACCTGCCACGGCGCTGTCCTCGGCTTCTGCATCCACTTCATCCTCCGTCTTGATCAACAGGGAAATATCGTCAATGGCCAGAAACTCCACTTTATCCTTGACATGAACTCTTGTCTCACTGACCGGAACCTTATATCCCTCAATGGGAAGGAGCTCAATATAATAGTCTCCGGAATCCAGATCTCCAATGTAAATGATACCGTCCTGATCCAGATCCTTGTAATCTCCCAAACCGTCCAGTCGTACGTAGAAGCTCTCCCCGGTCACCGGACTTCCTTCGTTGTCCACGATCTGGATCCGCAGATCCTTTTCTATGGAGGTGGCTACCAGAGATAGACGGTTGCTGTTATCCTTTGCAGCTTCCAGAATTGGATTTACTTCCTGATCAAAAAACGTATTATCTTTTAAAAATGCCTTCAGATCATTGCCGATCTGACCATCCGGTGAGACCGTCTCTTCTGCCTGATCGCCATTTTCCGCCGGAGATGCACTGTCACCCGCTCCGGCATTCTGAGTGCCGGATGCCGGCGGTCCGGAAGCTGCCGTAAACTGCTCCCTGTTGACATACATGACCAGCAGTGCCACCAGCAGGATCACCGCCATGGAGGCCAGAATCGCCATTTTCCGCAGCTTAGAGTCCATTTGCTACCTCTACCAGATATTTTCCGTAGTTCGTCTTAAGCAGCGGCTCTGCCAGAGCAAGCAGCTGCTCTTTGTCAATGAATCCTCGCTTGAAAGCGATCTCTTCAATACAGGAAATGTACAGACCCTGTCTCTTCTGGAAAGCCGCCACAAAATCTGCCGCATCCAGAAGGGCATCATGATTGCCGGTATCCAGCCATGCAAAGCCTCTTCCCAGTGTCTCTACCTGTAAACTGCCTCTGTTCAGGTACTCGTTGTTGATGCTGGTGATCTCAATCTCTCCTCTTGCAGAGGGCTTTACATTCTTTGCGATCTCCACTACAGCATTGTCATAGAAATACAGTCCGGGAACCGCATAATTGCTCTTGGGATGCTCCGGCTTCTCCTCGATGGAAAGTGCCTTGCCGTTCTCATCAAATTCCACTACACCGTATTCTCTGGGATCACGCACATAATAGCCGAAAATAGTTGCGCCCTTTTCTCTGGCAGCTACTCTGCGCAATACTGCGGAAAAGCTCTGTCCGTAGAAAATATTATCTCCCAGTACCAGTGCCACTCTGTCATTACCGATGAAATCCGCACCGATGATAAAGGCATCTGCCAGCCCGCGGGGCTGATCCTGCACCGCATATTCCAGGTGCATGCCCAGCTGGCTGCCGTCTCCCAGCAATTCCTGAAATACCGGAAGGTCTCTTGGGGTGGAGATGATCAATACCTCTCTGATATCTGCCAGCATCAGTGTTGACAGGGGATAATAGATCATGGGTTTATCGTACACCGGCATGATCTGCTTGGAAATCGCTTTTGTCAGGGGATACAGTCTGGTTCCGGAACCTCCCGCCAGTATAATTCCTTTCATTTCGTCCTCCGATCCGCCCTTTTCGGGCTTCTTTTTACTTGTTTTTTAACACACCGAATGGGAACGACGTTCATCGTTCCCATTTAACAGGTATTCTTTACTTTTCTTCGTACATCTCATTGTAGTACTTCTGGTAATCACCGCTGGTCACATTATTCATCCAGTCTTCATGCTCGAAGTACCAGGCGATGGTCTTGCGGATGCCTTCCTTGAACATGGTCTCGGGATACCAGCCGATCTCTGCCTTGATCTTGTCCGGTGCAATGGCATATCTTCTGTCATGTCCCTTACGATCCTCCACGTAAGTGATCAGGTCGTTGTTAATATGTGCCTTGCGGGGATCGGAATCCGGAAGCATCTCCTGCAGAGTCTCAATGATAATGTGGATGATCTCGATATTCTGCTTCTCATTATGTCCGCCCACATTGTAGGTTTCGAACAGTCTTCCCTGTTCCTGTACCATATCGATAGCCTTAGCATGGTCTTCCACATACAGCCAGTCACGGACGTTCTTACCGTCACCGTAGACCGGAAGCTTTTTGCCATGCAATGCATTATTGATGATCAGAGGGATCAGCTTCTCAGGGAACTGGAAAGGACCGTAATTGTTGGAGCAGTTGGTAATGTTGGCAGGGAAATGATAGGTATCCATATATGCCTTCACCAGCATGTCCGAGCTTGCCTTACTTGCGGAGTAAGGGCTGTGGGGATCATACGGAGTGGTCTCATAGAAGAATGCATTGTCATCATCGGGAAGAGATCCGTAGACCTCATCTGTAGATACATGCAGGAACTTCTTGCCTTCTTTGAAGCTGCCATCGGGAAGCTCCCAGGCTGCCTTGGCACAGTTCAGCATCACTGCAGTACCCAGGACATTGGTCTGTACGAAGATCTCCGGGTTGCGGATACTTCTGTCTACATGGCTTTCTGCCGCAAAATGTACCACACGGTCGATATCATTCTCTGCGAAAATTTTGCTGATGGCATCCTTGTCGCAGATATTAGCCTTGACAAAGGTGTAGTTCTCACGTTTCTCCACGTCCTTGAGATTCTCAAGATTCCCTGCATAGGTCAGTGCATCCACGTTGATGATACGGATTTCATTATCGTATTTTTTAAACATGTAATGAATATAGTTGGAACCGATAAAACCGGCCCCTCCTGTTACCAGATAAGTTCTCATTTTTTCTCCGTTCTGCGCACAGCGCACATTTTTTGTTATAGATAGGGATATTTTACCATAAAACGAGCAGGATATCAACACGGCTCCTCCGCACTTCGTGCTCTCGGACCCGTGACACACATTCGCATTCCGGACTATTGGCATTCGCAGCTCTG
>PPYE01384652.1_pt1 | contig 28176 bp, 24 predicted proteins | sample 1559881 | NCBI WGS metagenome assembly PPYE01 (sample SAMN08240022, study PRJNA423297) | Human gut metagenome, whole genome shotgun sequencing project. | reverse complement strand
TTCCGTCAAGCCAGTTAAGAAACGGACTTAGTCCGAACGGGTCGTTCAGGCTTATCGGATTGCCGTTGACATATGCGTATCTGTTGAAAAGTAACAGATACTAGCTAACTTATACCTTTGTAAACAGTGTTTCTTTTTATTTCAATTTTTCTTCTATATCTGATATCATTCGTTCCCCATCAAATTTACATCCATTTTTCTTATTTAGCTTACTATCAATAATTCGAATAGATTCATATATGTTATTTTTGACCATATCAATTCTTTTATCTTTATCAGCTTCCATAAACTCTTCGAACGGGATATTTAATCTAATATCAGCATAACGATTTTTATAACTAATGTACTTTCTAGTCTTCCCAAAACCAACTGACAAAAAGTTTTTATCAAAACAGTTGATTATTATACCAATACTATCTAAATCATTTGTGTAATTTGTAACTTCTATATTTCCAATTCTACTTTCAATCTGATTGCGTATATTTGAAATAATATGTCCTGATGATGATTGAGCTTCAGTAGATATAAATAATCTCAAGTTATTCACCACCTTACCATAAAGATTTATTTAATAGAGGGTGTTGATCTGTCACATACATATAATCTAATATTTTTTCATGTTGCCAGTTATGAATTTCTCTTTTACTTCCTTGAACTTGTATATACATATCTGCGTTGTAACGATCCAATTCAGCTTGAGAATATCTTTTTTGCGGATCAATGGATTCTCCATATTTCAAAGTTTCACCAGTAGTCCTATCCTTTAATTCATATCCATAATTAGTACCCTCATAATCAAGAGAGTTCCCATGAACTTTACCTTTACTATTAGTAGATTTAACAGGTTTAGTAGCATTATATTCGGCTGCAAGTTCTGACCTGTTCTTACCTTCACCAGCATGTTCTTTCTGATAATCATTCCAAGAATTATCCCCACACCCATTATGAACAAAAATGCCATTCTCGCCCACAAAGTAAGTATGGAAATCCTCAACCTCAAAGTTATAAACCTTGATAGGTGATTCAAGAATTTCGTGCTGAACCCATTCAACTGTTACAAGTTCACCATTGCTGAGAACAAGAACATCGCCTGCACGAAGTGAACCGGCTAAAGTCCAACCAAGTTATTGATAGCAATTATTTTTACAATCCTAATTATACTATAAAATCTGTAAAAAATCAATATCCGAATACATAAAAAGCAGACGTGGCAAAACGTCTGCTCAGCTATTTGGAGCAAGCAACGGGAATCGAACCCGCATCCCAAGCTTGGGAAGCTTGTATACTGACCATTGTACTATGCTTGCAATAAGCAAAGACCATTCACCACGGACTTTGCTCATTCTTGTATTTTTTATTGTATCTCATCTTTAAACGCCAAGATGTGAACCCCACGAAAGCCCCAAGAGTGTTGTTGAAAACATCGTCAAATTCACAAAGCCCTCTGCCTGTGATATACTGCGTTATCTCGATACCTGCTGAAAAGGCAAGGGACATAAGAAAAACTTTTTTGAACTTTGTGATACCGCAAAGATACGGTAGCAAAACACCCAAGGGTATAAACATTGCAATGTTACCGAAAATCTGTAATAGCCAAAAATCCCGCAGATACTTGATGCTTATGTTCTCCAAAAGGTTTCGCACCTCCCAGAATGGCACAAGCTCAGCCTGACGTTCTCCCCACTGTCTGTCTAAAAGTGTGAGCCAGAGGACGGCAAAGATGTACACTGCAAACAGCGATGTAAGTATTTTTCTCTTTTTACTCCACCGTAACGCTCTTTGCAAGATTTCTCGGCTTATCAACGTCATAGCCCTTTCCTACTGATACATAATATGACAAAAGCTGAAGCGGTACTACTGAAAGGCTTGCCGCAAAAAGGTTATCTATTCTTGGAGTGTAAACTGTGAAGTCAGCAACGTCCTCCATAGCATAGTTTCCATAGGTAGTAAGTCCGAAAAGCTTTGCTCCACGGCTCTTTACCTCGACCATATTGCTTATGGTCTTTTCATAAAGTGCAGACTGTGTTACCACGCTGAACACGACAGTTCCGTCCTCGATAAGGCTGATAGGACCATGTTTAAGCTCGCCTGCCGCATATGCTTCGGAATGGATATAGCTTATTTCTTTGAGTTTAAGGCTTCCCTCCATGCCTACTGCATAGTCGATACCTCTGCCGATAAAGAATGCGTCCTTTATGTTCACTACCTTTGAAGCGAACCACTGCAAGCGTTCCTTATCCTCGAGAATTTTCTCTATCTTTTCAGGGATAGTATTGATCTCCTCAACGAGCTGAGCAAATCTTTCGTCGGATATCTCCTCTCTTGCTTTTGCAAACTGCATTGCAAGGAGATATGCGGCAACGAGCTGACAGCTATAGGCTTTAGTTGTTGCGACGGATATTTCAGGGCCTGCGAGGGTATAGAAGACATTATCGGCTTCTCTTGCGATCGATGAGCCAACCACATTTACGATACCGAGAGTTTTTACTCCTTTTTCTTTGCAAAGGCGGAGAGCTGCGAGGCTGTCGGCAGTTTCGCCTGACTGGCTTATGATGATAGCGAGGCTATTTTTTGCAAGCTTCATTTGTCTGTATCTGAACTCAGAAGCAAGCTCCACACGGACAGATAGTGAAGTCAGCTCTTCGATAACATACTGAGCCACCATACCAACATGGTAGGCAGAACCGCAGGCAACTATATACACCTGCTGGATATTTTTCATATCCTCGTCAGAGAGTCCGACGCTTTCAAAGCTAATATTTCCATCTGTAAGTACAGAATTGATAGTATCCTTTATCACCTTTGGCTGTTCGTGTATTTCTTTGAGCATAAAATGCTCATATCCGCTTTTTTCTGCAGCTTCTGCGTCCCACTCGATAGTTTTCATTTCTTTCTGTATTTCTTCGCCATCGAGATTGTAGAAAGCAACTGCGCCCTTTGTAAGTTTTGCAAGCTCCATATTGCCTATATAGTAGACATTTCTTGTATACTTAAGTATTGCAGGAACGTCAGAAGCGAGGTAGCTTTCACCGCCTGTTACTCCTATTATCATAGGGCTGTCTTTTCTTGCGGCATATATTTCTCCGGGATAGTCCTTGAACATAACAGCGAGGGCATAAGAACCACGGATACGGACGAGTGCATGGTTAAGAGCGTCAACAGGAGTACCCAGGTACTTTTTGTAATAATAGTCGATAAGCTTTACGGCAACCTCGGTATCAGTTTCAGACTTAAAGGTATATCCTTTTTTGATAAGCTTTTCACGAAGCTCCTGATAGTTTTCGATTATTCCGTTATGTACGGCGATAACATTTTCATCGTCGCTGCAATGAGGGTGGGCGTTTACAGTTGACGGCTCGCCATGGGTAGCCCAACGGGTATGGCCTATACCGCAGGCACCTTTTACAGCCTTGCCGTCGTTAGTCATTTCCTTTAGGACTTTCAGCTTTCCTTTAGCCTTTACGATCTCAGGCTCTGCGTCACCGTTTCTTACAGCGATACCGGCAGAGTCATAGCCTCTATACTCAAGCTTTGACAGGCCGTCCAAGAGGATCGGGGCTGCCTCGTTATTTCCAGTAAATCCAACAATTCCGCACATAGCAGTGTCTCCTTTTAATCTCTTCTAAATATATCTCTTGTATACACCTTATCCTCAACATCATCAAGGCAAGGATCGTATCTGTTTGCAATGATTGCGTCAGACATTTCCTTGAATTTTGCAAGGTCATTCACCACGACACTACCGAAAAAAGTTTCTCCGTCTTTTAGCGTAGGCTCATATATGATGACTTCCGCACCTTTAGCCTTAATACGCTTCATAACACCCTGTATTGAAGACTGACGGAAGTTATCACTATTGGATTTCATTGTTAAGCGGAATACTCCAATAACGATCTTCTTCTCAAAATCTGCATTCCATTCGCTATTTGAACTATAATAGCCAGCCTTATCAAGAACTCTGTCAGCAATAAAGTCTTTTCTTGTTTTATTAGATTCAACTATAGCAGACATCATATTCTGCGGTACATCTTCATAGTTTGCAAGCAACTGTTTCGTATCCTTTGGCAGACAATATCCACCATATCCAAAGCTTGGATTGTTATAGTGTGTACCGATTCTTGGGTCAAGGCACACACCATCAATGATCTGCTGAGTATTAAGTCCCTTCATTTCAGCATAAGTATCAAGTTCATTGAAATATGAAACTCTGAGTGCGAGATAAGTATTTGCAAAAAGCTTAACGGCCTCGGCTTCTGTAAAGCCCATAAACAGCGTATCAATATTCTCCTTTATCGCACCCTGCTGGAGAAGCTCTGCAAATGTATGAGCAGCTTTCACAAGTCTTTCGTCATTCATATCGGTGCCAACGATAATTCTTGACGGATAAAGATTATCATAAAGAGCCTTTGATTCTCTCAGAAATTCAGGGCTGAATATGATATTCTCGCTACCTGTCTTTTCACGAATACTCTTTGTATATCCTACAGGGATCGTTGATTTGATGACCATAATTGCATTTGGGTTATATTTCATGACCAGTTCGATAACAGCCTCAACTGCACTTGTATCGAAGAAATTCTTCTTACTATCGTAATTAGTTGGCGCTGCAATAACTACAAAATCGGCATCTTTATATGCTGATTCTGCATCAAGAGTTGCTATCAGGTCAAGTTCCTTTTCTGCAAGGTATTTCTCGATATAGTCATCTTGGATCGGTGACTTTCTGTTGTTGATAAGTTCTACCTTTTCGGGAATAATGTCAACTGCTGTCACTGTATTATGCTGTGCAAGCAATGTTGCAATTGACAGTCCTACGTATCCTGTTCCTGCTACTGCGATTTTCATAAAAGTCCTCTCCTAAAATATCAATTTTTCTCTCCAATGAGAAATCTCGTTGTTTTATACTTCATCATAATATAGCTAATACAATATGAAAGCGTTAATGCAATTACAAAGTTTAATAATGAATTTATATATGGATTTACTTTGCCATTAAATAATATAATTGTAAAATAAATTATTTGCTGGTGGAATAGGTATATTGACATTGATTTTGAAGACAAACCTCTAAACATCCTGCTACGTTGCCAATTAACTTTATTTGCTAATGCCTGTAGCATATAAAATGCCAAAATTGCCCCACAAATGTTTAAAGTAAAATTAAGACCAACTGATATTATTTTTAAATATACACTTTCACTATTTTTTATAAGTCTGCATATTATAAACAAAGCTATATCTATAAACAAATAAACAATAGTTGGAATTTTATTCATAATATTATCTTTGTTTTGTCGTAATTTCATACCAATAACAAAGAATGTGATATACCTAAGTGAATGCCATATACAAAAAACATTTGGAATATTCAAGATAAATCCAATAGAACCTATACTGTACGTGAAAAAAGCAATAATTATAGATACAATACTGTTGTTCTTGATAATATCATTAAAGAAATAAGCAAACATAAAGGTCCAAAATAGCATCAGTAAAAACCATAACTGACTAGGAGCTGTAGCTAAAATATATTTTTTCAGTATATCTGACAATGAATAATTAAAAACGAAGGAAGAAATTGGTATTACCCACACTATACTTACAAACACATATGGCACTATAAGCCTTTTTACTTTATTATATAAAAAGAGTTTAAACTCGCCATATTTCTTTTTTTCATTTTTCAAAAAATAAAAGATATAACCCGATACCAATGTAAAGGCATACACATGAAATGAATTTAGCCAATTTGCCATAACTGCTAAGGTCTTTGATTCGAATATTGGCTTAAATTCTGTTAACCAGGTTTCACTCCAGAATAAAATGCTGTGGTAAAACACTATTATTATCATTAAAACAGTTTTGACAAAGTAGCAGTTGTCTATTTGCGTTTTTGTTAAATTATTGTTCATGTTTACCTCTATTAGATTTCATAAAAGCGTTTGTACCATTCAGCAAATTTTCTAAGTCCTTCTCTAAGACTTGTACTCGGTTTAAAACCAAAGTCATTTTCCAATGCACTTGTATCGGCATATGTTACAGGTACATCGCCTGGCTGCATTGGAACAAGCTCCTTATGTGCATCAAAATCATAATCCTGCGGCAATACTCCTGCATTGATAAGTTCTTCACTGAGGATCTGCACAAAGTCAAGAAGATTTTCAGGGTTATTGTTTCCAATGTTATATATTTTGTAAGGAGGCACAGGAAGTCCGTCATCACCATTTTTCTTTTCAGGTGGACTCATCATGACACGCTTTACACCCTCAACTATATCATCAACATATGTAAAGTCACGCTTGCAATTTCCATAGTTGAAGATCTTGATAGTTTCGTTATTTACAAGCTTATTTGTGAATCCAAAATACGCCATATCAGGACGACCAGCAGGACCATAAACTGTAAAAAAGCGGAGTCCTGTTGACGGAATATTATACAGCTTTGAATAGGCATGAGCCATAAGTTCGTTACTTTTCTTAGTCGCCGCATAAAGGCTTACAGGATTATCCACCTTATCATCTGTACTAAAAGGCACTTTCTTATTGCCTCCGTATACGCTTGACGAGCTTGCGTAAACCAAATGCTCAACGGGATTATTTCGACAAGCTTCAAGAATGTTATAGAAACCTATGATGTTTGATTCTATATATGCATCAGGATTTGTGATACTGTAACGAACGCCTGCCTGAGCTGCAAGATTTACCACAATATCGATCTTGTTTTCTGTGAATATTTTTTCTATCAACGCTTTATCAGCAAGATTGCCTTTGATAAACGTATACTTGCACTTCGGCTTTGATTCTGCAAGCTTCTCTATTTCAGCAAGACGATATTCCTTTATGGAGACATCATAGTAATCATTTACGCTGTCAAAGCCTATGATGTTTATTTCTTCATTTGTTTTCAGAAGCTCTTTTACAAGGTTGCTTCCGATAAAACCGGCTGAACCGGTGACTAAGATTGTTTTCAATTTACAAATCTCCTTTTCACTCTTATAAATATTGATAGAACTCTTTCTCTATAAAATATAGTATTTATTACAATGGAAATGATAAGCCAAATACCAAAGACTTCAATAGCAAGTAAAAACCATGAAACATAAGAAACGGACAACATAGGTATTTTAAACGTTGCAAGACTTGCAATGATTACTGTTATTGCATCAACCCCACACTGTTTCAAAAAATTCTTAAAAGGCCAACAAATAATGTTCTTTGAATCATATTTTGCCATCCATACTGTCTGATACGCCATAGCTATTAATGTTCCTATAGCTACTCCGACAAGCCCCCACATTTTCACAGTCGCAATTGAAACAACAATATTCAAAATCATTGCTATAATGTAATTACTCTGCGTTTGCTTGTAATGTCCGGCAGCTAAAATTAAAATATTGTATGGCAATCTAAGACAATGTCCCGCATTTGCAATAGTTATCAAAACTGCAAATAATGGCTGTATATAGTCAGCATCATTAATACCATAAGTATAAACTCTTACAAAATCTACAATTAAAACTCCTGTACAACCAAAAACCAACGTTGTACCAGTGTGTAAAAACCATTCCACAAATCCAAAAAATGCATTAAGTTTCATAGTTTCTTTTTTGGCAAGCATCTCTCCTATAAGTGACTGAAAACCGTTTGTCACGGACAAAAGTGCATTTTTCACACCAATTATAACAACATTGTAGACAGAATAAATCGATACATTTCCAAGTGTTGAAAACATAGTCAATACAATGTTATCCGTTCCATTAAGTACATATGAGGCAAAATGCTGAGCCATACCATTCCATTTTTGCTTGATTGGTTCATCAGTATATGTAATTTTTTGGTCTATAGAATAATGTTTTTTCACATAAAACACAAGAAATAATGGTCGAAGCAAAAAAATAAGCGATGTTGTAAGTTTTACAATCTGAATAGAAGCACCTAATTTGATTATTATATAACAAGCAAGTGTATTTAAAATAAGTGTAATAATTTGAGCTACATACTGAATATATCCACGCTGATCCGCATTTAAAAGCAAGCTATTTACGATACCAAAATAATACTGAGCAAAGGAACTGATACAAATAGCCGCAATTAACAATGCAGTATACATATGGCCAAAACTTTTATTGACAAGCATCGGATAAAATATCATAAGCAATACTACATAAACCAGCAATATTTCCGCAAGTCTTCTGAAAAATTTATTCGCAGATACATATATCTTGCTAATCATGTTTGTATCGTTATCAGCCAATGGTTTATACAAGGCAGATTGTACAACAGCACCAACGCCCAAATCCAAAAGTGTTATGACTCCAAGAAACTGCGTAATACTATTTACAAGACCATTTACATCAGAGCCAAAAGTTTCCAAAATCAAACGAGGGAGTATGAAACCACATATGACACTGACAACCTGTAAAGCAAGAGATGATACAGTATTTAGCGCTAACTTTTCACCTCTACTTCTCAATATATCACTTCTCTCTTACATCAGGTAATTTTATCATATTTCCTAATTTATAATTCCATTCATCAGGTGAAAATACTCCAAACCCAGCAGCAGGATAAAATGTTAATTCTCCAAAATACATTTTTCCATTTATTTCATAAAAATCAACTCTTACAAAAGGAATATTTTTCGATAAAATTTCTGCTGATTCTTTCATCTTATCAAAAGAAATTGGTATTGGTATTGAATGGTTGCTAAACGGCTTTTCTGGTAGTGCCAAGCCTGTAAAAGATTGATGTTTCCAATCCATATCAAAAAAATCAATTGTTTCATTAGAAGTTCTATCAGAAATCACTTGACAATACATTGGTACACCATTAAAACAAAAAAACTTATAATCTCTTAGTTCTTTAACGGTTGCATCTTCCATGTATTTTTCAGCAATAATTCTTCTAGGAACATTTTTATATGGCCATTCACGTCCAGTAAGATAATAATCCTGAGCTAATCCTCTTCTCAATTCATTTTTTACTTTCTTAATATCTAAGTTAGATTTATCCTTGCATATACACATTCCTAAACCTGAGTTATGATTGCATTTCAAAACAAATTTATCTGGTAAAGTATCGAAGTCAATGTCATCAGGATCATCCCATACGCCAATAAGCGGAATCAGATACTCTTCTCCAATTTTATTCTTTATGTATTCGCGTACCTTGTATTTATCAACCATGACGGTATATTCTGATTTACGATCATACAACTTTAACCATTGGAGTTTTTCATTGAATGTTTGAGGATGTTCAAGGTCAAGCGACTTTCCCATGCAACACTCAAACTTTCGTTCCAAATATTCTTTGTCAGATAAATTATTATATTTTCCTAACCCAGCATTCATTAAAAATCTATAATTTGAGTCCGATAGATATTTTCCTATTGCACGTGCATATTTTTTTATATTCATTTAGATATTACCTCTCTCTAACACTGCTTTTTGCTTTAATTGGAACACATAAAAAAAATGTATCATAAGATAGAAATTATTTGATTTTCCATAATAAGAAACCATGCCATAGTCCATAGCAAACATAAGCCCCAACCACATTGCAAAAAAAGTTACTCTCTGCGGATCTGCTTTTCTATATTTCCATAGCTGTATAAAAAGATATACATACATAGAATAATAAACACTAAATCCAATAATTCCACCACCGCACAATAATTCGACAAAATTATCATGAAGATACGCGTCAAATGCATAATAATAGTTTGCTAAAATATGCGGATTAGCAATGCCGATTCCACCAAAAGGATACCTCAGAAACCATTCTATCCCCAGTGTCTTAAGGTTGTTTCGAACAATTGTAGAATGATCCACCTGACCATTGCCAAAACCAGCGTTCAACATGCCTTCCATGCGTTCTCGTATTCCTTCAAAAATACCCAGCTGCAATATCCAATAAAATACAAAGCTCAAAATCAAAATCCAAAACATGATTTTGAAGCCCTTGATAAAAATACTTTTTGGGGATTTCTGTGCTTTTATAAATGCGTATCCCAAAACACCTACTATCAAGAATACTAACGCTTTTCTGCTTTGAGTAGCTGCAATAACTACTACGCTCGGGATCATAAGCAACGCTGACGGACTAAAATGTTTTTTGGAACTCAGACACTTAAAGTTTATTTGAATAACACACGAAAGTGCACAAGCTAACCCTATTGTATTAACATTAGCAAATTCATTACTAATTCTCAAATTTGAACTACCAGCAACAATCATTCTGTCCAATCCATAAAAAGATAGAGAATAAAGTGAAACAATATAACCTGCCCACATAACTGATCTTAGAAACACCATCTCATCTAACTCTGGAGTATTCAAGTACGTAATATATACCATATATGCACATATAAAAATACGCATCAATGTTCTCGCCATAACCACACTGTCAGAAGCACTAATTGCCCATAAAGAAGAAAGCAATGTAAAACCAATAAACAGGACGTTAAATGTAATATACTGTGTAAATCGGATCCCTATTTTTTCATTGTTTATTCCACAACCAAGCATGAATATACATATCGAAAGACCTATAAATGCATATTTGCCCCAAGTGTACGTATCGAATAATATAAATAATACAAACAATGCTGTAGTAAACACAAATATAAGTGCTGTAGCCACTTGGCGCAACGATATATCCATAGCCCATCATCTCCTATTCACGGAAAATCAGATTTACAAATTGTTCTGTTACAGACTCTATGTCATAACAATTTTCCTTGAATTTTTGTATTGGCGTTCCTCGAATCACATGAGGTAACTGCTCAAAATAATTTGCCCACTCTCCTGCATTGCCTAATGGCAAGTAATGAACCAATCCTGTTATATCCGCTTCACGTGTGATTGTATTGGAAACTATGCACGGAAGTCCTGTTGCCTGTGCTTCAATCACAGTATTTGGCATACCCTCATACAGTGACGGAAATACGAATAAATCCATAGCTGACAAGAGTGCAGGCACATCAGATCGTACTCCTGTAAATATAATTTTCTCATAAATTCCGAGTTCAGATGCTTTTTGCTTTATTTTGGATTCGAGTTCTCCGCCCCCTACAAGCATCAGGACGCTATTTTTATTTAATTTTACATATTCAGAAAAAATTTCAAGTAAAAAAATATGATTTTTCTGTGTCATAAAACGTCCAACATGCCCAAGTACCATTATATCATCGGATAGTCCAAACTTGGAACGTGTGTGTAATCGCATATTTGCATCAAAACCATATTTGTTAATATCAATAGCATTATGAAGAATATTAACAGAACCTCTTTCGTAATCTTTTTTTCCGAATGTATATTTAGCTGCAAGATCAGAAGGTGCTATCTTGACATTTACATATTTACTGTATAGAAGACGTCCGAGTTTATGTGCAACTTTTGCTTTGAGACCTTCACCATCGCTTGAATTGCTTGAACGGGCAGCACACACATTTGCTCCAGCCCTATGAGCAATTTTCAGATCCATAAAGCCAAAAGCGTTTGAAGTTACTCTTAAGACATAATTGTAGTGATTTGCTTTAACGATATCATAAAGTTGCTTTTTGAATGCACCTCTCGATACGGACTTCGGCGGAATTCTGTATATTTTTCCACCTAGAGCCAAAATTTCTTCTTCATAAAAGCATTTATCAAATACATTTATGCAAAAGTCCATTTGATATTTCGTTTTGTTCAACTGGCGATACAATTTCATCAATAATGTTTCCGCACCACCGGCATTCATATTACTCAAGATGCAAAGTAATCTTTTCATTTCTTCTCCAATGTTTATCCAATATTATCTATCGTTCTTTTAATTATCTTTTAAGCTAAATATCTTTTAAATTTATTTAGACAATTTACCTTCATATTTTTGTATGGCATTTTGATTATCAACCATATAAATAAGTTTTTCAACTAACCAATTGATACTAAGAAAAATTCTTTCTCTATACAAGCTATCATTATCTTTTTTGTAAATAGTATGGGTATATACACATTTAAGTAATTATAAGTTTAATCTATGATATGATTATCCAATCGTTTTTTTACAACTTTTGCTGGTACTCCAGCAACCACAACATATGGTTCTACATTTTTAGTCACAACAGCTCCAGCTCCGATAATCACACCATCTCCAATGGTTACACCTGGCATAATTATTGCTCTCCTACCAATCCAAACATCATTACCTATTATTACAGGATAAGTTTCACTTCTACCTTGTTCTATCATCGGTATATCAAGCCGATCATGTTTGTGACCACTTGTATATATTACTACTTCAGGACCCATCATTACATTTTCACCAATAGTTACCGGTCCGTAAACTTCACAATCAATTCCTACACCAGAATTATTTCCAATTTTTAATTCTGGTGTAAAAAAAGCATTTCTTTCGATATTTACATTCCTTCCAAATTTTTCAGCAATTCTTTTCCCAAAGAATTCACGCATTTTCTTTGACAAAGAAGAATGCTGGCTAATTGGCAACCATTGTGCTGTCAATTTATATAATACAAATAGAATCTTACTCTTTTTTGTCCACATATTATTAAACCACCTACATCTTGATTTACAAAAGGTGCCCAAGAAATGTTTTAATTACTTTATTAGGCAAAAACTGCTTGCTTTTTTTTATGCAATTCAATTTTAAAGAATTTATTTGCTCCGTACTTCTGGTAATATCGAACAGCTTTCGCTTCAAATCATTAATGTTATTAAACTCATAACCAATGCCCGTAACATAGTCTTCTATAACATCATCAAAGCTCTCCCATTTTGCAGAAATAACAGGTACTCCTGCCGCATAAGCATCTATAATTGTACCAGGTATTCCCTCTGTATAAAAATGTGTTGGAAACAAAAGTGCAAAATACTCTTTTATAATCTCAACACTTTTATCAGCATCTACACAGCCACAGTACCTAACAAAACTAGGAAATTCTTGTCTTAAATCTTCAAACCATTCTGTTTGATTAGAATCAATTTGGCCATAAATGTCAAGTTCATATACAATTCTTCCTATTTTCTTATTTACAGCTTCAACCGCAATTATAGCATCTTCAATTCCTTTTTTTTTCATAACTCTTGAAAAAGTACACAATCTATAAGGCTCAAATGTGTTATACACAAGTTCGTTTTCTTTAAGTATATTCAGTTTTTTACAGTTTGGCATAATGAACACATTTTTTAAATCAAGAGTTTCCAAAGCATCCTTCATCGTGGCAGTTTCCACATAAATTCCATCAAATTTTTTCAACACTTTCGTAAGAGATTTTCGTTTTGTCAAAAAACTCGGAAGCCATCCGCCGATTACAACGTAATGTAATCTTCTATTTTTGAAAAAGAGCCTAAAAAATGATAACAGGGGTACATATACCCTTAATCCATTTTGTGCTGGAAAAATTAAAATATTTCTGCTGCTTTTTAACGCATAAAAAGATTGAAATGGTGCTTTTAGAAACGTTTTCCATCCACCGCGTGTATCTATTTTCAAAACCTGTTTCCGTCCGAGCCTTCTTTGCAATTCTTCAGTGATGATTTTAGTTTTTACAGTCTGTCCATTCAGAAGGGTTTCTCCCCTTCCAAAGTGTCCAAGTACGCTTACCTTTGCAATCACAAAGTCACCCCTTTACATATCTGATTTTCTTCAGAACACCCCAGAAGAGATTTCTAAGAGTAAAAATAGCTGAAACGAGTGCACTCCTCTTTTCTGCCTCATGAAAAAGCCTATAATGCCAGCCAATCATTGTCTTGATACTATGTGTACTTACACTGCCAACACGGCCTTTTCTATATTGACCTAAGCACTCATCAAGCAAATAACAATCAGCCTTTTTGCAAACTTTTAGCCACATGGCATAATCATTATTCTTCTTTATATCGGATATTTGGATAAGACCAACCTTTGTTGCATCGTACATTACCGTCAAACATCCTGGCCAACAATAATTATACATACCTATTCTAGTAATCTTTTTAGGACCAGTTACAAAAACGCCTGTCATGTTTCCCTCTGCACTGATCTCTTCATAATCAGTGTATGAAAAGAAATAACCGTTTTCTTTCATAAAGCGTATTTGTTTTTCAAGCTTTTCTGGCATCCAAAGATCATCAGAATCAAGAAATGCAATCCACTGACCCTTTGCTTCTCTCAAGGCTCTATTCCTGCTAACTGCAGCGCCAGAATTTTGTTCATTCTTCAGATAATTGATTCGTTTATCAGTAAGATAATTTTTTACAACCTCATCGGTATTATCTGTAGAACAATCATCAACGATAATAAGTTCCCAATTCGTATATGTCTGATTCAAAACAGATTTAATTGTTGCTCCTATATACTGTGCTGTGTTATATGATGGCATGATTATTGAAACCAAATTTGGTATTCTCTCACTTTCGTCGTCACCATTAAATATCATTTTTGCTTTATTTTGATTCATCATATATTCTTTTGAAGATACCTTCCCCATCCTCAGCAAATAATCCCCAAAATCCTCAGCAGTCGCCATATCGTCCTGAGTGATACCCTCTTGCTTTATGAACGCTTTCTTCACAGTATCAATTATGATCTTGACATCACCTGCAAAGCTTACATTCTGAATGTATTTTCTATCCCATTCAAGCTTTTCTTCCCATGAAATGCCGTTACGTCCATTTACCTGAGCCAATCCAGACAACCCTGGCTTAGCAGTATGTCTTGCTCGTTGCTCTTTCGTCATAAAAGTCATATCTCTGACTAACTGTGGACGTGGACCAATTACAGACATTGTACCATTTAGAATATTAAATGCCTCCGGAAGTTCGTCAAGACTTGTATTTCTCAGCCACTTGCCAAACTTCGTAAGTCTCACATCATCTGGAAGAAGCTCACCATTTTCATCACGTTCATCAGTCATAGTACGAAACTTGTACATTTTAAATACCGTTTCCTTGCCGTCTTTGCCAATCAGACCAGGACGATCCTGAGTAAATAGAACCGGACTTCCCAATTTCAGTTTAACAAGCGCTGCAACGCCCAAATATAGCGGAGAAAAAACAACTATAGCAGCCGTAGCGCAGGCTATATCGAGTATTCTCTTGCCATACTTCTCATAGAAGCCCATTTTTCTTTTTTCAATAGGCTCTATCAAATCTGCTTCATATGTAGTTTTCTCAGCTTTTTTCTTCATAACATGAGCCGCAATTGCAGTAGCACCTACAACAGCACCCGTAAGCAAAGCAAATTTCTTACTCTTTTTCAAACTGCCTCTCCTTACTCAAAACAACTCCTGATAACTCGAATAATTCTCTCCTGCTGTTCCTCAGTCATCTTATTATCGCTAGGCAGGCAAGCGCCTCTGTCAAAGATATCAGCGCCTACATCTTCTGCACCACCTGCAATATAAGCATTTGTGCGGCATCTGATACTGCCAGCACGTCCAACACACTCGTGCATTCTGTACATAGGCTGCATGTGCATTGGCTTCCATATTGGTCTTCCCTCTGCATTTATGCTTGCTATCGCTTCCAAAATTTCAGTAGGACAGGTCTTGCCAGCTTCTTTGATGTATAAAGCCTCGCTGTCATTTCTGACCTGCTTGCACATTGCGTCTTTATCTATGATAAGTGCAGACAGCCAATAATTTGGCTCTGTTCCCTCAACGATAGGATTCATTTTAACAGGAAGTCCTTTAAGACCCTCTTTGTATCTCTCGTATATTGCTTTTTTCTGCGCAATATGCTCCTCAAGATACGGATACTGACCACGAACGACTCCTGCAATAACATTCGACATACGATAGTTGTACCCGACCTCTTCATGCTGATACCATGCCGCATTCTCACGAGCCTGCGTTGACCACTTACGAGCCCTGTTTGCATCTTCAAGGCTGTTCGTCAGCAAACATCCGCCGCTAGAACCTGTTATTATCTTATTGCCATTGTAACTTACAGCACTGTAATCGCCAAAGCTTCCACACTGTCTGCCGTCAATTGTAGCACCCATAGCCTCAGCAGCGTCCTCGATCAAAAGTGCACCATGCTTCTCGCATATCTTCTTTATCTCGTCCATTCTTCCAGGAAAACCGTATAACTCAGCGCTTACTACCAGCTTGACTTCAGGATACATCTCAAAAGCCTTTTCAAGCGCCACAGGATCCATGTTCCAAGTATCTCTGTCAGTGTCGATAAAAACAGGGATACCGCCCTCGTAAACAACTGGGTTGAGAGTAGCGTCAAAGGTCATGTCGCTGCAAAAAACTCTTCTGCCCTCAAGAGCACCATGAGATATAGCGGGCTTACCATAAAGCCTCTCGCCAGCAAGCTTACAGCACAAGTGAAGCGCAGCCGTGCAGCATGAAAGACCAACAGCATACTTGACTTCAGACTTCTCCGCCGCTATCTTCTCGACCTCATTTATATTCTTACCAACTGTAGACATCCAGTTGGTATTATAAGCCTCAGTAACATATTCAAGCTCCTCACCATGCATTGTAGGTGACGCAAGCCATACTTTTTGTTTAAAGGGTTCTATTTTTTCCATTATTTTTTCCCTCTTCCATATTTACTTCATATAAGTAACTATAATTACACTCATTCACGTTAATAATTTTATCACAAAATTTTAATCTAGTCAAGTATTCGCCCCATATTTATGTATATTTTTTCAAGATTCGTACATTTTCAGCGTAATATACAATGCTAACCATTTACAAAAAGCTCAGTTTGTGCAATTTTATACTAAGCTGAAAGCTATAATTTTCTTCATTTAAAATTGTTAAATCATGAAACGTTTTGAAAAATATTTTTACTACAAGATTTTTGATGCAGACAAAAGCTGACTTGATTTTTATCTGCATTTTACACGGCTTTTATTGATTATCAGGCAAAACCAGCATATAATCATAATAGTAATTATGGCGAAGTATGAGAAATATGATTGGAGCGGTGTTTATGATAGTAAAAATTTTCTGTGCGGTTTTGGTAGTCCTTGGAGTGAGCGTTGCAATTGTTCTAGGCGGTCTGATAATTTTGGCTTCTTGTTTTAGTGGCAGAAAAAAGCCTGCTGGTGACAATACCGCTGATGACGAAGATCCTTTTATGTACACAAATTATATGCAGGGATTTTACCTATAACTTTTTCTACCCTGCCAAGCTTTTCATATAGTATAATAAAGTGGAGAGTGCTTTGCCCATAAGCATTCTCCACTTTTGTATACCATTTTTTATTCTATCACTCGACCCCCAAAAACTATTGACACAGCCCGAAACTTGTGCTATACTCTCAACAAAATCAAATGAAACTACACGCAGAAAGGGCGTTTTATAATGACTGAAAAAGAAAAAATGCTTGCGGGCAAGATATATGACTCCTCCGACAAGGAGCTTGCAGAATTGAGGACAAAGGCTCACAAGCTTTCACAGCAGTACAGCAGTTTGTATGAAGATGATGAGAGAAGAAACGCTATCCTTGACGAGCTTCTGCCCGACCATGGCGAGGGATTTTTTCTCCAAGGTCCTGTGTATTTTGACTATGGCGTTTTCACAAAGTTCGGCTCAGGCTGCTATGCAAACTTCAATCTGACAGTGCTTGACACCTGCCCTGTGACGATTGGCGACAACGTGTTTTTCGGTCCCAACTGCACCATTGCCACACCTGTTCACCCATTCAGATGGCAGGAGCGTAACATGAAGAAAAAGTCTGACGGCACTGTTTATGATGATGAATACGGCAAGCCTATCACAATACACTCCAACTGCTGGATAGCGAGCAATGTTGTCATCACAGGCGGAGTTACCATAGGCGAGGGCTGTGTTATCGGTGCAGGAAGCGTTGTCACCCGTGACATACCGCCAAATTCTCTTGCGGCAGGAAATCCATGCAGAGTTATCCGTGAGATAACGGAGGAGGATTCTATAAAGTACAAAGCAGAACTTTTCTAAGCACACAAAAATACCCCTGACCAGAAAATGATCAGGGGCATTTTTATCGTCTGTCATATTATTGAGTGTAGACCCATTTTTTATCGGACCACGCTCCGTTATAAGTCTTTCCGCCTTTGGCAGTGTAGCTTCTTACACGGACGTAATATTTTTGATATCTTGCAAGCCCGGAAACTGTCTTTTTATCGGTGCGGTTGTTTGTTACCTTTATACTTTTTACTCCCTTAAAGTCGGAACGCTGTGAATATGATATTTCATATCCCGTGGCAGAGCCTTTCTGTGCATAGTCTATAAAGAAGCCTGCATATGTGCCATAAAGCTTCTGTATCACCTGCTTTGCAGGATAGATAGCAAAGCTTTTGGTGATAACTCCGCCGTAAATGCCCTTGCCTGTGATAGTCACCTTTGCGGTGCCGACCTTTGTGTTTGCAGAATATTTCACAGTGTAGTCTGTACCGTTTTTAAGGGTCTTTGAGCCGTATTTTACTGTGATCTTCTGCGTTATCGCCTTGCCGGTAAAGCTTTTTGAAGAAATACCGCTGACCTTTGCGTTTGCAAAATTAGTCTTTGCCGTCACAATGCTTTTAGCGTCTGACCAATTGCCGTAATAGGTCTTTCCGCCCTTGACAGTATAAGAACGAACTCTTACATAATATGTCTTTGAAGCCCCTAATCCAAGTACCGTCATCTTATCCGTCTTGTTGGTGGTGGATCTGTAAGTGGAAGCATTTGAAAAATCAGATCTTGTGCCATACTGGACCTCATAGCCTGTTGCAGATCCTTTCTGCACAAAATCCACAAAAAAACCCTTGTATCTTGTTTCAAGCACCTGTATCTGCTGTTTTGCAGGATTTATAACAAAGGAAATGGTCTGCTTGCCCTTATAATTGCCGTAAAATTCAACTGTTATCTTGCCCGTGCCAACGTTCACATTAGAGGAATACATCACCATATAATCAACATAACGCTCCAGAGTCTTATTGCCGTCCTTTATAAGCACATCAGGTGTTATCGCCTTGCCGGTAAACGACAGCGGAGTAGCATAATAAAGCTTGAACTTGGAAGCGTCCTTTGGCTGGATAGTAAAGCTTTTTGCAACAGAGCCTCTGTATTCGCCTTTTCCAACAAAGGTCATTTTTGCAGGTCCTGCGTTAAGATTGGTCTTATAATAAACAGTGTAATCCACGCCCTCTTTAAGTTCTTTGCCTTCATAGGTGAGCGTTACGTCAGGCTGTTCAATATTCTTTCCTGTGTATGTGAAGCTGTTCTTGAAGCCTGATATCTCGCAGTCTGCAATGAGCTTGCTGTCAGAATACTCCGCTGTGACAGTCATATCCTCTGTGACGTTTTTATAGTCCTTGTCCCAGCCTGTAAAACGCAGACCCTTTATAGCAGGGGCTTTCGGAGCTTTTGCAGACTTACCATATTCCACTGTCTGCTGACTTATCACCTTGCCGTCCTTATCCACAAACGTAACGTTATATGTATAAGGCTTCCATGCGGCATAAAGGGTCTTTGCACCGCCTGAATATGAGATGCTTTCTATTCTGTCACCTGAAAGTGCAGCGTTATCATACCAGCCTGCAAAGTCTGCACCCTCTTTTGTCGGCTCGGAAAGCGTTACGCTTTCGCCCTCGCTGAGATATTCCGGATTGCCTGTGCTGTTCGTGCCGCCATTTAAAACATAGTCGACAGTGACAAATTTTGCTTCAACAAGCTTTGCCTTTACTGTGCTATCAGCAGTATAAACTGTGTTCGCATCGACAGCAATTCCGTTCTTGTACCATTTAAGAGCATAACCGCTTTGCACCTTGACAGCAGGATATTTCACCTTGCCGTCCTTATCAGTGCAGGCATAATGCTTGCCGTCAGGGGCTTCAAATGTTATCTTGTGCGAAGCCTGCTCCCCTGGACGAGTTAGCCTTGCTTTGCCGCCTGCCATTGTCCACCTGCCGCTGTCTGCCTGCTTTCCGCCAATGGTATTCAGCGAATAAGCTGCTGAGCTTGTAACGTTAGACAAAGCCGTTTTCTTTACCTTGCTGTCAGAAAAGTTGCCGTTATACCAGCAATCGGCATATTGCTGTCCATAATAAAAAGCGTCATTATCAATGCTGCCCACCATAGCTTTAGCATTTGAACTGCTTGACTTTGCAAGGTCTGAAGCACACTCTGTCAGAGTCAGACCACCTGCTTTGCCTACGATTCCGCCTGCCGAGCTTGTACCCTTGACAGTTCCGCTGAACGTACAGCGTTGAATAGAAGCCGCATCAAATTCACCAACGATCCCGCCTGCGTACTTACCGCTTACAGTTATTTTCTCAGCACTGAGATCTCTTATCTGCGCTCTGTCCTCAGCATAGCCGAACAGACCTGCATAAGAATTGTTTTGGATAACAGCGTTTTTCAGAACGTGTCCGTTGCCGTCAAAATATCCGCAAAAAGGCTTTGAAGCCGTTCCTACTGCCGATATCTTTGCACCACCGAAGTCGATGTCTTTTTCAAGCACAACACGCTTTCCAGCAAAGCTTTCACCGCCTGATACACGCTTTGCGAAGTTTTTCCAATCCGTCGCTGTCTTTATAACAAGGCTTTGTTCCTTTATCTCTTTCGCCTTTGCCTTTATAAGAAGCTTGGCATTGGTGATATCGTTCTTTGATGCGTTTTCGTCTGCAATAACTATCTTGCCGTTGTTGACCTCACGCTCATAACCGCTCTGCTTTTCATACTTTGCCACAAGTGTTTCAAGCTCGCTTTTATCAGACTTATCTATATCATCGGTATAGGCAAATATTATAGGCTGACCAGTATAAGCGTCCTTGTCGGTAACGTCCGTCCAATTGTCGCCGTCATTGGAAATATACGCCTGACCAGGCTTCATGACCCCGTCTGAATAGCCATAAACGGTCACATAGCCTGAGCCGTCATCACCGCTGAATGTCATCACGACAGAATATCTTTCGCCCTCGTCAAGCTCAACATCAGGGATATCCACAGTATAAAAGCCGTCGCTCTGCACCTTTCCGCTGACCTCACATTCAAGTATCCCCACAGGAGTGCTGTCTGAAACAGAAGTGTAGACCTGCACGGTGTAGTCAGACTTTCCGGTGTAGCCAAGATACATAAAGCCCACTTTGTCAAGAAGCTCGTCTTTTTTTGCTGTAAAAACATCAGCACCGCTCATTTTGTTTTCATTGCTAACATAAAATATAGAATTATCCTTATTAGCAGGATAATGGTAATTATTATCACAGCTTTCAGTGAGGTCGAACGCCACCCAATCGGTCATTTCTGCCTCTTCATAGGATATCCAGTAATAACCGTCCGTGCCACTGGATACTCCCCAAGAGCCTTTCACAAGCCATGCCCCGTTTTTCTTTGGCTGATAGCCTGCAAGAAAATTTGACTTGCTGTAATTATCGTCCCAGCCCACTACGCTTACGGCATGATTTATTCCACTATATTTTGTAGTTTCCGGATCGTAATAGCTTTTGTTATCAAAGGTCATATACAGGTCGTCTGCATAATAGCTCACCATTACTCCGCCAAGCTCTTTTATCTTGTTTTTAATGGCGTTTCGTCCGCCTGTGATAGTGGAAGCGTAATTAAGCTGATATTCGCAAACGCCCTTTTTCTCCTCAGACACGATAGTGGCTTCCGTTCCGTCGGACACGAAAGGCTCATATTCATCATAGCAAAGTCCTCTATGAGCCGCCATTGCAAGGGACGAATCCATCCACGTTCCGCCGCAATCCCATATTGACTCGTCAAATCCGCCGTTAGCATATGTAGAGAGGACAAGGCTCGGCACAGAAAACTGCACGTTTTGATTTTCAAGCCCCTTTTGGATAAGATTGCTCTCTGTGCAGGAAAGTGCCGCAAACGCCCAGCAAGTGCCTGTCTGGAACTGATTTTTGATAGTCGTCAGCGTATTCTTAGATCTGGGGTCATATTTCGCAGGCAGCGAAGCCGTTGCCTTTTGTGCATAAGCTGAAACCCCGTCTTCCGTATCGGTCAGATCCTCATCAGCGATCTCCGATTTTTCCAGACCTTCCTTTTCGTAGCCATAACCATTATCAGTAAAAATTATCCTGCCCATCTTAAATTTCGGGCTGTCATTATCTCCGCCATGCTCCGCATCCGCAAAAGCTGCGCAAGGAAACTGCACTGACAATATCGCCGCCGTCAAAATGGCGGCACATTTATAGATCACCTTCATAAAGATCTCCTTTCTGCTTTTCTGTTATTTAGTTGCACAAAGTTTCTTTTGGTTACTATTTTAATGATTACTTTTTTATCTTTTTCTCCCCACTGAGATAATATTTTTCTTAGTAAGCACAAGTAGCACAATGCCAAGCAAAAGTATCAGCGGCCAAGTGAGATACGGTCTTTTATCATTATCAATATCGGTCACGACCTTATCAGGCTCACCGTTTTTATCAGTGTTGTAATACACGTTCACTTTTTCGTTCTGACTCACATAATATGTGCCTGTGAAGATCTCTCTTGTGTACTCCTTGCCGCCAACATCAAAAGCGACAGTTATGTAATATGTTTCAGCTTTGTTGCTTGCCTTTTTGTTATGTCCCCAAGTTTTCAACTCATGGTCTATCCACTTCACATAGCCTGTGGTTTTCTCAGCACTTGACATGAAAACCCTGTTTGAAACATACTTGCTGAGGTTATAGATAGTAGAGAAACCACCCATAAGAATAAAAACGATACTCAGAGCGATAAGCCCTGCATTTTGCTTTTTCATTTGATATACCCCCTGAACAGAAATGTTGTGTTAATATGAATTTATTATATCATATGAGAACATGGAAAGTCAATAAGCCTATCCCGTCTTTCCATAAGTCTTATGGACATATTTATTAGTACGGTTTTGATCGTTGAGGTAAGCCGCTATTTTCTTTCTGCTGTAAGGACTTTTTTTATAAGATCACGTTGAAACTTTATTTGCTTCATTTTTTGAACAATCCTTGACTTTGTTACAAATCTGTGTTATACTAATCATAAACGAACGGTCGGTACGCATAAAAGGAGCGAAGCAACATGAAAACAACTGAGCAACAGCACAATGAGCGGAAACGTGAACTAATGGAAAAGTGCTTCGAGTGCTATGCGGAAAACGGGCTCACAGGCACAGGAATTAAAGCACTGGCCGATGCGTGCGGATGCACGAAAGCAAATTTGTATTCGTATTTTAAAAACCTTGATGAACTGATCATTGAGTCAACGGCATACTGTATGGAAAAGGTTGAGGACGACTTTATGGAAATGGCACCCACCGACCCCGAGGATGTTGTCCGTTTTGTGAAGGAGGTCCCGTATTGGATAGCAAAAAAGCACGGAAAAAAATATCGCCTGATGTATCAGATATATACGCACCCGAAGTATATCGAGCACGGCAAGAAATTCTTTGAGGGCGTGAACGAACGCTATACGGAATATGCTAAATCGTTGGAGCCTAAGATCGGCATTCCCTATACGGTCATCACGCCGCTGATCTTTATATTCGTCCGTGCCTGCGTACATTATGCAATGTTTGAGGATGAATATTATCTGAAAACCCAGATGGAGGTCTTAAAGCAGGGGGTCGCCCTGTTTGTGGATAAGTACAAAGCAAACCAAGCATAAGCCTATCGACCGCCGCTCATTTACGGCGTGGGCAGCGGCGCAAAGCTCCGCCGTGATAAACAATTCCGAACGGAGGAAAAAAGATGAAAACAGGAAAAAAACTACTCACAGGTACACTTTTGGCGCTTTGCGCCGCTCTATTGGTGCTTTGCAGCGTGCTTGCCATAGGATGGAGCAAGACGGCAAAAACAGGCGACGCACTGCCAGAGGTGCGAAACAACGGCACGGTGATTCAGTGGAAATACACCGACGAAGCCGACTGGCACGACCTTGTGACGCTTACCGAGCTGCGGGGCGCTGCCGGAGAAAACGGAACAGACGGTAAAAACGGTAAAGACGGCTCTGACGGCAAGAACGGAATAAACGGCACAAACGGAAAAGACGGCGTTGACGGTAAAGACGGAGCCGATGGAAAAAACGGCAAGGATGGAATTGACGGTGCCAACGGTAAAGACGGAGCCGACGGCAAAGACGGTATCAACGGCACTGACGGCATTAACGCCAAAAGCATAGAGGTGCAGCGAGCTGAAACCCACATACAGTGGCGCTACGAGGGCGATGAGTGGCAGGACCTTGTGGCGATAGCCGACATCACAGGTCCCACCGGGCAGAAAGGTGCAGACGGAGCAAACGGAAAGACACCGGAGTTCCGTGTAAGTGAAAACACCCTGCAGTGGCGCTATGTCGGCGATAAAATATGGCTGAACCTGTACGATCTTTCGGTTTTGAAAGGTCTTGACGGCAAGGACGGCAAGGACGGCAAGGACGGAGCCGACGGCAAGGATGGAACAAACGGACAAAACGGCTCCGATGGCGCGGACGGCAACACCCCCTTCATTGGTGAAAACGGCAACTGGTGGATCGGAGAAACCGATACTGGTGTGAAAGCCGCAGGTGTTGACGGCGAAAAGGGAGACAAGGGTGAAAAAGGTGACAAGGGAGATGCAGGTCAGAACGGCAGCTGTTCGGGATATTTTTACGGAGAGGCAAACTCTCCGAGGACAGTACTGAATAACAGTCGTGTCAATATTTCTGTCTACGAAAAAATAAACAAGGGCGGCTTGATTTCATCCTACATGAATAATATTACACTTAAAAAAGGACATATTTACAATGTCTGCTTAAGCGGTTCTCTCGAAGTTGGTTCAAACGAATTCAACAACAGCGGCAATTACTCTATTCAGATGACAGACGGTTATGATGACGATCTGTGCAGGGAACTTACACGAATAAAAAGAGACGGGGCAAAAATACCGTATACCAATGATCAACATTCCTTTAATTTCAACAGAATGTATGATGCGTCAAATAAAGACATTACATTGCAGTTGTGGTTTGAAAATTCGGCATACAATACTTATCTCGGTGGCTTCAGAGGTACCATTACAATAACCGCTCTTGACTGAGCCGATATACACGAAAACAGAGGTAACGGAAAATAAAAAAACGAATACTCAGTATCATGCTCACCCTTTGTATGGTTCTTTGCCTTGTGTCGACAAGTGTATTTGCCGAGGATAATATGGCAGCGAGTGGGACGGCGGAAGTTTCCACAGCGGCGGAACTGGTTTCAGCAATCAGAGAAGCTTCATACGGAACAGTCAAACTGACGTCAGACATTACCATTTACACCACATTAGTGGTCAACCGCACCGTCACCCTTGATCTCAACGGTTATGTGCTGAAATACGGCAGCAGCAGTGCAGGGCATGTAATCACTGTGTCCAGTGGTATTTTGACAATTGAAAACAGTGACTATACAAAATCACACAATTTCCAAAAGAAGTATAATTTATATGTAAATGATTTTTTTGAATTTTGCTCCGTTTAAAATCATACTAATTTTAGCTTTTAATTTTTTTCATTCCAAAAACCGCCCCATTTCGTTCTATAAATTACCTCTTATAATCAAATCATGCAGACATATAATATTATTGCAAACCCGAAAAACAAATGAAAAGGAGATACGAAAATGAAAGGTATCACAACTCAGGAAGGCAGAGAAACACTCAACAAGTTCAAGATGGAAGCAGCTAACGAAGTTGGCGTAAACCTCAAGCAGGGCTACAACGGCGATCTTACAGCTCGTGAGGTCGGCTCTGTAGGCGGTCAGATGGTCAAGAAGATGATCGACGCTTACAAGACAACAGGCAACAAGTAATTTCTCCCAAAAATCCTAAAAACTCCGCCGTGGCATTTCGCTGTGGCGGAGCTTTTTACTTGAAATCAGGCAAAAAAAGTAGTATAATGTACACATAGGGTCGTGGTAAAGATCATATTAAAGAGGAATTAATATGTTTACTAAAAAAATCGCCGCAGGGCTTACAGCTTTTGTTATAACAGCTTCTGCCATAAATGCGTCCTTCTTCCAAATAATAATACGATATGATTTTTTATAGGATTACATACTAATATTGGTTAATATTATAGCACATTCTACATAATCTGTCAATATAAGCTGCGTGATTTGTTATAAAATAAACAATAACTGATATCAAACTGACTAAGCACTTTGAATGCAAATATTATAACATATTCAGACAAAATTATTTTTAACTTTTAAATATGTATTGACAGCAAAACAATTTGGTAGTATTATATTGGTATAAACTTGATTTTTTTTAGGGGGTATTCTTATGAAGAAACGAATAGCAAGCTTGTTTACCAGTTTGCTTATGATCGTTAGTTTGATGGTCGTTATGCCAACTATGTCGGTGAGTGCAACGCAAAGTAAAATAAACAATTTTAACAAATCATATACTTTAACAGGAAATGCACAAAATGATATGGTTGCTATTGCTAAGGCACAAATTGGAATGACACAGTCACAACTTGGTTATACGGAACAATGGTGTGCAGATTTTGTTAGTGATTGTGCAAGACTAGCTAATCAGAGCATTGCAATACCGGCAAATGGCTCCTGCTATAGCTTGATGAATGCGGTAAAAAATGCAGGAGGTCATACTGTTAGTAAAAGTGAAGCACTTCCGGGAGATTTAGTTTTCTTTAGCTCGTCATCAAATCCTAATGGTGGTGCACATGTTGAATTGGTGTATGGATATTCCAATGGTGTTTTAAAGTCAATAGGTGGAAATTGTCATATAGATGGCGTTTCTAAAGTTTATGATCGCTCAAATGGTAAAAGTTCATCTGTTTCATACTATTGTGTAATTAGACCAAATTATACGTCTTTACTTCCTGGAAAATCAACAATAAACGTTAAGCCTGGAACATCATATAAATGCACGACGTTCAACTGGACTGCTTCAAGTAATACAAAAGTATATTCAATTAAAATACATAAGAATGGTACTCTTTTTAAGGAAAATACTACTGCCGCAACGAGTTGGAGTGTGATCCTTCCTGTAGGAGATTATGAAGCGTATGTTGATTCGTGTAATGATTCAGGATATACTTGTAGTAACACTGTAAAGTTTACCATTGAAAAGGGTAATCCTGTTCCTAGTAGCACAACTGTGTCTGCTTCCGCAGGCACGAATTATACGCCTACATCAATTTCTTGGTTAAAAACGGCAAATACCAATGAATATGATGTGAAAATATGGAGAGGAACGGCACAAAAAGGAGAGGCTTACAAGATTTTATGGGGTGAGAAAGGAACAAGTTGTCTTGTAGATTTACCAGCGGGATATTACGAAGCCTATGTTGATAGTCGAAATGATTATGAGTGCAGCATGAGTGCCAACATTGTAAAATTTACTGTTACAGATGGAAATTATTTGGATATAGGTGATGATTTTTATGCGTCGTTACTCATATATAAAAATTGGCTTAATGTTACTAATGAGAATGGTTCAATAACTGTACAGAAAAGTGAGAATGCTTCTGCAAGACAGATTTGGTTTTTTGATAGACAAAGCGATGGTTCATATACTATAAAGAACTGCGCTGATGGGAGCTATTTAGATTCTTGTAGTCCAAATGGTGGTCTGGCTCAATCAAAAAAGTACAGTGGGTCAAATACTCAAAAATGGTACATTTTTGGAAGATGGTCTGGAGAGTATTATTTTAAACCCAAAAGTGTAAATATCGTGCTTGATGTGAAGGGCAATATTACCACAGGCGATAAAGTGCAAGTTTGTGGTTTGAATTATAGGGATTCACAAAAATTTGCTATATACAAACTTGATAGTTATATACTCCCTTCAAAGATCAACTTGAACTCAGGTTCTGCAACTATAGAAGCAGGAACAACCAAGTCTTTAACTGCAACGATTTTACCGACAAATTCAACAAATAAAACGATTATATGGTCTACTAGCGACGCTTCTATTGCGACGGTAAGTGGTGGTACTGTAACTGGTAAAAAAGCAGGAACAGTAACGATTACGGCAAAAACAACCAACGGATTAACTACAAATGCACAAGTAAAGGTTGTTGCTGGTCATACGTTTGGCACATGGACTACCACAAAAAATGCAACTTGCACTCAAGTTGGTACAAAAAGTCGGAAATGTACAGTTTGCGGAAAAACAGAAACACAGACCATTGCAAAGACTGGACATAAGTCAGTAACTGACAAGGCGATCCCTGCCACCTGCACAACAGACGGCAAGACCGAGGGTTCACATTGCTCAGTTTGTGGTGCGGTAATA